>MTLE01000323.1_pt2 | contig 15671 bp, 9 predicted proteins | sample 1982461 | NCBI WGS metagenome assembly MTLE01 (sample SAMN05712605, study PRJNA340218) | biofilm metagenome | isolation source: sample SPL anode biofilm adapted to -200 mV | place: USA | collected 2012-02-03
TAATAATAAAAACACAAACAATTTATGTTGAGACTTACTAAAACAGGTATGCTGTTTTTGTGTAGCATCGCTACCTTGTTATCTTGTCAGGAAAGACAAGTGGTAAAAGCTGATTATCAAGTCATCCCTATGCCCAGGGAGATAGTGGCAGATAATCAGTCGGCTTTCAAGCTTACTTCTGCAACGACTATTCATTTCCCTGCAGACAATTCCCAGATGGAAAAGGTTGCCAATTTTCTGGCAGGATATATCGAAACCAGCACAGGAAATAAACTAAAAGTAAGCAGTACAGAATCTGCACAGGCTATTTCGTTAGTCATAGACGAGAGTATCTCTAATAAAGAAGGGTACGAATTAACGGTTTCTGCCGATGGAGTACGTATTGCCGGCTCTACTCCAGCGGGTGTTTTTTATGGTGTACAGACGCTGCGCAAATCCATTCCTGCTACAGGTGGTAAAAAAGACGTTGAACTGGCAGCCGTAAAGATTAGCGATTATCCACGTTTTTCTTATCGCGGTATGATGCTGGACGTAAGCCGCCACTTCCAACCGGTAGACTCTGTAAAAAACTACATCGACCTGTTGGCCTTACACAATGTGAACCGCTTACACATGCACCTTACAGACGATCAGGGCTGGCGTATTGAAATTAAAAAATACCCAAAGCTTACTGAAATTGGTTCTAAAAGAAAAGAAACGGTGATAGGCAGAAATACAGGCGAGTACGATGGAAAACCGTACGAGGGATATTATACGCAGGAACAGCTAAAAGAGCTTGTTAAATATGCCGGCGAACGTTTTATCACCATAGTTCCGGAAATAGACCTTCCTGGTCATCAGCAGGCAGCACTCGCCTCGTACCCGGAATTCGGATGTTCAGGCGGCCCATACGAAGTATGGACGCAATGGGGAGTTTCTGAAAATGTGATTTGTGCCGGTAACGATCAGGCGTTGACCTTCCTGGAGGATGTCTTGGCGGAGGTTATTGATATATTTCCCTCCGAATACATCCACATCGGTGGCGACGAATGTCCGAAAGTTCGCTGGGAAAGCTGTCCGAAGTGTCAGGCTCGTATCAAAGCAGAAAATATTAAAGCCGACAAACTACATAGTGCCGAAGCTTACCTTCAAAGCTACGTAATTTCAAGGATGGAAAAATTTGTGGAAAGTAAAGGTCGTCACATTATCGGATGGGACGAGATTCTGGAAGGAGGCCTGGCCCCCAATGCAACGGTTATGAGCTGGCGTAGTATGGATGGTGGTATCCAGTCAGCACAACAGCACCACGATGTGATTATGACACCCTCTTCTCATGTCTATTTTGACCACTATCAATCGACCGACACGGACAACGAACCATTGGCTATCGGAGGATTCTCGTCGCTTGAAAAGGTATACAATTTCGAACCTGTTCCGGATGTGCTTACAGAAGAGGAACAAAAATATATTATCGGTGCCCAGGCTAACTTGTGGACAGAATACATCCCTACTTATGCACAGGCTCAATACATGACTCTCCCCCGTTTAGCTGCTCTGGCAGAAGTTCAGTGGTCTGCAAAGGAAAAGAAGGATTATCAATCCTTCCTGAACCGTTGTGTAAAGCTTACAGATCATTACATTCTGAACGGATACAATTTTGCCAAACATCTTTTTGATGTGAATGCCGAATTAAAGACAGACACTGAAAGCGGCAGTCTTATTATCAGCTTATCAACGTTAGGCGATGGCGAGATATATTATACAACGGATGGAAGTGTACCCAGCGTAAAAAGCAACAAATACGAAACACCGGTTCAGATAAAGACTGATACACACTTTCAGGCCAGGGTAATCCGTTCGTCGGGCGAAAGCCGGATTTACGAAGAGAAAATATATTTCTCTAAAGGCACCATGAAACCCATTGTCCTGACTGAGGAACCCAGCAAAGGGTACAGCTTTAACGGAGCTCCGGTACTAAACGACGGAATAAAAGGAAACGGCAACTACAAAACGGGGCGTTGGCTGGGCTTTCAGGGAAAAGACATCGTGGCGACTTTTGATTTGAAAGAGGCTACCGAAATCAGCAAGATTCGCTTCGCAACAAATGTAGTGAAAGGCGATTGGATTATGGATGCCCGTCAGGTATATGTAAGCGTTTCGGACGATGGCAAGACTTTCCGCGAAGTGGGTAAAGAGGAATTACCCGAAATGCAGATGGCTGATAAAGACGGACTATTTGTGCATGAAATTGACTTCACTTCCGTTAAGGCTAAATATGTACAGGTAACAATCAAGAAGGTAAACTTACCATCATGGCACGGAGGTGCAGGCAATCCGGCCTTTATTTTTGTTGACGAGATAGAGATTCTTTAAAAACACTTTTGAAGGTGGTTTCTGATAAATAAAAAAGAGGAGGGACATATCCCCTCCTCTTTTCATTTATAAAACGAATAATCAGATGCAACCTTTATTCGCGATAATGACAGCAACCCGGCAGAGCATCGTATACGGCTTTATCGGCTTTATGCAACGAGGTATCGTGTCCAACTTTCGCAATGGCTTTACTTACTGCTTGTAACGATGTTTTATTCGTATCAATCTGGAGTTTGAGCACTTTCGTTTCCTGGTTCCATACAGCTTCTGTAACCCCTGCAACTCCTTTTGCCGTTGTTTCAATACGTTCTTTACACATGCCGCAACTGCCTTTTACCTCCAGGGTAAAGGATTTAGTCTTATTGCTTTCAGACATACCCTGCATGTGCGCCGAAGAATGATTTGTTTGGGGTGCAGCGTTCTGTGCCGGCATTACATGACCTTCGTGACCGGTTACAGGTTTTGCCTCCACCGGATTCATCATACTGCGTTTGCCTTCCAACTGTGCGCTGGCATCAATAGAGAAGACACCATTGGTTACAATCTCTTCTCCTTCGTTAAGTCCTGCCAGTACAACATACGATCCTCCAAGAGAAGGTCCCAGGTCTATTTCACGTAAAAGGAATGCAGGAACATTTACGTTGGGTTGCTTCACGTAAACAACCGATCGCTTACCGGTCCACAGCACAGCCGACTGGGGTATCACCAGCTGGTTATCGTGTCCGCGCAACGAAGCCTCCAATTGAGCTGTTGCGTACATTTCGGGTTTAAACTCCATCCCCGGATTACCGGTTTCCACCCTCACCCGTGCTGTACGCGTTGTTGGATCAATCATCGGATCAATAAATGCAACAATACCCGTAAATGTTCGTCCCGGCAGAGCCTGTAAGGTAAAAGAAATCTTATCTCCTTTTTTAATAAACGGCAGATCGGCTTCGTATGCATCGAACAATGCCCACACCTTGGATAAATTGGCAATATCGAACAGTACGCCTCCCTGCGAGACATAGTCGCCGGTGTTTACACGCTTTGTCATCACCACACCACTTACATTTGCTTTGATGGCTACCGTTGAGGATGGTTTACCCGACTTTTCTATCGCTGCAATCTGTTCTGGTGTAAGCTTCCAATAGGCAAGTTTCTCGCGTGCTGCAGTAACCAGCATAGGCTGTTGCATCCGGATAGCTTCAAGAAGCTCTTGCTGCGCATTGAATAGTTCCGGCGAATAAAGTGTAGCCAGCGTCTGTCCCTTTTGAACAGTCTGTCCGGTAAAAGCGACATTCAACGTTTCAATACGTCCGGATACATGGGCTGTTTGCGACTGCAGACTTCGCTCGTCCGGAGCTATTTTCCCATATAAACGCATGGTCTTTACAGGATTGCCTCTGCTTACACGAGTTGTCTGCACATTAGCTAAGGCAATAGCCTCCTCCGATAGTTGAATAGCATTGGGATCGACCGCTTCGCCCCCTTCTCCTCCCCCCTTACGCAGAGGAATAAGATCCATGGCGCATAACGGACATTTTCCGGGTTTGTCTTGTTTAATTTGAGGATGCATTGAGCAAGTCCAAATTTCAGATTCTGCCTCACCAGCAGCATGTTCATGATCATGTGTAGACGCCTGATTGGACTGGTTTGGGCTAAAAAATGCCCATCCCAATAAAAAACCGCCCAGAATAAGAGCTGTATACCGAACTGCTTTCAGTTTTATAATATCTTTAATCGTTTTCATTCCAATATATTTATTTTATTATTTTACAGAAAAGGCCTGATAGTTTGGAATACTTTATTCCAAAGACCGTGCTATAAGTTTCTCTATCCCCGCCACCCGGGTGTTATAATCGGCCACCGCCTCACTCTTCTTGAGCCGGTAATCAAGCAACTGCCTTTCCACCCCGATTACATCGGTAAGGGTAGCCGAGCCGGCCGAAAATTCGCGTGTGATAAGATGATACGTTGATAACGAAAGCTGATATTGTTTTTCGTATAACGTAATCTTACGGGATGCCTCCTCCAACTGCTGCTTTAACGCACTGTAATCGGATATCATTACATTAAGCATGTCTGCGTATTTCAATTCGCTGGCCTGACGATAATAGGCGCTTTCACGTTGTTGTGCGTTGTATTTTTTACGGAAGATAGGTATGGATATTTTGACCATCGGCATAATCATATCTTTACCGTTCATACTGTTCATGGGTACAGCTGTATTCATTGTATTCATGTCAGACGATCCTGATGAAGTTTTTCCGAGTATGGAGTATTGCAGGCCTATACCAAACATCGGATAACTCATCTTTTTATCCATCTCCGCCTTAGCTTTATAGGCTCTTTTCTCTGCATCGATCATGGATAACATCGGATTTGAAAACAGACTGTCTGTTACTGCCTGGTCTGTATACATATAAGGGCTCTGAATCAATGTATCGGGTACCGCTACAGGCAATTGCTGATTGCGGTTAAGCAATGCATTAAAAGCGGCTTCGGCTGCTATCCGGTTGGATTGAATCGTTTGCAAGGCATTTTCCAATTCGGAAATTTCAAGTTGTATACGCAATACATCAGACAATCCACCGGTTGCTCCATTGCTTCCCATGGATGCCATAGGGGCCATATTCCCTCCGGAAACAGGCTGTGTAGTTGATGTACCAATATTTGAAGAGGTGCCCATACCACTCATTCCCGACATTCCTGAAGAGGCAGCCGAAACATTCTGACCGGCAGATACTACCGGTTGGCGTACAGTTATTCCGGCAGGGCTTCCAGGAGCAGAAAAACGACGGATTGCCAGCTGCTCCAGCTGCTTTAACAATTCGATGTTAGCTGCCGTATTTTTATACTGCTCATTCAGGTTACACAACTGATACCACTGACTCTTTACGCTATAATAAAGATTATTCCGGCTGTCTCTGAATTCCTCGTACTTCATACGTGCCATCTCTGCCGCCTCTGTGCGGGCTGCCTTTTGCGTACCGAACCAGGGAAACATCTGCATCAGTGTGAGATCAGCTTTTTGTTTTCCCATAAGGGTTTCCATTGGTTCCAGAAAATAACCTATCTCGAGCTCCGGATCGGCATAGGCTCCAGCTTGAGGTATACGCTCCAACGAAGCTTTATACCCGGCAAACGCGGCCTTTACCTGCGGATTGTTTTGTGCTGCCATACGTAAATAGTAGGTAAGGCTATCGGTTTCGGATGCATAGATTGTTACTGAAGAAAACCAGAGCGCAATCCACATCAGACTGTATTTTATTATTTTATTCTTCATATTCTGTCTCCTTCGTTGTTTGTAATTCATTCTGTCTTTTTTCCTTTCTCTGTTCTCGTTTCAATACCCCCTCACGCCACCAACATTGTAATACGGGTACAACAAACATGGTCATGGATTGAATCAACATACCACCGAAAGTGGGGATAGACATAGGCACCATGATATCTGCACCTTTGCCTGCAGAAGTTAACACAGGTAACAGGGCAATCAGTGTTGAAGCCGTAGTCATAGCTGCAGGGCGAACTCTTTTATTACCTGCAAATACAACTGCCTCGCGAATGGCAATCCTGGTTTTAGGATTTCGCTCCTCAAATACATCATGAATGTATGTCCCCATCAACACCCCATCATCGGTCGCAATACCAAACAGAGCTATAAATCCAACCCATACGGCTACACTTAGGTTTATAGGATGCATCTGGAAGAGGTCGCGCATATTTATGTTATTCAACGAGAAATTCATGAACCAATCTTGTCCGTAAAGCCATAAAAAGATAAAACCTCCGGCAAATGCTACAAATACTCCCGAAAAATGAATAAAAGAAGCTGTTACAGTACGGAATTGGAAATAAAGGATCATCAAGATAGAAAGAAGCGCAATAGGGATAACAATCATTAAACGTTTAGTTGCACGCTCCTGTTGTTCATAATTTCCGGCAAATTTATAAGAAACCCCTTTGGCCAGTTTTAATTCGCCGTTTGCTATCTTATCTTCCAGTATCCTGGATGCCTCTTTTACCACGTCGACTTCGGCTTTGCCTGCCAACTTGTCAAAGATTACATATCCTAATAAAAAGGTGTTCTCACTTTGAATCATTTGAGCTCCACGTTCGTAGCTGATATCTGCCAGCTCCTCCAAAGGTACCTGAACGCCCGTAGCCGTAGGAATCAACAACTTGGCAAGCTCTTCCGGACTATCACGTAATTCGCGGGCATAACGAAGTCTGACCGGGAATCGTTCTCTTCCTTCTACAGTGGTGGTTAGTACCATGCCTCCAACGGCGGCGCCCAATACCTCCTGCATATCGGATACATTAACCCCGTATCTGGCCATATTGGTACGGTTCAACTCAATTTCGAGGTAAGGTGCACCCACCGCCCGATCATAAAATACAGAGGAAGGGATGACCGACGGAACCTCTTTCAAGGCTTGTTCAAGGGCCTTTCCCCCCTCTTCAATTGCTTCCAGATCGGGACCGTATACTTTTATACCCATAGGTGCACGCATTCCGGTCGACAACATCACCTGTCGTGCTTCAATCGGTTGCAGTTTGGGTGCGGATGTTAGTCCGGGAAGGTGGGTCACATTCACAATCTCTTGCCAGATATCATTGCTACTCTTAATTTCAGGACGCCATTGGCGCAGGTAATCACCGTAGCGATCGGCAATCAGGCTATCAGCAGGTATTATCCTGAATCCGTCGGCAGGATTATAGACACCTCCTCCTTTAAGTAAGAACTCTCCCTTGCTGTTCACTTTAAAACGCATACGATGACCGTCGCTATCCAGGATATATTCGGGACGGTAGTTTATCGTATTCTCAAACATCTGCACAGGAGCAGGATCCAGAGCTGAATTTACACGCCCCCATTTCCCTACAGCAACATCCACTTCCGGTATGGTGGCCAACCTGCGATCTAATGTCTCAATCAATTTTAAGTTTTGCTCCACACCCGTATGTGGCATGCTGGTAGGCATCAGGAGAAACGATCCTTCATTCAGACTGGGCATAAACTCTTGTCCGATTCCGGGAAATGTTTCTGAAGCACTTGTCCACAAAGAGGTTTGACGTACAGTTTTCCATCCCAGCCCTTCTGCTCCTGTTGCCAGAAAACCAAAGGTTTTATCAAAACCCAACCAAATTAGTAGTCCGAAGAGTATGGTGAACAATGGTATAGACATGAATTTCCATCGATGTTCGAGACACCATCTTAATATTCTTTCATAAAAACGGACCAGCAGGCCAAATACAGACATAATTACAGCTACACTAGCGGCTACAAACAAAATATTGGGAGTAATTCCTTTTTCGGGCCCCATGGGCAACCAACCCTCCGATAAATAATAAAGGGTTATCAATAATGTAATACCAATATTGATATAGGTTGAAATCTTTGGATTTTTCCACCTGTAAGCCAATAAATTATTGAACCCAACGGCTGTAAGTCCCAAAGCCGGCACACTTCCATATATGATCAGAAGTACAACACCGGCCATTATAAGTAAGTAATTTAAGCCTTTACGCAGCAACGCCGAATTTGACCGGATGGAAAACAGGAAATAGGTAAGTGTAGGTAAAACCACTACACCCAATATAAATGCAGAAGCAAGGGCGAATGTCTTGGTAAATGCCAACGGATGAAACATCTTTCCCTCCTGGGCTTCCATGGCAAATACAGGTATAAAGCTGATAACCGTTGTAAGCATACCTGTAAGCACTGCTCCGGAAACTTCACCGATAGCCTTATGAATAAGGTTTACAAAAGGCTTGCCTTTGTTGATACCCTTATTTTCGGGCATCTCCATATGTCTGATTACACTTTCAACGAACACTACCCCTATATCTACCATAACTCCGATGGCGATAGCGATTCCGGACAGAGCTACAATGTTAGCATCTACTCCCACATTCCGCATGATAATAAATGTAGATAACACCGCCAACGGTAGCATACTCGCAATTACGAAAGAGGCACGTAGATTAAGGATCAGTACGATTATAACGATGATACAGATCAGCACCTCCTCTGTGAGAGCCGATTCCAACGTACCGATTGTCTCTTTAATCAATCCTGTGCGATCGTAAAAGGGTACAACTGTAACTTTGGATACGGTTCCGTCTTCCAGCACTTTCTGCGGCATCCCCGCATCCATTTCTTCAATCTTTGCTTTTACATTATCTATAACCTTTAAAGGATTAGAGCCGTAACGGGCAACAACTACTCCGCCAACTGCCTCTACCCCCTCCTTATCTAAACCACCACGACGTGTTGCCGGTCCGAGATTTACAAATGCTACATCCTTGATACGTACAGGGACCCCGTTTCGTACAGTAACAACAGCCTCCTCAAGGTCGGCTACCTTTTTAATATAACCCAGACCACGGATCAGGTATTCAGCCTGATTTATTTCAACGGTCTCAGCTCCGATGTCAAGATTACTTTTTTGTACTGCATTCATCACATCCATAACGGAAACATTGAACGAACGCATGGCATCGGGGTTAAGTTCCACCTGATACTCTCTCACGAATCCACCAGCTGAAGCTACTTCCGAAACACCTTCGGCAGCCGACAGAGAATACTTGACATAAAAATCCTGTATTGTTCGAAGCTCTTCGGCATCCCAACCTCCGGTAGGTTTACCGGTCTTAGGGTCGCGCCCTTCCAGCGTATACCAAAATATCTGTCCAAGTGCCGTGGCATCCGGACCTAATGCGGGTTGCACATCAGCAGGTAATGTTCCGGGAGGTAAAGAATTCAATTTTTCCAACACCCTCGAACGGCTCCAGTAAAACTCTACATCATCATTAAATATGATGTAGATAAAAGACATTCCGAACATGGAAGTGCTTCTAATCGTTTTTACTCCGGGAATACCAAGTAAAGACGTTGTAAGAGGATAGGTTATCTGATCCTGGATATCTTTCGGAGAACGCCCCATCCATTCGGTAGCAACAATCTGCTGGTTGTCTCCGATATCAGGAATGGCATCTACCGGAACAGGATCGCGAGGTAAAAAACCTCCGTCGCCCCAGCTGAAAGGAGCTGTTGATATACCCCAACCAATCAATGCAACCAAGAGCAATGATGTAATAACTCTGTTTTCCAGAAAATAACGAATAATCTTATTAATCATAGTGCAGTTACTTTAAGGGGTAATTTACTCGTTTCGAATCTATTGTACCGGACAATATTGCTTTCAAAAGCCGGAAGCGATTTACCTTCCGGGATATCATTAATATATTTACATTGTTTGTTTTCATACACATTGTACAAATGTTAATTTTGAATTCTTCGACTGATTTACATCTTGAAGGACGTATTTAAAGTAAGCCTACGTTTCCGTTTCTTAGAAATCAAAATAAATGTAATGACCTGCTATCAAAGGGATAGCAGTTTCTTTTAGAAAAAGAAAAACTTTACATTTGTTTTAAAATCAGAATGAAAACAGGCTAAAGTCTCAGCCTTGAATCAAATCAACCATGTACAATTGCGAATGAACAGAGGAGGCCTGTCCAAACCGGGAGGATAGAACGAGAAATGGGAAACTGATTCCGATGATATTTCATTTGTAAGTAGTATACTCTGCATATCGTAAAGCACAGCGACTACATACATAAAGGATGAATTCAATGAAATTCTTTCTGTGAGATTCTGGTCGATAGAAATACGCATAGCTTTGACCTCATCAGAGCAACATCCATCTTTGGAATCATCGGATCCGCAATTTGAACAAGAATCATGTTGATCTGTCATAACTAAACTGACTTCGGCCAGTTTATTCATGCAATAATGATAGTTGATGACTACCCCTGTAGAAACACCAACATATAGAAAGATCAATATGAATGCTAAAAATCTTCTCACAAAAGATCATTTATTTGTTCGGTTGCAAATTAACAGTTTATTTTTTGAATTGTCAACTTCAGGTAATCAAATTTCTGTTAATATCAGTATAACAATCTATTTATACCGCTTGTTTTGGCACTAACTTCCGATAGAATTGAAAATAATCTTTACTTTTGTACTTTTTGAATCTTATCAACGTATATACAGATGAAAAATTCAGCTCTACTTCTATTCTTAATATTGTTTACTACAAACGTAGGCAATGCACAAAACGACTTTTCATCCTATTTTGAAAAGAGAACCCTGCGTATTGATTTTTCACTAACGGGAAATGACTCGATTCAGCAGGCTGCTGTACAACAACTGCGGGAAGAACCTGTTTGGGGCGGTCCGGTTAAAAATATGGAAGACCCATTTGGTTACGGAGGATATTATATCAATGTATATGATCTTGCTTCCGGGAAAAAGATATATTCACGTGGATTCAATACGTTGTTTGAGGAATGGAGAACAACCGACCAAGCTAAAGTGGAGACTCAATCATGGAACAACAGTGTATCGGTTCCATTTCCCAAAAAGCCGATACGAGTTGAATTATGCGCCAGGGATAAGTCAGATATGGAGTTTCATCCGATTATGACTCAAACGATTGATCCCAAAAGCATATTTATCGACCGCAGTCCTCTTAAAAAGAATAAGATTGTTAAAATTCAGGATAAAGGTGATTCTGCAGAAAAGGTAGATCTTGTATTCCTTGCCGAAGGTTATACAATGGAGGAATTAGAAAAATTTGAATCCGACGCCCGACGTTTCACTAAAACACTGTTCGATACGCCACCCTTCGGAAAATTCAAATCAGATTTTAATGTATGGGCTGTTTGCATTCCGTCTGAGGAGAGTGGCATGGATGTTTCGGGCGACAGTATCTGGAAAAATACGGCTTTGAATTCGGGTTATTACACATTCGGTATCGATCGCTATCTTACATCGCAAGATATGAAACCGATTAGGGATGCTGTATGGAATGTACCCTGCGACGCGATATTTATCCTTGTGAACTCCGACACCTATGGAGGGGGGGGCATGTATAATTTTTATGCCATGAGTACGGCTCATAATGAACTTACCTCGGTTGTATTTGTACATGAATTCGGCCATAGTTTTGCAGGGTTAGCCGATGAGTACTTTGATTCGGAAGTTGCATACAACGATTTCTACAACCTTAAGTATGAGCCTTGGGAGCCAAACATCACCACATTGGTGAATTTTGAAAGTAAATGGAAAGATCTGCTTCCTAAAAAAACACCTGTTCCAACTCCATTAAATGAAACATTCAAGGAACAGATAGGGGTTTTTGAAGGTGGAGGATATCTTTCAAAAGGAATCTATCGCCCTATGAATAATTGTATGATGCGTAATTATCACCCCTTTTGTCCTGCATGCCAGAGAGGTATCACGCAAATGATAAATTTCCTGACAGACAGGCCTGTTAAATAAGAATATCTTATTAAATAAGCTGTACTGGCATTTTTAATAAGCAAAAATCACTACATTTGTACCAAATTTACTAGAATTACATGAAGGTGAAAAGAAAGCCTCTATTATATTTTATTGCAATTGCTGCGCTTCTTTTTTGTGGACCGGAAATACAGGCAAAAGATAAATTTGTTTTGGTTATTGACGCCGGACACGGAGGGAAGGATCCCGGTGCCCAGGGGTCTCGAATCGACGAGAAAGAAATCAATCTGGGGGTAGCTCTTAAAGTTGGAGAATTGATTGAGTCCAATCATAACGATGTTAAAGTTATCTATACCCGAAAAACGGATCGTTTTATTGAATTGGATGAGCGGGCAGAAATTGCCAACCGTGCAAAAGCGGATTTGTTTATGTCAATTCACACCAATGCGGTAAAACGGGGCAATTATGTAAAAGGCACAGAAACTTTTACTTTAGGTTTGGCGCGAACTGATGAGAATCTGCAGGTGGCAATGCGTGAAAACTCCGCGATCCTTCTGGAAGATAATTATTTACAAAAGTATGAAGGATTCGACCCTAATTCGTCCGAATCTTACATTATTTTTGAGTTTATGCAAAACAAGCATATGGAACAGAGTATAGGCCTTGCCTCTGAGATCCAAAAAGCATTCACTTCTGCCAATCGGGTGGATCGTGGCGTGCGGCAAGCCGGACTTCTGGTTCTTCGCAAGACCAGCATGCCCAGTGTTCTTGTTGAGTTAGGATTTATTTCCAATAAAGAAGAGGAACGTTATATGAGCTCCAGCGAAGGACAGAATCAACTGGCAAGATCCCTGTATAACGCTTTTACAAAATACAAAAGAGAATACGATCGAAAACAAGGTGCTTTATCTAATGGAGCTGTTACCAATGCCAGGCCGGTTGAACTTACAGAATCAACCCCACAGGAGACGCCTGCAGAAAGAGAAAATATCACAGTAAATAAAACAGATAAATCGGAAAGAAATACTTCCGGCAAACTGATTTACAAAATTCAAATACTGACCTCCGACAAAAAGCTAAGTGAATCTTCGAGGCTTTTTAAGGGATATAAGAACATCGATTCTTACAAGGAAGGTGGTTTGATTAAATACACTTATGGTGAAACAACCAGTTTTGAAGAAATAAAGAAATTGCGACGTAAAGTGGCAAAGGATTTTAAGGATGCTTTTATCATCGCGTTCAAAGATGGCAAAAAGGTTAAATATTAATGAGATACATAATTGAGAATATAAATAATTCATAATATTAAAGAATGAAAAACGTATTTACGAAAGAAGCGAAAATAGGATTAGCCACCATTGTAAGTCTGGCTCTACTCTATTTCGGAGTAAATTACCTTAAGGGTATAAATCTGTTCCAACCCGTTAATCATTATTATGTAACTTTCGACAATGTGAAGGATGTTACCATTTCTAGCCCTGTTTATGTGGAAGGTTTTAAGGTTGGGTTGGTTCGGGACATAATCTACGACTATTCAACTACAGATAAAGTAACCGTAGAGATCAGTCTGGAAGAGAAAATGAGAATTAACAAAGGCAGTTATATCGCCATTGTAAAAAGCATGCTGAGTGGAGGTGAATTACACATTCATTTAAATAAATATGTAACGGATTACCTTACTCCCGGAGATACGTTGGAGGGACATATGTCTGATGACATTATGGGGACTGTTCAAGATAAATTACTTCCTCAGGTGGTAGATCTTATTCCCAAAATCGATTCAATCCTTGTTGGATTGAATACCATTGTTAATCATCCGGCACTAAACCAGTCTTTAAATCAAATTGAACGGACCACCGGTAATCTGGAAGCCTCTACACGTCAGCTTAACAGTCTTTTAAGCAAAGACGTGCCGGTAATTGTATCCGATCTTAAAATGATAACATCCAATTTTGCAGAGATGAGTACAGAAATGAAGGGACTGGATCTCGAAACAACTGTGAATTCGATGAATGCAACGCTTGGAAATTTAAAACTTACAACAGAGAAATTAAACTCATCAGACAATAGCCTTGGACTTTTATTAAACGACAAAGCATTGTATGAAAACCTGAACAGTACGGCAGACAATGCATCGAAATTACTTATTGATCTTAAACAAAATCCAAAACGATACGTTCATTTTTCAGTGTTCTAAAACATACGATTTCAGAGTTATTATGTTAATGTAATTTAGAATACATCTAATTAACTATTTTTTAATTTCTCTGGGATACTGCATCAAAAAAAGCCTTACAAAAAGGACTTACCTCCTTATTTTAAGGCTTTTTGCTTTTCCCGAGTCTTTTACCTCGCAGGGCTGAAATGCTTTTGTAACAAAGGATTTAAATCCCCTTTTTTTATAAAAATCAGATTATCAACCCAATAACAGTAACTCCCTGAAACTAAAAGGGATATTGAATATTCAAATTAACCAAACAAATTCACACTTTTTTTATTGGAATTATTTTATAAACTTTGTACTCATTAAGAATAAAGTTATAGTTGAGAGAATAAAATAAAATGCAAACTGATCATCAATTATTGTGGAATAAATGCCTTGCTGTCATTAAAGACAATGTCCCCGAGGCCGCTTTTAACACATGGTTTAGACCAATTATCCCGTTGTCGTATGATGATAGGAAATTCACCATTCAGGTTCCCAGCCAGTTCTTTTACGAGTATCTGGAAGAGAAGTATGTGAATGTCCTTAAACTTACATTATACAGGGTAATAGGGCAAGGTACAATCTTGAACTATCGTGTCATGGTAGACAAGAGTACCGGGGGAACAGTTGATTATCCTGCAGAAGAGGGATCTGTAGCAGTAAAAAAAGTAGCTCCTCAGGGTGCCAACAAAGCTCCTAATCCTTTTGTGCAAACAGCTCCTCAGGATTTAGATCCTCAGCTTAATCCAAAATACAGCTTTGATAATTACTTTGAAGGGACAAGTAATAAGCTGGTACGTACAGCTGGTGAAGCAGTTGCCCAGAACCCCGGAAAAACAACTTTTAATCCGTTGTTTATTTTTGGTCCGTCTGGCGTTGGAAAAACTCATTTATGCCATGCTATCGGCACACGCATACGGGAAGTCCATCCTTCCAAGAAGGTACTATATGTATCATCACACTTATTCAGAGTGCAATTTACTGATGCTATCCGTAAAAATACAATAAATGATTTCCTGAATTTCTATCAAAACATTGACGTGTTGATTCTGGATGATATTCAGGAGATGATTGGACTTGATAAAACTCAGAATACTTTTTTCCATATTTTCAACCACCTTCATCAGTTAGGGAAACAGCTTATTCTAACTTCGGATAAAGCACCGGTTGACTTACAAGGAATGGAAGAGCGTTTGATTACACGTTTAAAGTGGGGTCTTACAGCAGAATTATGTCGTCCGGATTTAGATTTAAGAAAAAAGATTTTGAAAAACAAAATCAATCATGACGGCATTGTTATTCCAGATGAAGTATTCAACTTCATTGCTACCAATGTAACCGAAAATGTACGTGATCTGGAAGGTATTTTAGTTTCTTTAATGGCTAACGCAGTTATCAATAATAAGGAAATTGACCTCCCATTAACTAAAAGAGTGGTTAGTCAAGCTGTTCGCCTGGAGAAAAAACAATTATCTGTTCAGACAATACAGGAAACTGTTTGTAAATTTTTCAATCTAGAACTCTCGGCCATACAAACACGTTCTCGGAAACGTGAAGTTGTACAAGCCAGACAGATTACGATGTTCCTGTCTAAAAAATATACAGACAGCTCATTTGCCCACATTGGTAAGATTGTAGGAAAAAAAGACCATGCAACAGTATTACATGCATGCAAAACAATTAAAGACCAAATTGAAACTTGTAAGACATTTCGTTCTACCGTTGAACAGATTGAAGTACAGCTCAAAAATTAAATTTCTTCCGTTAAATAACAGAAAAGGATGCTTTTGTATACAAAAGCATCCTTTTCTG
>MTLE01000202.1_pt1 | contig 15647 bp, 13 predicted proteins | sample 1982461 | NCBI WGS metagenome assembly MTLE01 (sample SAMN05712605, study PRJNA340218) | biofilm metagenome | isolation source: sample SPL anode biofilm adapted to -200 mV | place: USA | collected 2012-02-03
ACTGCACCCGCAAGCACGACTGCGCCAACGAGTCCCGTCCCGGCGTCACGAGCCGGCTCATTACCCCATCCGAGGCCATCCTCAAGGTCAGAGAGGTGATGGCGAGCCCCCTGGTGGGGCCGATTATCAAGGTAATAGGCATTGCCGGCCCCGGTGACCCCCTTGCCAACGAAGAGACCTTCGAGACGTTCCGACTTGTGGGCGAGGAATTCCCTCACCTCATCAAGTGCATGAGCACCAACGGGCTCATGTTGCCCGACACCATCGACCGGCTCCATGGGCTGGGCCTGCATAGCCTGACCGTAACCCTCAATGCCCTTGATCCGGCGGTCGGAGCCAGGATTTACCGCCACATAAACTATCACGGCAAGAGGTATTCCGGTGTCGATGCGGCGCAGATTCTCGTGGCAAACCAGCTTGAAGGGATCCGGCGAGCTGTCGGGTACGGAATGACCGTGAAGGTCAACACCGTTTACATCCCCGGCGTCAATGAAGAGCAGGTCCCGCTCATCGGCCGTAAGATAAAGGAGCTTGGTGCCTTTGTCATGAACATCATGCCGCTCATCCCCCAGGCCGATTTCGCCAATGTTTCGCCCCCGTCACCGGAAGCTCTCGAAGCGGTCCGCAAGCGCAACGAGCTGATTATCGGACAGTTCAAGCATTGCCGCCAGTGTCGCGCTGATGCCGTGGGGCTCATCGGACATGATGTTAAGGCGGGTGAGCCGCTGCACTCTCTTCCCCTGGGCATGTGAAGGGTAGTGGATATCAGGCCTTTCAATAACGGGGATATTCCCGCGTTTCTCGCCCTTGCCGCTGCCGAGGGATGGGTTAGCGACCCGTGGGAGTTCTCGTTTGTTATGGACACCTTCCCCCGCGGATGTCTTGCCGTGGAAGACGGGACTGCTGTTGGCTTTGTGACGGCGGCAAGGTATGCATTGAGCGGCTGGATAGGAAATCTGATTGTTGCGAAGGATTTGCGGGGCTGCGGGTACGGTAGCCGGCTAATGGGCCGGGCCTTGGACGAGCTCCTGGCTTCCGGCATTAAAACGGTCTGGCTCACTGCATCGGAACAGGGGCGGCCCCTCTACGAAAAGATGGGTTTCCGGGAGATCGACTCTGTAGTTCGCTGGCGCGGGACCGCCACGGGGAAAGGTGATAGGGGAGGAGACCAGGTCCGCCTTGACGAGCTTGTTGCCCTTGACCGTGCCGGTTGGGGGGATGACCGTTCAGATATTCTTGCGGCGGTGGCGGCCAGGGGAATTGTGATTCGGGAGCGGGGGGGATTTGTTGCGATGCAACCCTGCGGCGGCGGTTTTCAAATGGGGCCGTGGACTGCCGTGAATGCAGGCGTGGCCGAAGGGCTCCTGGACCGTGCCCGGTCATGTCCGGGGCGCGGGGAGCAGGTGCTCCTCGATGTGCCCGCCCGCAATGGTGGGGCACATCGCATTCTGACCGGTGCCGGATTTACGGCCGTCGGGCGGACGGTGCTGATGTATTATGGCACGCCGCCGGCGTACGACCCCGACCGGATTTTCGCACTTGCGACCATGGGGAGCATAGGATGAAAGGCGATTTTTTACTCACATTAAAAAATATGCCTAAAAATTGAGCAAACATATTCTTGATAAGGTGCTTGTTTTTCTGATATTATCGCCTGCTGCTAAAGATGGGGGCACTGTCACGTTGCGATACCGTTAATCAAGGTGATCGCGACATGTGCAATCAGCTTTATACTTTCGAGCCCTTAACGGGGCGGGAGGATTTTTCATGCTTGCCATTGCCTGTATCAAACAGGTGCCGGACACTACGCAGGTGAAGATTGATCCTGCAACCAACACCCTCGTTCGCGAGGGGATTCCTTTTATCGTAAACCCCTATGACACCCATGCCCTGGAGGAGAGCCTCCGGGTCAAGGATCGCTTCGGTTTCCGGGCCGTGGCTCTTTCCATGGGGCCTCCCAACGCCGAAGCGGCGCTGCGCAAGGCTCTTTCCATGGGAACCGACGATGCGATCCTTTGCTCTGACCGCTGTTTCGGCGGGGCAGACACCCTGGCCACCAGCAACGTCCTGTCGGCCGCCATCAAGAAAATCGCCGAGGAGGCGGGTGATGAGGTGGGGATAGTCTTTTGCGGCAAGCAGACCATCGACGGCGACACTGCCCAGGTCGGCCCCGGCATTGCCTCGCGGCTTGGCTTCCGGCAGTTGACCCTCGTCGACAAGATTTTGTCGCTGGATATGGAGAAGCGGACCATCCGGGTGAGCCGCAAGCTGGAAGGGCGCCACGAGATCGTGGAGGCGCCGCTGCCGGTCATGCTGACGGTCGTGCGGGAGCTTAACCGCCCTCGCTACCCAACCGTGCCGATGCGGCTCGCCGCCGTGGATGCGTCGGTGAAGGTCTGGAACAACGAGGTGCTGAAGTTGGATGTGAACTCCATCGGACTGAAAGGCTCGCCCACGTGGGTGAGCCGGATCTTCTCCCCGGAGCGCGACAAAGGGGAGATTATCGGTGATGGCGCCAATGATCCGCAGGGGACGGCAGCACTGCTGATCGACAAACTCTTGAGCAAGGATCTGCTTGCGGTGTGATAAATGATGTAGGGGATATTGAAATGACCGAACCTAAGAAACTGAAAAAACCCCGGGGCAAGGCCAGGCTCATCGAGGGGAAATGCATTGCCTGCGGAGCCCGCTGCCAGAGCGCCTGCCCCGTGGATGCCATAGAGATGAGCGATGCTGGCGAGCCGATCGTTCTGAACGACAAGTGCATCGGCTGCCTGAAATGCGTCAAGGTATGCCCGGCCGAGGCTATCGAGATGTTCTTCACTCCCGAGGAGTTGAAGATTCTCGAAGAGCTGGCCAAGCAGCAGGCTGCCGGCGGCGCCCCGGTTGTTGATGAGGAGGACGCCGAGGAGGCCGCACTGGCAAAGATGCTTGCCGCCTACCGCGGTGTCTGGGTCTTTGTGGAGCAGACCGAAGGGGAGCCGGCCACGGTATCCTGGGAGCTCATGGGGGTTGGTGCCCAACTGGCCAAAGAAATCAACACCGAACTCTGCGCCATCGTCATCGGCCACGGAGTTGAGCACCTCTGCCGCGAGTCCTTCAGCTACGGCGCCACAAAGGCATACCTCATGGATCAGGAGGTTTTCCGGTTCTATCGGACCGAGCCCTACCTGGAAGCCTGCTGCCACCTGATCGATAAATACAAGCCCGAGATCATCCTCATGGGCGCCACCGGTATGGGCCGGGACCTTGCCGGTGCCGTTGCCACGCGGGTCAAGACCGGCCTCACCGCCGACTGCACCGGCCTCGACGTGGACGACAAGCGCAATCTCCGCCAGACCCGCCCTGCCTTCGGCGGCAATATCATGGCTACCATCATGTGCGACAAGTTCCGCCCGCAGATGGCCACGGTACGCCCCCATGTGATGCCGATGTCCGAGAAGAAGGAAGGCGCTGCCGGAGAGATCGTCCGGGAGCAGATAGCGCTCAACGAGGCCGACATTCTCACCAAGGTCATTGAGATCATCAGGGACACCAAGGTTGGGATCGATATCGCCGGGGCCGAGTTCATCGTCTCGGGGGGCCGGGGGATGATGGGACCTGAAAACTTCACCATGCTCCAGGAACTGGCCGACGAGCTGGGAGGGGTGGTCGGTGCGTCGCGCAGTGCCGTGGACGCCGGCTGGATGCCCCACGACCGGCAGGTGGGACAGACCGGCAAGACGGTCCGGCCCAAGATCTACATTGCCTGCGGCATTTCCGGCGCCATCCAGCATCTCGTCGGTATGCAGGATTCCGATGTGGTTATCGCCATAAACCGCGACAAGGATGCTCCCATCTTCGAAGTGGCCACCTACGGCATCGTCGGCGACCTCTTCCAGATCGTGCCGGCCATTACCAACCGGCTGCGGGAACTGAAAGCATCGCGGAAAAAAGGTTGATGGAGCAGGTGCCGGAATTTCAGGCCATCCTTTTTAATCGCAATTCCTAACTTAGCCCTTAGCTTGGCACCGAAAGGTTTGCTATGACTATTTTTACTCTCCTGTTCCTCATTGCCATCGGCGTATTCATCTGGCAGTGCGGCAAAAAACTGAGCCTCATCCGTCTCGCCAGGCCCGAGAACCGCTGCGACAACCTGCCGTTACGGGTGTGGGACATGCTCCTCTACGCCTTCGGCCAGAAGCGGGTGGTGGCCCGCCCCTTCGGGATCAACCATTTTGTCATCTTCTGGTCCTTCGTAGTGCTTCTCATTGCCAATGGTTCCTTTATCCTGGAAGGGCTCATCCCCGGTTTCCGCCTGGGCGAGGTTCTTCCCCCGGCCCTTTATCATCCGCTGGTTTTTGCCTTCGATATCGTGTCGCTGCTTGCCCTGGGCGCCATCATCCTATCCTTTGCCCGGCGGATAATATTCAAGCCTGACTACCTGGATAGCGCCTATGTGCATGCCAGAAGCTTCGAAGCGTTCCTGATCCTCTCGTTTATCGGGCTGCTCATGGTTGCCTACTTCGGCCTGAACGGCGTCAAGATTGCCCTGGGCCTTGAGCCGTCCGCCTTCATGCCGATATCTTCCATTGCCGCCGGCATCCTTGCGACAGCCGGCGACAGCCTGCCGGCATGGGGCGCCTTCTTCTGGTGGCTCCATGCGCTGGTGCTTCTGGCCTTCATATGCTTCCTCCCCATGAGCAAGCATATGCACATCCTGACAGCCATTCCGAACTGCTTCTTCCAGAACCTGGGAAGCACCAGCACCCAGCCCCGGGAGGAATTTGCCCCCGGCAACCGTTACGGCGCCGAGCAGGTGACCGACCTGACCTGGAAAGATCTGTTCGACTCCTTCTCCTGTACCGAGTGCGGCCGGTGCCAGGATGCCTGCCCGGCTAACGCCACCGGCAAGTCCCTTAACCCCCGGCAGATGGTGCACAGCCTGAAAACCAACCTGCTTGCCAATGCGGCTGCCCTGAAGGCGGGCGAGCCTCCGCGGGTCCCCCTCATCGGGGCCGAGGGCGAAGGAACTAATACCGAAGAGACCATCTGGGCCTGCACCACCTGCGGCGCCTGTCTTCAGGCCTGTCCGGTCATGATCGAGCATCCTTCCAAGCTGGTCGCCATGCGCCGGTATCTGGTGGAGATGAAGGCACAATTCCCCGAAGAACTGCTGAACCTCTTCGAAAACATGGAGCAGCGCTCCAACCCGTGGGGGATTGCCCCCAGCGAGCGGGCAAAATGGACATCCCTGATGGATGTGAAGCCCTTCGAGGCGGGCAAGACCGAGTATCTCCTCTACGTGGGGTGCGCCGGCAGCTTCGACTCGCGGAGCAAGCAGGTTACCCTGAATCTGGCGGCGATTCTCGATGCGGCCGGGGTTTCCTGGGGAATCCTCGGCAAGGATGAGAAATGCTGCGGCGACAGCCTGCGGCGGCTCGGCAACGAGTACATCTTCGACCGGATGGCCAAGGAGAATGTTGCCCTGTTCCAGGAGCGGGGAGTGGCCAAGGTCATTACCATGTGCCCCCACTGTTTCACTACCCTGAAGAACGATTATCGCCAGTACGGCATCGAGCTGGAGGTCATTCACCACGCCGAACTGATTCAGCAGTTCCTGGCCTCGGGACGGCTGAAAATGAACCGGCAGGTGAGCAACCTCGGCAAGGTCATCTTCCATGATTCCTGTTACCTGGGGCGCCACAACGATGTGTATGAGGCTCCCCGGCAGGTTGTCGCCACGGCTACCGGCACGGCTCCCGTTGAGTTCGACCGCGCCCGGGAAGAATCGTTCTGCTGCGGCGCCGGTGGCGGGCGGATGTGGATGGAAGAGCAGAGCGGCACCCGGATAAACCTGAACCGGGTCACCGAAGCTCTCTCGAAGAATCCCGACACCATCTGCGTCGCCTGCCCATACTGCATGACCATGTTCGAGGACGGGTTGAAGGACAAACAGGCCGCCCAGACCAAAGTCCGGGACATTGCCGAGGTGGTGGCAGAAGGTATTCTGCCGGTGCCCTAGTCCTGGGCCAGCCTCATAAGAAAAAAAGGGAGCTTCCTTGTGGGGGCTCCCTTTTTTGTGCCCGATTTGGCCGGGTCGCATGACTTGTATAGGCATTGGAGGTGTTTCGGGGTATACTCCCACGAAAACGGACGTCAGCCGGCAAGACGGCACGGGAAAGGGACATGACGCCTATGACGCAGGACAAGGACGAACGGAAAAGGTCCCATCTCAGACTGGTTGTGAACAACCCTGAATCACGGGGCGGCCGGCCCGTTACGGGAGACCAGGCGAGTATCCCCTTCGAGGAGCTGGTGTCGAGGCGCGCTGAGCTGGGCGCAGATTTTTACCGGGGAATCGGCGAGTGGCACGTCAAATCCTACAGGGTGATAGAGCGCTATCTGGCTCGGCGGGGATGGCGTTACGGGCTCGACCCCCAGCATGGCCGGCTCATGGTGCTTCCCGCCGCGGAGGTCTGCCCCGAGCTGCCGGCCCATGGCGGCACCCCCCAGGACGAACTGCTTCTGTTCGTGGCCGACGACCCCACGGGGCAGGGACTCTGCCTTTCCCTGGAAATGATTCTTCCCTTCTGGAGCGACGACGATACCGTTATGGAGGAAGCGCTCATTTATGCGCCCATCTATCCCTACGGCGCCCTTTTCCTGGAGGAGAACAAAAACGATAACTATCTCGACCTCATCTACCGGCTGTCATTTCCCCTCTATCCCCCGGTCCTCACGGAGCGGCTCCTGGATAAGTTCTTCGCCGTCGCCCGGTACGAGTTGCGGGAAACCCTCCTGGGGCTGGACGAATTTCCCGAGGCTTAAGGGCTGTTTCTTGACAGAGATCAAGCCCATCGGCATCCCGATGGTGTAAAGTTACATCAGATGGAAGCCAACACACTCTCGAGGAGGAAACCATGAGCGGCACGACTGAGTCCCTTGTGGGACGCGCCATTGATCTGAAGGAACTTATCGCATACCAGCAAGGCTCCGTTGTGAGCAAGACCCTCAACGACAAGAAAGTGGGTACAATCACCCTCTTTGCTTTCGATGAGGGGCAGGGGCTGAGCGAGCATACCGCCCCCTACGACGCCTTCGTGGAGATCGTGGATGGCGAGGCCGACATCACCATTGCCGGCACTGACCACCGGGTGAAGGAGGGGCAGTTCATCATCATGCCCGCCAACCAGCCCCACGCCCTGCGGGCGGCAACCCCGTTCAAGATGCTGCTGGTGATGATCCGGGCATAAACCTGTTTATAAAACAGTCAGGCGTTTTTGCCCCATCGGCTTCGTAAGCCGGAAGTACGGGGTTTCTATGGCAGGGCATGGGCGTGGCACGCCTTGTGCTTTAAAGTCAGGTACAATTCGAAATCAATCGGCAATGGCGCCCCGGGACATCAGTTCCGGGGTTTTTTGTCGAAAGGAGCCTGCCATGGAAAGCGCTACAAGAAGTACCGTCATAATCGACGACACCACCCTGCGCGACGGCGAGCAGACCGCCGGAGTCGTTTTCAGCAAAAGGGAAAAGCTGGCCATCGCCCGGTTGCTGGACGGCATCGGGGTGCAGGAGCTGGAATGCGGCATCCCGGCCATGGGCGAAGAGGAGCGGGATGTGATCCGCTCCCTGGTGGACCTGGGGCTTAAAGCCCGGCTTATCACCTGGAACCGGGCCGTCATTCCCGACATCGAAGCGTCCCTTGCCTGTGGCGTCAGTGCCGTGGATATCTCCCTCTCGGTCTCGGACCAGATGATCGCCCACAAGCTGCGCACGAACCGGGTCGGGGTCATTGAACAGTTGAAGCGGGCGCTGGGCTTTGCCAAGGAGCATGGCCTCTACGTTTCGGTGGGGGGGGAGGATGCGAGCCGGGCAGACCTCTCGTTCTTGGCCGAGCTCATGGAAATTACCCGCGCTCTTGGCGGAGACCGCTTCCGCTTCTGTGATACCCTTGGCATTCTCGATCCGTTCACCATGTACGAAAAGGTAAAGGCCTTGCGCACCGCCGTTCCCCAACTCGATATCGAGGTGCACACCCACAACGACCTGGGGATGGCAACCGCCAATGCCATTGCAGGTGTCAAAGCCGGTGCCCGTTTTGTGAACACCACCGTGAACGGCCTGGGCGAGCGGGCCGGCAATGCGGCCATGGAAGAAGTCGTGATGGCACTCAAGCTTGCCTGCGGCATCGATCCGAAGATCGCTACCCACCTCTTCCACGAAATCTCCCGCTTCGTCGGCAGGGCGTCCCAACGGCCGGTCCCCCCCTGGAAGGCGGTGGTGGGCGAGCGGGTATTCTCCCACGAATCGGGGCTCCACACCGACGGAGTCATCAAGGATTCCCGCAACTATGAGGGGTTCGATCCGTCCGAGGTGGGGCTTCGCCGGCACATCGTGGTGGGAAAGCATTCGGGTACGAGCGGCCTCGTGGAGCGCTGCCGGGAGTTGGGGATAGAGCTGTCGCGGGATGATGCGACATCCCTCATGGTTGCGGTGCGGACCATGGCGCAGCGGGTGAAGCGTTCTCTTTCCGACGGTGAGCTCCGGGGGCTCCATGATTCGATGCGGTTCACCCTAAGGGCCGCGTAAGGGCAATATGCCGTTCCTGTAGTGGCTTGTGCTTATAAAATGTGCAAAAAGAGGGGGCGCGAGCGATCTGTCCCCTCTTTTTTTTCGGTATTATTGTCCGTTAGTCACTAACCTGCCGTAATCACAGGGGCGAAATTCCTGGCAACAGTGTGGCATGCCTTATGCTAATTGATTGTCAAAAGCCGGGGGCACAATGATAGTGCCGGATGGAGAACGGCTTGATTAAAAACGTGATTGGCAAGGCAAGGGCGCCTTCCGCTACCAAGCGGAGGCGCCCTTTTTTTATTTAACTTTGATGAAAGGAGGCGTGTGCTGAACCCCTTGAAGCTGTGTATTGCGGATGCAATCAAATAAAACTTACAAAGGAGTATGGACATGAACAAGACACTGAAGACTTTTTCCCTGGCACTGGCTCTGGTGACCGCCACTTGCGGCGCCGCACTGGCAACTCCTTCCACCCAGATCTGGATACCTTCCACCGATGTTCAGGCGTTCGGCACGGTTCACCTCGGTATCGACAACTATATCCGCGTTGCTGAAAACGCCGATGGCGAGAAAGCTCCCAACACCTACGACGCCGGCATCACGGTGGGGGTGCTCCCCTTTGAGAAACTGCAACTGGAGGTGGGAGCCGATTATATGGTAACCGGTACCGAGCCTGGTGACAGCTATCCCGTCTTTTTCAACGCCAAACTCGGCACTCCCGAGGGATCGCTCTTCGGCGGTTCGCCTGCCATGGCCCTCGGTATTTACAATGCGGGTACCAAGACGGATGTGAGCGACCAGAACATAACTTACGCTCTTCTGGCTAAGACCTTCCCCGTTGTTGGACGCCTGTCTGCCGGCTATTTTGTGGGCAACAGCGCCGTGATGAACGATTCCGATGGCGACAACGCCAATGATGGCGTGCTCCTTTCCTGGGACCGGCCCCTTACCGAGATTTCCGACAAGCTCTGGGCCGCCGTCGACTACCAGGGGGGCAACAGCAGCATGGGCGCCCTGAGTTTCGGGGTCTCCTGGGCCTTCTCCAAGAACGTGTCGCTCATCGTCGGCTACGACATCTATAACGATTCGACCACCGGCGGCAAGAACACCATCACCACCCAGCTCGACATCAATCTCCCCTAGCGCAGAACTGGAGGCACGCCATGAAGCTCATAGAAGCGATCATAAAACCGTTCAAGCTCGATGAAGTGAAGGATGCCCTCGCCGAGATCGGCGTGGAAGGGATTACGGTAAGCGAAGTAAAGGGATTCGGCCGCCAGAAGGGGCATACCGAACTCTACCGGGGTGCCGAGTATGTGGTTGATTTCATACCCAAGGTGAAGCTTGAGGTGGCCGTGGCCGACGAGGTGGTGGCCCGGGTGGTGGAGACCATAGAGAGTGCGGCCAAGACCGGCCGTATCGGTGACGGCAAGATCTTCATCCTTCCCCTCGATGAGGCGGTCAGGATCAGAACCGGCGAAAAGGGTGCCGACGCCATTTAACCCAGATATTCCATTGGGCGGTACGAAACACCAGCACGAGCCCTGCCGGCCCCTTTCCGGCATCTTGCAGCCCGTTTTCCTCACCAATAGCTTTGGCTATTGCCTCGTAAAACGGACAACAAGCTGCTCGGAAATCGTCTCGGCAGCATCTCGTGCCCCAATGGAAAATCTGGATTTAGAAAACGATAAACGAATCACTGGAGGTATACCATGAAGTGGAAACTGCCTTTTATAACCGTTGCCATGGCGGCGACCGTCGCCCTGGCACCGACGCTCATCCTCGCCGAGGAAGCCCCGGCAAGCTCTGCACCGGTCCAGGCTGCCGCGACATCGGCCCAGGTGGCAGCACCTACGGCCGCACCCGCTCCCGCCGATGAAGCCCCTGAGGCTCCCAAAGTTGCCGAACCGGTGCTCAATACCGGCAACACCGCCTGGATGCTCATCAGCGCAGCTCTCGTCCTTCTCATGCTTCCCGGCCTGGCACTCTTCTATGGCGGCATGGTCCGGAGCAAAAACGCTCTCTCCACATTCATGCATTCCTTTGTTGCCATGGGCATCGTCGGCGTGCAGTGGTCCGTGATCGGCTATTCGCTTTCCTTCGGGCCGGACATGGGTGGCATGGGACTTGTGGGGGATTTCAGCCGGGCTCTTCTGGATGGGATGATAAGCTTCAAGGATGGGGCGCCGGTCTACACCCTCTGGCAGAACGTGACCAGCGAGCCCAATGCCATCCCCGAGTACGTTTTCGCCATGTTCCAGGGGATGTTCGCCATGATTACGGTGGCGCTCATTTCCGGCGCCATGGCCGAGCGGGTCAAGTTTTCCGCCTACTGCATCTTTGTTCTCCTCTGGACCACCCTGGTCTATGATCCTCTGGCCCACTGGGTCTGGATGGTGGACGGATGGCTCTTCAAGAAGGGTGCCCTCGACTTCGCCGGCGGCACCGTCGTTCACCTTTCCTCGGGTATTTCAGCCCTGGCGTTCCTTATTTTCCTCGGAAAACGTCACGGTTTCCCCCAGGAGCGGATGGCACCCCACAACCTTCCCCTCACCATGCTCGGCGTGGGGCTCCTCTGGCTGGGATGGTTCGGGTTCAATGCAGGCTCAGCAGTGGTCGGCGTGAATAACGTGGACGCCGCCGGCGGGCTGGCTGGCCTTGCCTTCGCCACCACCACCATAGCTCCGGCGGCCGGTGGCCTTGCCTGGATGTTCGCCGAGTGGATCCACACCGGAAAGCCGTCGGCCCTCGGCTTCGGCTCGGGCATAGTGGCGGGGCTCGTGGGCATCACCCCCGCGGCAGGTTTCGTTCAGCCCGGCGCCGCACTCATCATCGGCCTGAGCGTTGGCGTCGTCTGCTACCTTGCCATCCTCCTGAAAGCCAAGCTCAAGTACGACGACTCCCTCGATGCCTTCGGCGTCCATGGCGTGGGGGGCACCTACGGGGCCCTCGTCACCGGCGTGTTCGCTACGGTGGGGGCTACCGGGCTTCTTTCGGGCAATGTCTCCCAGTTCGTTACCCAGGTCATCGGGGTTGTGTCGGCAGGTTCCTACGCCTTCATAGTCACCCTGGTCATAGCATTCGTCCTGGACAAGACCATCGGGCTCCGCGTGGAGAAGGAAGACGAGATCATGGGGCTCGACCAGACCCAGCATTCGGAATCCGCTTACAACTGATCTTTTTGGCAGGGTCAGGTGCATCAACAAGAGGCCGCTCCCCCGGGGGCGGCTTTCTTTTGTGCCTCAATTATGAGCGGTTTGTTGCCTAATTGGTGAGCATGTTGGCCGGCGCTTGGTGGGGTGGTTTTGCAACTATCCGATAAAGCACAAGTTATTTCTGGCATGCCTCGTGCCTACAATAATTTGAGCAGTACCCCGTTTGATACTCAATAAATCGGTTCCGACCAGAGGTCCCCATGGCGGATGCACTGGCAAAATATCTTTCCGAGAACGGCAATGTTGAAGGAGAGCTCCTGGAACTGCTGGCCTTCAACGAGAAGATGGCCGAGCTGGGGAGGATGGCTGCCGGGGTCGTTCACGAGCTGAATACACCCCTGTCGGTCATCGTTTCCGCCACGCAAATGATTCTCCGTGAGGAGGATCTGTCCGAGTCCGTTCGCGAGATGGTTGAGCGGGTCAACGAAGAAGCCCACCGTCTTGCGGAGATGACAAAAGGGGTTCTCTCGTTTGCCCGCAGGGACTGGGCGGGGCGTGCCGAAGCGGATGTGAACCAGGTTGCCGGAGAAGTCATGACATTCCTCCGCTTCGAGGCCAGGAAACGCGCCATCCTCGTCATAGAGGACCTTGACTTCCGCCTCCCATTTATTGCCGCCGACGCCAACCGGGTGAAGCAGGTAATCATCAACCTGGTGATGAACGCTCTCCAGGCCATGGGTGAGGACGGTACCCTCTTGCTCCGCACGGCCCAGGAAACTGAATCTACCGTCACCGTGCAGGTGTCCGATACCGGCCCCGGCATCTCCCCCGCAGTTCAGGAACGGATTTTCACCCCATTTTTCACCACCAAGGATCCGGGCGACGGGACCGGTCTCGGGCTCTTCATAACCCGCAGGCTAATGGAGGAAATTGGCGGCAGCATCGCCGTAACTAGCGTAGTCGGCGAAGGTACTACGTTTACCCTGACCTTTCCGGTTACAGAATAGTAATCATTTCACAGCGTAGCCGTCATCATTCGGCTACCTCCTTTGCCCGCCATTTACTGGCGGGCTTTTTTTGTCGCTCTAAGGCTGCCTGATTTGCTATAAACTTAAAAATGAAAAGTTTTTTCCGGGGGCGTCCTTACGATGATGGTGAAATTGACGCCGGCAAGCCCTCGAAAGAGAGATGAAAAATTGGGAGGGGCCATGATAAAGGCATTTCTGGATACGGCAATCAAGGCCGCACGCAGTGCCGGCGCCATCCAGCGGGAGCGGCTCTGGGGGGAGCATCACATCCGCTTCAAGGGAGAGGTTGATCTCGTAACCGAAGTGGACCGGGCGTGCGAGGATTTGATAGTCGCCACCATTCGCGCGGCTCATCCCGGCCACGGCATTCTGGCCGAGGAGGGGACGCGGGATGTGGGCACCTCACTCCACCGCTGGATTGTGGACCCCCTTGACGGCACCACCAACTATGCCCACGGCTTCCCGTGGTTCTGCGTTTCCATCGCTTTGGAAATAGACGGCGATGTGGTGCTCGGCGTTATCTATCAGCCGGTTATGGACGAACTTTTTACCGCCGTGAAGGGCGAGGGGGCATCCGTGAACGGCAGACCGCTCAGTGTTTCGGACCGTCAGCCCCTTAAGCAGTGCCTCCTTGCGACCGGCTTCCCCTATGACCGGACCGCGGAAAACGAGAACAACTTCGCCAATTTCTTCAACTTCCAGTTTGCCGCCAGAGCCATTCGCCGAGCGGGATCAGCGGCCCTCGATCTTGCCTATGTGGCAGCCGGCCGCCTCGACGGCTACTGGGAGATCAAGCTGAACCCGTGGGACGTGGCCGCCGGCCAGCTTCTGGTTACCGAAGCGGGGGGACGGGTCACGAACCATGCCGGCGAACCCTATGCCATAGACGATCATCGGATATTGGCCTCCAACGGCTTCATCCACGACGAGATGCTGGCGGTTCTCGAACAGCGGAGAAAGGCGGAAGCATGCGTCTGATCTTCGCGGTGGAGAAGCGCTTCGCCCTTGAGCCATACATTGCCGCTATCCGGGAGGCCGTGGACCAGCTCATTGTGGTGTCATCAATAAAGGAGCTTTTTGCCACGATGGAGCGCGAGGCGTGCAGCGGCATCTTCCTGGACGTCCCTTCCCTGGTGCGGGCCACCAAGGACGATAAGGCGGCGTTGTACGACCTGATTCACATATTCCCCACGCTTCGCGTCAAGTGGGACCACCGTAACGCCACGGTTCGGGCACTCTTTTATGATTCCGTCCCCGGGCCGGATGCAGGGGTCGAGACCTTTGTGCGCGAGCAGTGTGCCGGTTTCCTCCCCCGGCAGACCCGACAGAGTGAGCGGGCAGCTCTTCAGCTGAACATTCTGGTTTCTCCCGACCCGTCCTTTCCCGAAGGGGCTGCAATAAAAACGGCTACCCTCAATCTGACGGCAAACGGGTGCTTCATCATCGGAACCGGGGAATGGAAAAGGGGAAGCCGGCTCTGGGTGAAGCTGCCGAACCTTTCGGATCCTGCACCAATCGGGGTTGATGTCCGATGGCGCAAGGAGTGGAACGATGTGCCGGGGGTGCCCGGTGCCGGGGTCGAATTTGTGGAAATGAGTGATGGTCAGCGGGCCGAACTCGAAGTTTTCTGCGGAAACGGCCGGGTTGGCAGCCCGATTTAGCTTTGCGCTGAAGTTATGCGGCTTGTCTGCCGATAAAACATAAGGATGTAAATCACTGGTGTTCAGCAGCAACTTAGGGTAATTCACCGCTTGCAAGTTGAAGGGGTGCCCCGTCGCCGGGAAAGGAAAGTCGAACTGGATGCGGATACGGACCACGCTCATGGCCGGCTGTTTTATTTTTGCCCTGCTGACCGCCCTGGTTGGATACTTCGGCGGCCGTGCCATTACCAAGATCAGCGGTGAGTTCGACTTGGCGGCGGAAGAGGTGCTGCCCATTCTAAAGACCCTTGAGGACCTCCGTTTTGCCGGGCTTCGGATTGTTTCCTCCTCAGCCGAGTATTCCCTTAATATGAAGCAGAATGGCAATGCCGAACAGCGGGGCGACGAGGTTCTCATGGTTTCTGCGGGGATCGAGACCCTTGAGGATGCCCTGGCGCGGCTGAAGGCGCTGAGCAGCGGTTTTCACCCCGATGAGCGCCGCATCATGGCTGATGTGGATAGAACCGGTGCGATGCTTCTCAACACCAGCCGGGTGCAGTTGCGGATGGTTCTTGCGGGAGCGCTGGATGGTGAGCTTCGCGGCGTCCGGAAGCAATTCGAGATCGAAGAGCGTGCCTTCCTTGCCGCGGTCAGCCAGGCCTTTGCCCATGAGAATGAAGAACTCATGGAGGCCAAGGACGAGGTGCGGCGCGCCATCGGGACCGCTCAACTCACCATAATTGCAGCTTCGCTGGTTGCCTTCATTCTTGCCATCGGCGGCGGTACGATCTTCGCTGCGTCCATATCCCGTCCCATTGCGCTTCTTCAAGAGGGGGTAACGCAAGTGGGAGCAGGCGATCTCGATACCCGGATAAACGTCACGGCCAACAATGAGATCGGTTCCCTTGCTGCGGCTTTCAACCGGATGACGAGGGACCTGCAGCTCACCAAGGATGAGACTGCCGTGGCGAAGAACTTCCTCGACAATATTGTTAATTCCATGGCCGATGCTCTCGTCGTGCTCTCCACCGACTGGAAAATAGTGACGGTAAACCCGGCTCTCTGCCATCTCCTGGGATACGATGCGGAGGAACTTACCGGTAAACCGTTCGGGCAAATAGTCGCCAGAGGCGCAGAGGAGCGTGAGCTGCTGCGCGACATGGCCGAGCGGGGTCATGTGCCGGACCGGGACCTCATCTACAGGGCCAAGGACGGCAGCTGTATCCCGGTGTCTGTTTCGGGCGCGCTCATGAGAAACTCTGCCGGGG
>MTLE01001831.1_pt1 | contig 15637 bp, 14 predicted proteins | sample 1982461 | NCBI WGS metagenome assembly MTLE01 (sample SAMN05712605, study PRJNA340218) | biofilm metagenome | isolation source: sample SPL anode biofilm adapted to -200 mV | place: USA | collected 2012-02-03
CAGCAAGATCAAGGCGGTCATCGACCACGTCACCCCCAGCAAGGACAGTAAAACTGCCACCCAGGCCAAGATCCTGCGCGACTGGGCCCGGCGCCACGCCATCCCGGACTTCTTCGACATAGGCGCAAACGGCGTCTGCCACGCCCTGTTCCCGGAGAAGGGGTTCATCCGCCCCGGCTACACTGTGATCATGGGAGACTCCCACACCTGCACCCACGGCGCCTTCGGCGCCTTTGCCGCCGGCATCGGCACCACCGACCTGGAGGTGGGCATCCTGAAAGGGGTCTGCGCCTTCCGCCAGCCCAAAACCATCCGCTTCAACGTCATTGGCCAGCTCCCCACAGGGGTCTATGCCAAGGACGTGATCCTGCACATCATAGGCAGAATCGGCGTCAACGGCGCCACCGACCGGGTGATGGAGTTCCACGGCGACACCATAGCCGCCATGACCATGGATTCCCGCATGGCCCTGTGCAACATGGCCATCGAGGCGGGCGGCACCTCCGGCATCTGCATGCCGGACATGACCACCGTTGACTACCTGTGGCCCTTCATTAAGGACGAGTTCGGGAGTAAAGAGGCGGCCCTGGCCGAGTATTCGAAGTGGTGCTCCGACCCGGACGCCGCGTACGAGCAGGCAATCGACATCGACGTCACCAACCTGGAGCCGACGGTCACCTTCGGCTACAAGCCTGACCAGGTCAAGCCGGTGACCGAGCTGGCCGGAACAAGGGTTGACCAGATCTACCTGGGTTCCTGCACCAACGGCCGGCTGGAGGACCTGCGCATCGCCGCAGGCATCCTGAAGGGGAAAAAGTTGGCCCCCCATGTGCGCGGCATCCTCTCCCCGGCGACCCCCAAGGTGTACCAGGAGGCGCTGAAGGAAGGGCTGATGGAGATCTTCATGGAGGCCGGCTTCTGCATCACCAACCCCACCTGCGGCGCCTGCCTGGGCATGTCCAACGGTGTGTTGGCCGAAGGGGAGGTCTGCGCCGCCACCACCAACCGCAACTTCATGGGCAGAATGGGCAAGGGAGGCATGGTGCACCTGATGTCGCCGGCCACCGCGGCAGCCAGCGCCATCGAAGGGGTCATCGCCGACCCGCGGAAGTACCTGTAAGGCGAGAGCTCAGACAATATTCTCACACGGAGGCACAAAGGCACGGAGAATAGCAAGGAATACAAGAAAGGCCTGGTATATATCGGATTCGCTCTGTGTATGGTTAACCTTCGTGTTCTTCGTGTCTTTGTGCGAGAACGGTTTGGGGTTGTTCTTCCCCCGATCTTTCAGAAATAACGTTGCTCGCGAGCCGAGCGCGCAGCATGTTTTTGCGACTATCCAAGTAAGGAGCACACTATGAAAACCTTCGGAGGCCCTGCCCTCTTTCTGGACCGTTCCGACATCAACACCGACGAGATCATCCCGGCCAAGTACCTGACCGAGATAACCAAGGAAGCGCTCAAGCCCTACATCCTGGAGGACCTGAAGCTGGCCGGCTTCGACCCCAAGGGGGAAAAGCTGAAACAAGCGAAAGTCATCGTCTCCCGAGCCAACTTCGGCTGCGGCTCCTCCCGCGAGCATGCCCCCTGGGTGTTCGAGGTGAACGGCATCAACACCGTGATCGCCCAGTCCTTCGCCCGCATCTTCCGCCAGAACATGTTCAACTGCGGCATGCTGGCCATCGAACTGCCTCAGGCCGACCTGGAGCGGCTGTTCTCCCTGGCTGGCGACGGCGAAAGCCTTATCCGCATTGATATCGAGGCCGGGCGCCTGACCCTGGACGCAGGCGGAAAGACCGAGGATTTCGCTTTCCAGCTCTCCCCCTTCGACAAGGCGCTGGTCATGGCCGGCGGTTGGGTGGACTTCGCCGACAGGAACTACTGAGCGGAGCGGATCATGACCAGACGCGCAAAAGCCCCGCTCAAGGCGGGGCTTTTGCGCGTCTGGTGCTCTGCTCGAACCGGACCCCTGTCATGGGAATGAAAACGAACAGGGAGCAGAGAAAGAGATGTGACAGGCTCCCGTCACCCGCACCCCCCGACACTACCTTACCGGTGGACCAGGGACATCAATCCTACAGGTCATACTCCGACGAATAGACCTGGGACAGCGGTTGGTTGAGCACCTGGCTCACGACCCGAAAGGTATCCACCACCTCATCGGTGGACGCCGTCTCACCCTGCGGCGTTTCCCGGTAAAGGCGCACGGCGGCATGCAGGGCTGATATGGCCATGGTCGGGCAGTGCATTTTTTCCACGGGCAGACCGTCCAGCACGGCGGCGATGTCTTCGGTATCAAGAGCGAGTACCGCGTCCAGCGACTGCCCCATCACCAGCCCGGTAAGCGCCGACGAGGTGGCAACGGTCGTCTCGCATCCCTCGATCAGGAATTTGACATCCCGCACCTGATCTTCCTCGATCCTGACGAAGAAGATCAGCTTGTCGCTGCACTCCGGGTCTCCGGCCTGAATCACCACGTTGGCATCTTCCAGCAGACCGACGTTGCGCGGATTGCGCGCATGGTCAAAAAACGTCTCTTCTCCCATCTCTAGCTGCTCTCCTTAAGCTGTTTTTCGTTATCAGATACCGGTCGGCGGTCGGGGCGCCGTCCCGGGTCTGTTTCTCGTTGGGGCCCGGCTTTTGCGGGCGGAGTTATGCCCACCCGCAGAAGCGAGGACAACGTCTATTTCGCGTTTTCAGCGGCAAATGCACGCACCTTGGTGAAGATCTCCTCCATGGCAACGGCGGCCGGGCTGTCCCCTGTCTGGCTGACGCAGGGCTTGCCCTCGTCGCCGGCAGAGACCATGGCGGGGTCAAGGGGGATGCGTCCCAGGAAAGGGATCCCCATTTCTGCGGCCATCTTCTCGCCGCCGCCGCTCTTGAAGATGTCCACGCTCTTTCCGCAGTGGGGGCAGGCGTAGCCGCTCATGTTCTCGATAACGCCGATCACCGGCAGATTCAGGTGGCGGCAGAAGGTGACCGACTTGCGCACATCAACCACGGCCAGGTCCTGGGGCGTGGTGACGATGATCGCGCCATCAACATTCTGCAATAACTGGATGATGGATAGCGGCTCATCACCTGTTCCCGGAGGACAGTCGACGATCAGATAGTCCAGCTCGCCCCAGGTGACCGAGCCGAGCAGTTCCTTGATCACGCCATGCTTGGCCGGCCCGCGCCACACCAGCGCCTCGGACTGGTCGTCCAGGAGCAGTCCGACGGACATGACCTTGAGCGTGTCGCTGAAAGAGGCCGGTTCAATCCGCTTCTCATCCGTGACCGGGATCCGTGCATTGAGGCCCAGAAGGGTCGGAATGCTGGGACCGTGCAGGTCGGTGTCCAAAAGGCCGGTCCTGAGCCCGGCCCGGGAAAGGGACACGCTCAGGTTGGCGGCCACGGAGCTCTTGCCCACCCCACCCTTGCCCGACAGCACCACAATCTTGTGCCGTATGTTATACAGGGTTTCCTGCATTTCCAGCTGTTCCTTGATGCGCTGCATTTCGGCCATTTTGTCCGGCTGTCCGCAGCCCGCCTGTTGTGATGAATCACCCTGACACGTAGTACTCACGGCACTTCCTCCTGGTGTGTAATTAATGGTAGTTGTCTGTAGATCGAAACCGGTAACCGGCAGTCGAAAAATGACGGCACGGGTGCAGCAGGCCGAACACAGGCAGTTTTCAACTATCGAATCGAGGTCAAAAAAAAACTCAGGCCGCCTTGCCTTGGCCGTCGAAGAACGCGCATCCCTCAGCCAGACACTCTTTGTTCAGGGCGCTGAAGGAGCAGACCGGCAGCGGTTCCTCGGGGAGATCGACCCCGAACTCTCGCCGCAGGAACTGAACGGCGGTCATGATGGCCCAGAACGACTCCCGCTTGCAGCAGCGCGCCCCCCCCTTTTCGGAAATCACCCGCAACGATTCAGCCGTAATCATGTTGGCAAGCCTGCGCTCCCGGTCAGAGAGCGGGGTCGCCTCGGTGATCAGGCTGGTGAAGATACCGGTGCCGATGCCAGCGCCGCAGGCGCCGCAGAACCCGCAGAAGCCCCCTTTCACATCCTCTGCCCGCCTGCGGGCCTGGCGTATCCTTTCAGCCGCTGCATCACCAGTGACGCCGGTCTGGTTGTGAAAACATGCCAGCAGGACGGCTGGAACAAGAAAGTGGTGTTCCGGCCCGTGCATCTTCACCAGCGGGCTACCCATCAGGGTCAGGGCCAGCGACAGGGGAGCGGTCGAGTCGGTGCTGCAACAGAAGCGTTCGATCAGATCGTTGGCGCTGCCGTTATGGCAGGAGTCGCAGATGAAATGCCCTTTCGCGCAGCGCATGTTCGTCTCGGCCGTCGCGCCGCAGTAAAAACAGGTTTCCCTGGTAGGTACGACGGAATAGTACAGTTCATTTCCGCAGACGAGGCAGCCGGATCGGTATTCCATGGCGATGATTGCGTTCCTTCCACTGTGCTCCCGGCTCGACCGCTGCCCCGGGTGGACAGAGGTCGAACCGAGCCGGGGTATGGTTGTACGGTTTTTTTCGTTGGATTTCAAGCCCATTACTCAGCATCCGCAACAACGAGAGCCGATTCCAGGAGAGCATCCTGTCCGCAGAGCGGTGGATCAGGGACTGGATCGAACACGTGGATAGTTCCAATCACCAAATCCGGATCAAACAACAGCGCCCCTCGTGACCAGGCGATTCTCGCGATATATCCGCGTCCTTTTCTTTCCTGAATGGTGATGAGGGGGAGGGGGGACATCAGAAGAGTTCAGGCGTTCGGTGCTCACAGCGGCAAAACACGTTTATTTCTCCGCAACAGGTTCGCTCAACTGCAGCACGCAGCAGCCCAGGTTGATGCCTCGACCGGGCGGCGTCAGCTCGACATCGGAAGATAAACGGTAGCGCACGTTCTTCCCCGCCCGCAGGCATCCAACGAGCCCCTCGTCGCGGAGGATCTTCAGGTGATGGGAGAGCAGGGTTGGTTCCACCCCCAGGACGTCATTCAACTCTCCCACCGTCCTTGGTCCATGGATCAACTGGGCGACAACGGCCCAGCGTGTCGGGTCGGCTATGGCCTTGAGCCTCCGGGAACAGAAATCAGTGGAATACACCTCTTCAAACCCCATACGCCCCCCATTTATTGAATTTATTTTCAAATAAAAATATGTTCAACAAAACCGTCTGTCAAGAAGATATTGTAATCACGATATTTTTTTATCCACACACCCGGCAACTTACCAAGCTTGATAGCGCTGGTGAGATTGCGCATTGATTCTCATACGCTACGATTAACCGTAAGCCTGAACACGTGGTAGTAGCGCACCGCCACCATCCCATGAAAAGGAGAAGCATGATGAGCAAGGATACAAAACTCACCACCAGGAATGGCGCCCCTGTTGTCGACAACCAGAACACCATGACTGCCGGCCCGCGCGGACCGGTGCTGCTGCAGGACGTGTGGTACCTGGAGAAACTGGCCCACTTCGACCGCGAGGTAATCCCGGAGCGCCGCATGCACGCCAAGGGCTCCGGCGCCTTCGGCACCTTCACCGTCACCCACGACATCACCCAGTACACCAAAGCCAGTATCTTCTCTGCAATCGGCAAGAAGACCGAGTTGTTCACCCGTTTTTCCACCGTGGCCGGTGAGCGGGGCGCGGCCGATGCCGAGCGGGATATCCGTGGTTTTGCAACAAAATTTTACACCGAGGAGGGGAACTGGGATCTGGTGGGGAACAACACGCCGGTCTTCTTCCTGCGCGATCCGCTCAAGTTCCCCGACCTGAACCACGCCGTGAAAAGGGATCCGCGCACCAATATGCGCAGCGCAAAGAACAACTGGGACTTCTGGACCTCGCTTCCCGAGGCGCTGCACCAGGTTACCATCGTCATGAGCGACCGGGGCATCCCGGCCAGCTACCGCCACATGCACGGCTTCGGCAGCCACACATTCAGCTTCATCAACGCCAAGAACGAACGTTACTGGGTCAAGTTCCACCTGCGCACCCAGCAGGGGATCAAAAACCTGAGCGACGAGGAGGCCGAGGCTCTGGTTGGCAAGTGCCGGGAGAGCCACCAGCGCGACCTGTACGAGAGCATCGAGAAGGGGGATTTCCCCCGCTGGACCATGTTTGTGCAAATCATGCCGGAAAAGGATGCCGCCACCTACAAATTCCACCCCTTCGACCTGACCAAGGTCTGGCTTAAAAAGGACTACCCGCTGATCGAGGTGGGGGTAATGGAACTGAACAAAAACCCGGAGAACTACTTCGCCGACGTGGAACAGGCCGCCTTCAACCCGGCCAACGTGGTGCCCGGCATCGGCTTCTCACCGGACAAGATGCTCCAGGGCAGGCTCTTCTCCTACGGCGATGCACAGCGCTACCGCCTGGGGGTCAACCACCACCAGATCCCGGTCAACGCCCCCCGCTGCCCCTACCACAGCTTCCACCGCGACGGTTCCATGCGGGTGGACGGCAACTACGGCAGCACCCTGGGGTACGAGCCCAACAGCTACGGCGAGTGGCAGCAGCAGCCGGAGTACACCGAGCCCCCCCTTGAGCTGTCGGGGGCGGCGGCCAACTGGGACTTCCGCAAGGACGATGACGATTACTTCACCCAGCCCGGCCTGCTGTTCCGGCTGATCGGAGCGGAGAAGCAGAAGCTGCTCTTCGAAAATACCGGACGCGGCATGGGAGACGCGCCGCGGGAGATCAAGATCCGCCATATCGCCAACTGCTACAAGGCCGACCCTGACTATGGCAAGGGGGTGGCCGACACCCTGGGCATCCCCATGTCCGAGGTGCCGACATCCTGATGGAATACGGTCATAATGAACAACAAAGGGCGCTCGGGAGAGCGCCCTTTGTTGTTCATAGCGCTGAAATCTCTTTTTACGAACGACCAGCAAATCCGTCGTTGATCGGCCGTGCTACTCAAGAAAACGCTTGAAAAAAATAAATTAATAGATTATTCATATATTCATATATAATAGCAACAAACAACGCGCAACACAGGGAGGCATTATGTGGAAGTTACTGACTTTTCTTCAGAAAAACTTGATATGGACCATACCCACCGCCATGGTGGCGGGTCTTGCGTACGGTTCGCTGTGGAACGCTTCCCCCCTGAAGTCGACCATCGTGCCGCTGACATTCCTCATGGTCTATCCCATGATGGTCAACTTGCAACTGGAAAAGGTCTTTTCAACCGAGGGGGTTCGCTGCCAGTTGGCGACCATGCTGATCAATTTCGGGGTTATTCCCTTCGTGGCTTTTTTCATCGGCCGGTGGTTCTTCGCGGACCAGCCGCTGATCATGCTCGGCCTGCTGCTGGCGGCCCTGCTCCCCACCAGCGGCATGACCATCACCTGGACCGGTTTCGCCGGCGGTGATATCAACGCGGCCATCAAGATGACCGTCATCGGCCTGGTTGCCGGCTCCATCGCCACCCCCTTCTACGCCCTCTGGCTCATGGGAACGGCAATAGAAATACCGCTGGCCGAAGTCTTCCGGCAGATACTGTTCATCGTTTTCGTTCCCATGCTGCTCGGGTATGCCACGAAACGGATGCTGATCAAACGTTACGGCCGGGAAGCCTACCAGCGCGACCTGCAGAAGAAATTTCCCCTCTTTTCCACTCTGGGCGTGCTGGGGATCGTCTTTGTCGCCATGGCGTTGAAATCAGGGAGCATTATGGGCAATCCCGCCATGCTCCTTTCCTACCTCGGGCCGCTCGCCCTGCTCTATCTGGTGAATTTCCTGTTGAGCACCCTGGTGGGCAAGTTGTTCTTCCCCCGCCCCGAAGCCATCGCCCTGGTGTACGGCACCGTCATGCGCAACCTGTCCATCGCCCTTGCCATCGCCATTACGGTTTTCAGGGAAAAGGGAGCGGAAATCGCCATCATCATCGCCCTGGCCTATATCGTCCAGGTGCAGGCGGCGGCCTGGTACGTCAAGTTTACCGACCGCATCTTCGGCAAGCGCGCGGCAACGGCCTGAGACGGTGCGGTATCAGGGCCGGCACCCCGTACCGTCTCTCTTTTCGCGCGGTTCGCGTCAGGCGGTAGCGTGCCGTCACACAAAGCCGTCCCCATGAGCGCTGATCTACGGCTAACGCCCGTTCACCCTTCGACGAGTTCAGGGCGAACGGGCGTTGCGGCGTTCAGTGGGTCCAGTCGATAATCCTGATACCCGGACCAAGTTTTTTTTCGACCGCCTCCTTGATAGCAGCGAAATGCGGACAGGGAAAACCGATGGGGTTGCCATTTTTCATGCAGGAGGCAAAGACAATGGCCCCCGCCCCACGGTCAACCATCATCTTGGCTCGGGTGACGGACTTTTTACCGGAACAGCCGCCACAGGAGAGAAAACCGATAATCTCAACCGGGCCGGTCTCCTCAAATGCCCGCGTTCCTTCACTGGCAATCTTGAAATCCGTGCTGCCGGGACAGATATCCTCGGTCAGCTGACAACGAATGATGCCTACATTCATTCCCTTTCCTCCTTTTCACATCTCCGTGCCCTGATAACAACGAATCCCCCATCGCCAAAGCCTTCGAGAATGGTTACAGCGGTTGGCTCGCCCGGTAACAGGGTCTGCCGGAATGAGAAGTCAGTAAAGCCGGTTTCACGCAGTATCTCCACCAGCTCGCTCACCGAATAAAATGTGGCGTCGCGATAGAATGTGCTTTGTCCTTTTTTCTGTTCATAGATGCGGCCCAACTCGCTTCCGCGGTCAATGAAACCGATAACGAGAACCCCGCCAAGTTTAAGGATGCGCCACGCCTCGCGAAAGGCCCTGGCAACATCGTCAAGGAAGCAGACCACCGTTACCATCAGCGCAAAATCAAAGCTGTTGTCATCGAACGGCAGGGCCTCGGCAACCCCCTCTTGCACCTCCACGCCACGATTACGAGCCACTTCAGCCATCACCGGCGAGGGTTCAACGCCAATGGAGATGCCGAGGGGCAGGGCAAAACGTCCGGTGCCAACGCCAATTTCCACACCTTGGCCATTGGCAGGCACGAGAGTCTGCAGGGCGCCCAGTTCCGCCTGATAAAGGTCGTTATGTCTCTCGAACCAGGCATCGTATTCGGTTGTATGTCTGTCGAATGTAGATGCGTTATTCATGGTTTTTTCCCTGCGATCAAAGCGTGCTTCACCTCTGTTTGCATCGGTGTGTTCTCCTTTCAGGCTGTGCCCAGAACACCTTTCAGCAGTAGGCGGTGATTTTGTGAAACATCACCTGCTACCCGGCAGAGCGCCGAACAGCATTCAGAATCTTTCCGGGCTTCAGCGCCTCGGTCAACGCAATATACCCGCCGACGATTATCCTGACATCCGTATATCCCTTTGAAAACAGGTAGACATACGCAAGAGTCGATCTGACGTTGGCCGGACAGAAGATTCCGATTGCCTTATCTATTGGTAGCTCATCGATACGCTCAGGCAGTTCATGCACCGGAATATTCATGCTGGACACATTGGAGTGGTGTTTCAGTTGGATCGCGATTGATTCAGATTCCTCCCTGGTTCGCACATCCAGGAACACAACATCTGCCTGGTCGAGGAATGTGTCTGGATCGACAATGTAGTTTCCGGAGCCCAAATAATCAAGCGCATGCTTTCTCAGTAGTTCATCCACGATTGCTTCCCTCCTCATGCGTATTCTCCGCAGCTTTTTACCTGGAAACAGCAGCCCACACCGGTTCAATGGCATCTCCTGTTCAGACCGGCATCGTCCGGCGCAGGGGGCAGGCCATGCCGGAACAGTGATCCGTTGTCCCGAACTGATCGCACCGCAGCGGATACCGGGCCGGTAGGGGAACCGGCAGCAGCTCTCTCGAAATCTCCTCCGCCTCGTTCAGCGCGATCCAGACTTCGCGCTGGCAGCAACGCGCGGCGGCATGCTCGGCTATCTTCGATGCGACCCGGATAACGATCTTCTGCACCAGGTTGCGTTTCGTCCCCTCAAAGGGGGTGGCGCCCAGGAGTACCGAGAAGGCGATGCCCACGCCGATCGCGGCGCCGTCAACACCGAAAAAGGAACAGAATGCCCCCGGTATCTGGGCGCCGCGGGCGATACCGGCCATGATCCGTTCATCGGAGATATCTCCGCCGTTGTTCCGGTAGGCAGCTAGAAGGATGCCGGGCACCATGGGGTGATGGTGCGGGCCATGGGTCGGAAATTGCGGGTTGGAACGGATGTCGTGCAGGATGGCAAGCGTATCCCGGTGAGAGCTGGTCAGGCAGGAGGCGGTGATGAGTTCCCCGGCGGCCTGGATACGGCACTGGTCGCAGACGAAATGCTCATCTTCGCAGCAATGCTCCACAAGCGCGATTTTCCCACAATACCGGCACAAAAGCGTTTTCGGGGGGGAGATATCCCGTATCTTCTTGCCGCACACCGGGCAGCCGCTCCTGTGGCCGATATCAACCGGCGCGCATGCACACGCCTCATCCGCGGCTGCCGATTCCGGGGCGCGGTAATCCCCCGCCAGGGGGGGGGAGCAGCAACCATCCATTCCGGTCCGGGGAGATGGCGGCGGACAGAAAAAGCTTAACTCGGGTCTCTTCGCGCGGTTATTCCGATACAGTGGCGTTCCGTTGCTGGACGTCAGGTTGTAAAGGCAGAAGGGGATCATGCGGCCATCGGGCGCAGCCACATGGATGCAGCATTCCTGGACCCGCTCCAGATCCAGGCTCCACACGTCCTGGAAGGCCATGGCCGAGATGGCGAAGGTGTTGGAGCGGTGGTTCTCCAGGAAGGCGTCCAGGCTGTCCCTGGCTGGGCAGCAGGATGCCGGTTTCGGCGCGGCCCACTGGTTGACCACGTAAGACACGGCCTTGCCGGTGCCCCGATTTTCCTGTTCACCATCGCGAAAGCAGTCCACAGCCTGTTTGCTGAGCGGCTTGAGGGAGCCGTCCTCTTGGCGCAGGAAATTGCCGTGGAACGAGCAGAGCGGGTGCTCGCAGCCGGGGGGTATGAAGTGGTCGGCCCGGATCAGGCCGTCGGTCTGCTGCTGGATGGCTCGCATCAGGTCGGGCAGAGTCAGGCGCTCTTCCGCCGGAGGCGGAGTGAGGTGGCGTCCGAAATAGGCAGCAGGCTGAAAGTGCACCCCCCGCACCGCCGGCGCCAGTTCCAGCGCCAGCCGCAGGATCGCGCCGATATCACCGTCGTTCACCCCCTTCACGATGGTGGGGACCAGCACGATCCCCAGGCCGGCACCGGCGCACTGCTGTATGGCCCTCATCTTTTCCTCCAGCAGAGCCCTGCCGCGGATGGTCCGATAGATCCGGTCCTGGGTGCCATCGAACTGGAGAAAGACGGAGAACAGCCCGGCTTCCCTCAACTTGACGGCATACCCGGGCTCAGCCGCCAGACGCACGCCGTTGGTGTTGAGCTGGATGAAGGGGAATCCAATCGTACGCCCCAGGCTGATGATCTCCGGCAGGTCGTCGCGCACCGTCGGTTCACCGCCGGAAATCTGGACGATATTATGAGGTCCGCTCTTTCGCAGCGCGTTCAGAAACCTCCAGGCGAGATCGGCCGGGGAAGGATCGGGCCCGGAATCATCGCCGCTATCCGCGAAACAGAACGGGCAGCGCAGGTTGCAGCGGCCGGTGACTTCGATGAGCACCGTGCAGGACTGCTGGCGGTGTTCGGAGCAGATACCGCAGTCGAAGGGGCACCCCCGCCCTTCCCCCGCATGGGCAACCGGGGTGTGGACGGCCGCCTTGGCGCGACCCCACCCTTCGAGCGATGGTGTTCCACGCCAGATAAGGGTCGTAAATTCGCCATGTTCCGGGCAGGTTTTCACCAGATAGATATTGTCACCCTCGCGGACCCGTTCCGCCGGGATCCGTTTCAGGCAGTGGGGACAAAGACTTGCCCGGAGCTGCGTAGCCATTTCGTTGACGTTATTCATGACGTCGCGGTTCTCCTCTGGAAGCGTTTCTTGAGCGATTACTCAACCCAACATATAACCGGTTATAGAGCGAATCAAGAAGATAATACCTTTCCCCGTCCAGTGACGGGCACCGGACGCTGCCGGGCATTCGCGATCAACCGGGACAACGAACCGTCTTTCCGTACCGCTTCGGCTCAACCGGAGACAGCCATCGACCAGGGGCGAGATGCGGCCCGGTACCCGGCGGCGCCGCACGGACGGGTCGAACCCGGCTCCCCGTAGAAAAACTCTTGACACGATGGTTAAGCTACTGTACCAAAGAACAATGGAAACGAAAGACGAGATGATCAGGGCCGCCATTCGCGGAATCATACGCATCGCCCACCAGTATGCGCGCATCGAGGAGCAGCCGCTCCGTTTCGATGAACTTGAAGAGGTCACTACCCGTGAGGCGCATGTCATCCAGGGCATCGGAGAAACGGACGGGATGAACATTACCGCCCTGGCGAACCGCTTCGGCATCACCAAAAGCGCCGCTTCCCAGATGGTTTCCAGGCTGGTGAAGAAGGGATTCGTGGAAAAGCGCCAGGCTTTTCACAGCAACAAGGAGTTTCTGCTGTCGCTCACGGAACGGGGCAGGCTCGTATTCCAGGCCCATGAACGACTGCACGGCACGGAACTGGAAGAGCTCATCGACCGCATGAACTCCTTCTCACTGTCACAGATCGCGACGCTTTCGGTCATGCTGGAAGTCGTCGGGACGGCCATGGACAACCGTCTCTCCTCCTCTATTCCAGCGAAAACCGTCCATCTTTTCCCTGCGGAGAGATAGACTGTTCCGGTTCTGACAGGGTACATGCAGGCAGACCGTTCCCCCTCTTCCCCACGGGAGAGGGGGAATACCTCAACACAAAAGTATCCACAGCGCCATCCCCGGGACAGGGCGCATTTTTTAACCACAAAAGGTTAAGCTACTTAACAAAAGGGCGCACACATGTTGAAACTGAAAGACACGATAATTGATGTTTCCATCAGACGCTACAAGCTGGTAGCCGTTGCCATTGTCCTGTTCACCATCGTTACCGGCGCGTTTTTTCCGATGATCACCATCGATACGGATCCGGAAAACATGCTCGAAAAAGATGAGCCGGTACGGGTCTTTCACAACCAGAGCAAGAAGCGCTTCAACCTGAGCGAGACCATCGTGCTGGGGATTGTCAACGAGCGCGACCCGGACGGAGTGTTCAACCCGGAAACTCTCAGGCGGGTCCACGAACTGACCGAGTTCGCCAGGACGCTGCGCTGGGAGGACCCTAAGAACCCCGGACACACGTCGGGGGTCATCGAATCGGACATGATCGCCCCCTCGCTGGTGGACCACATGACCCAGGATGGACCGGGTACGCTGCGTTTTGAGTGGCTCATGGCCGCTCCGCCGGATACCAGGGAGGAGGCGCGGGCGATTCGCGACAAGGCGCTCTCCAACCCGCTGCTTAAGGACCAGATGGTCTCCCGGGACGGAAAAGCCCTTTGCCTGTACCTCCCCTTGACGGACAAGCTGCTCAGTTACCGCATCTATGAAGAATTGAACAAGAAAATCGGTCAGTTGGGAGGGGACGACCAGTACCACATCGCCGGGCTTCCGGTGGCGGAGAGCGCCGTCGGCGTGGAGATGTTCAACCAGATGACGGTGGCAGCCCCCCTAACCATGCTGGTCATCTTCGGGCTGCTGTTCCTCTTTTTCCGTCGCCTGACGCTGATCATCCTCCCCATGATCGTTGCCACGGTGGCGGTGGTTTCCGCCCTGGGGCTGATGATCGCCTTCGGGTATCCGGTGCACATCTTAAGCTCCATGCTGCCCATCTTTCTGATGCCCATCGCCATCTGCGATTCGGTCCATATCCTCTCGGATTTCTTTGAATGCTACACACAGGAAAAAGGGCGCGCGCAGACCATCAGGGAGGTGATGGGCACGCTGTTCGCGCCGATCACCTACACGTCGCTGACAACCGCCGCCGGGTTTCTCTCCTTCGTCACCACCGATATCCCGCCGGCCCGGGTATTCGGCGTGTTCGTGGCTCTGGGGGTGATGATCGCCTGGGCAACGACGGTACTGCTGGTTCCGGCCTACGTGATGATGCTTCCCGAACGGGTGCTGGAAGGATTCGGCAGGGGCACGACAGCCGCGGCGGAACGGCACACTAGACTGGGCGCTTTTCTGCAGTGGCTGGGGGGGCTGGCATGCAGGCGCGCCAAACCGGTACTGGGCGTGCTGGCGCTGCTGATCGTTGTGGCCACTTGGGGCATTTCGCGCATCACTATCAATGACAACTACGCCAAACGTTTCAGCACCGGCCATCCGATCCGCACGGCCGACCAGACCCTTAACCGGCACTTCGGGGGAACCTACACCGCCTATCTGGTGCTGGAGGAAACCAGGGGGGCCGGACCGACATCCCGGGACGTCGCGGAGCTGGACCAGGCTCTTGTGGAGGCAGCCGGAGGGATCGAGGATTCCAGTGGCACGAAACAGACACTCGTCGCGGAACTGCGCCGGCGCCTGCCGCTCTTCGCCCGGCGGGCCGACAGCCGGCAGGAGCTTCTGGACGAAGCCGTGAAGTATCTTGATCAGCGCTTTCAAGGCAGCGCCAAGGACGAAGCGTATGTTTCGCGGGAGCTGAAGAGCTTTTTCGAAGGAGAAAAAGAACGTCTGAAACCGTTCAAGCGTCCCGAAGTGCTGCGCTACATGGCCGGACTCCAGGCCCATCTGGTACACGCGGGCATCGTGGGTAAAACCACGTCGGCCGCCGATGTGGTCAGCAAGGTCAACCAGGAACTGATCGACGGCAGAGCGGAACACTTCCGGGTCCCCGACAGCTTCCGTGGGGTATCAGAATGCTACCTCCAGTATCAGCAGAGCCACCGTCCCGACGACCTCTGGCATCTGGTGACGCCCGATTACGGCAGCGCCACGATCCGGATACAGTTCAAGCAGGGAGACAGCACCCAGACCGACAAGGCGGTTCGGGCGGTGGACACCTACCTCAAGGCCAATCCCCCCCCGGTGGGACTCTCGCACCGCTGGGCCGGGCTTCATTACGTCAACCTCATCTTCCAGGAGATCATGTTCCGCCAGATGCTGGGTTCGTTCGTGGGGTCGTTCATCATCGTGTTCATCATGATGGCTGTTCTCTTCCGGTCGCTGCTCTGGGCAACCGCCTGCATGCTGCCGCTCTCCATCACCATCGCCGCCATCTACGGGATCACCGGAATCGTGGGCAAGGATTACGACATGCCGGTGGCGGTCATGAGCGCCATCACGCTGGGCATAGCGGTTGATTTCGCGATTCACTTCCTGGAGAGGAGCCGGCATCTGTACCGGGAAACAGGCTCCTGGAAAGCGGCGGTTCCCCTGCTGTTCGGAGAACCGGCCCTGGCGATCTCCAGGAACGTGCTGGTGGTGGCGCTGGGCTTCCTGCCGCTGATGGTGGCACATCTGGTGCCCTACAAGATCACCGCGGTACTGCTCTTCGGTATTCTCTCCACCTCCGGCCTGGTGACGCTGCTCTTCCTGCCCGCGCTCCTGACCGTGGCGGAGAAGCGGTTTTTCGGCGCGGCCGCTCCAGGGGAAAGGGATGAACCTAAAAACGGAAATCATCTCACGCAACGATATGAAGACGCACAAGAATCGGACAGGTAACAAACATCACCATTTCGAAATCCGATTAGCGCCAATCT
>MTLE01000551.1_pt1 | contig 15630 bp, 16 predicted proteins | sample 1982461 | NCBI WGS metagenome assembly MTLE01 (sample SAMN05712605, study PRJNA340218) | biofilm metagenome | isolation source: sample SPL anode biofilm adapted to -200 mV | place: USA | collected 2012-02-03
GAAATGTAATTGACGCCGGGCAACCAGGACATAGGTGGCCACGGCGCACCACCAAAGCCTTGCCCAGGCCCACAAGACCCGCCACCCTTCCTCTGGCCATCGGTCTGCCTACCTGTAACGCGCCAATTTTTTTTCGATGAAATGCGCCAAAATTTTTTAATGGTTTAAAAATTTTTGGCGCACATTGGGTCACCCTTGGTGGACCTGGCGCCCTCAGCGCCGGCCTATGGGACAGGGACCATGGACAGTTGCCACCGGGCCCCAGATGGGTCCAACAGGTTCAGGGCCAGGTTGGGACTGGGGCCCATAAACATCACTCGCCGGAGTGCGCAGTAGGTGGCATCCCCATTGTTCGCCGTTATGTAGAGCCTATAGTAGAGGTAATCACCGGGGCTAGCCACTGGAAAATACGCGTCAGAATTGCTGGGGAGAGAGGCATAGTTGACGTTCGTCCTCGTATCGAGGTCGGTCCAAGCCACATTGTCATTCGATCCCTGGAAAATCCATGACTTAGGGCAGCGGCCCGGGTAAATGTCGGAGGATGGGGCGAACCGGTACGCGATGACCTGCTGGGCGCTTGGGAACTGGTATTTGAGCCAGGTAGGAAGACCACCCTGCGACCTGAATTGGTCTGACATGTTGCCGTTAAATGCGTGCCAAGCCGCATCGTATCCATTGAGGCAACTGGCCACGCCAGAGGGAGCCGTATTAGACGTCATGATTGGGATGAGGTCGACGCGCATCGGGGCCACGAAGGCCTGGAGCACCCCGGCCTGGCCTACAGTTGGGGCTATCCCCAACGGGATTGCCACAACACCCACCGCACCGGGAGCAACCGCGGCATCATTGACCTGGACGTTCGCACCTACACCGCCGCCACCACCGCTCGTCCCGCCCGCGCCCTGGTAGTCAACCCATTCCGACCCCGTGCTTTGAAGAAGCGTTTCCAGGTCGGTATCAAACCAGAGATAGCCAGCGTTACCAAGGGTTGCAGGGGGCCTATCCGAGGACGGGCCCCTCCCTAGGATGTCCGACCAAGGCAGAGCATCCGATCCTCCAGAGCCGTGGGTGCTGGCATGCGTGGGGTCAGGTGCCGGCGGCGTGCCCCAATTGTTCCCCGGCCATGCGAGGTACTGGCCGGGGACTCCGCCCGGGGGCAGCTCCGACTTCACGGAGGCCAGTTCGTTTAACATTCGGTCGATGGCTTCAAAATTATCGTTAACCTTCAAACCCCAGATTCGACCGTTAACGATTCCATCGCCTTGGGCTGGGAGATAAAAGTTAAAATGAATCGTCAAGGTAGACATATTGACCTCAATTTAAGTCATACAGCTTGGTGTCATCCAACCACAGGCTGGGGGTAACGTCTTCGACGCCCTCCAAGTGAAGGACTCTCCCATCATGCTCAATACTTGAATAGATTGAGTATTTCTTGGAAAACGTTATGTCTGATGCCTTGCAGACATAGAAGTAGTCCCAATTTACATTGGTCGAAGCCAACGTTCCCCGGATGCCAACGATAGCCTGGGTGTCGCCCCAGACACCCATGAGGCGATCGAGCCCAGGCATCGCGGGAGGAGTCCACAGAACCCGCTCTTGACGGGTGTTTAAATAAAAATACCGCGTGCGGTCATACATCCGCCCACGAATGACTCCATGATGGTGCTTGGGGTGCATGCCCGCGGGGTGGAATGGGTCGAGCCCTCCACCCAACGTGGCCGAAATCTCATACAGGTCGGAAGTGTCTCCCTGTACGTTGACCCCAGAAAGCGCGTTGGTCCCCGTATCGATCCCGTCCCACCACATACCCATGTCGGACCGGACATTTCCGGAGGCCTCATTAATAACTGTATAATCCTCCAGCGAAGCCTGCTCCCAAGCGTGTTTAGATAAGGTTATAATTTTGTATCCATAATATTCTGACGCATGCAGGACGCGGCTCGGGAGGATGGGGGAAGACGGGGTGACGACTACGTCCACCGTCATCCGCGCCCACTCTGCGACATCGACGTAGAACCCGGACAGGTAGGTATCGGTGATATGCCGGAAACTGGACGTAACCACCCGATTCCATGGCCAGCTCGCGAGGTAGTTGGTACCCCCATAGCCCACGGCCCCTAACCCGGCTTGACCAGGGGCATAGACACCGGAGGGTATGGTCCCGCTCCCGGCCCCGGTGTTTAAGATGGCCTCGTGCATCAAGGTGAAATGGCCCTCTTGCGACACCGGATCGATAGAGTCCAGGCGCCAAACCGCGGACTTTGAGGGCGACCGTCCATTGGCATTGACGATGGGGCCCACGCAATGCACGTAGACCACATCGCCTTCGAGGTGGATCCAGGCCGTTATGGTTCCCGTGAGCGAGATATACCCGGCCTCGATGATCTGGCTCATTCTGGCGTAGCGGCGGAACGTATGGTTCTCGCGGTCCCGGAGATCCCGGGTCTGGATCTCGCATGTATAGGCCCCGCCGGGGTAGAGATCCATTCGGCTGGTCCGGAGGTTGAATGCGATCATGCCCGCCGTGACGTTGCCGGGGATCCTCGCGGAGTCCCAGGTGTAGTAGGACCACGCCCCGTAGGACCATCCCGTTCGGGCATCGGGGTCGATGGTCCCGGGCACGGCGGGCGCTTCGGCCACGCTCACGGCCTCCAGAACCAGCTCCAACTGCGTGTGCGCAACCCCGGCCAGGTCCCGCAGGCTGGGGCCATCGCCCAGGGCCTGGGCGTTAAAGATGAAGCTCTCGTCGCCCAGGAATGGCTGGACCACAACGGGAGCCTTTGAAGCCCAACGTAGGATCTGGCTGTGCGCCAGGGCCGTCGGGAGCGGCTCGGGGTCGCCCCAGTCGGCGCCCAGCCAGTCCTGCCGGTAGCTCTGGACCCCGACATTCCACCGGATCACCAACTCCAAGCGGAACCCGCGATGGTGCCAGCAACGTGCGAAGGACTGGGCGCTGCCGGCCGTGTGGAGATTCCCTTCGGCCTTCCAGCGCAGGATGCGACCCTCGGGGGCTGACCCCTGCAGGGTCCAGCGGGCAAAGGGCAGGCCGGCGGGGTCCAGGAGGGTGACCAGAGTGGGGGTCGTGACGGGAAGGACCGTGTAGCTCACAGGTTCTCCCAGTCAGGGATGGGTCCCAGGGTCGAGGCGATCAGGACCAGCTCCAGCCCCGGGTGGGCGACGCCCTTGGTGTCCTTTAGCTCGAAGGCCTTGGCGGGATCGGGTTGAGCCATGAAGCTCCAGTCCGTGTCCGGACGAGGTTCCACCTTGCATGGGACCGGGAAGGCATGGGTGAGGATGATGCTGACGGCCAGGGCCGTCAGGATCTTGGAGGGGGCCCCCCATTCGGATCCCGTCCAGGTCTCGCGATCACTCCGGACCCCGTAGTTCCACTTTATGGACAACTGCGCACGGTGGCCCCTGTGGACCCAGTGCTTGGCCCATCCAGCCCCGCTTCCCATGGGGTGGAGGACGCCTTCATGGGTGAACTTCAGCGTCAGGCCCTCCGGGGCCTCCCGCTGCAGGGTGATCCGGTAGAGGGGAGTGATCCCGTCCACCTCATACAGGGTGACCCGGGTACGTTCCAGTCCATATACGATCAGGCTCATTCGGCCTCCGGGGTGATGGTCCTGGGCTGCTGGCGCAGCTCCACATCACACGACCGTTCCTCCAGCTGTGGGTTCATGCTGAGGATCTTGAAGGTCGTGATGGGGCCAGGATTGGACGGGTTGTAGGGGGTGAACGTGATCCGGTCGCCGACGTTCCAGCCTGCCCAGAAGACCGGCGCCATCTCTCCGGACACGCCGTAGGTGCGGTCAATCCAGGTTTCATTAAGAATGGGGACTGGCTGGCCGAACCAATACACGAAGGCTCTGGCCAGGGCGCGGGCCATGGTCGGGCCGCTGACGATTTTGCTGTGGTCCTCCTCCACGATCCGCCCACCGTCGAAGGCCGCCGTCTCCTCGACTGATGTGGTTTCGTCCGTGAGGATATCCATATAGCTGACCCGGACCTTGCGGAGGTAGCCCTCCCAGGCGACGGTCCGGGCGCGCTTGCTTCGCTCCGAGGCCTGGACGCTGACCCGCATCCCGTTGATGGGCCGAACCTGCAGCCGTCCCGCAGACCTGGACGCCAGGGCCAGGTTGCCGTTGGCCATGGGGACGATGGTGGCGAGTTGAGCCGCCGCCCAGGCCTCCAGGTACTCGGATGCGGTCATACCGTCCCCGCTGTAGGCCACGCCGGAGGCCTTGCCCTGGGGAGGCGTGGCCTGCAGCTGGAGGCGCTCCACAGTCGTCGGAAGGCGATCCTGCACACAGAACAGCCTCCCTCCAATCAGGCCCGCCATGGCGTTCTCCATGGGGCTGGTCCGGACCATCCGGGCGATGAGCGCACCTGGCGCCACGGCGCTGGCGACGATGTCCCCCCGTCGGAAGGATGCCGCGGGGTCAGTCGGGACGGAGGGGTCGGGCTCCACCTCACCGTTGACCACCTGGAGGGCGGCGTCCAGATGGACAAACCGCAGCCGGCGGGTCGCCGCGAAGGAATCGTCGGCGACGGTTTCCAGCGCCAGGGCATACCACCCCTGGATGGTCCTGGATCCCGCGGCCCCCGCGAGGAGCAGGGGTTGGATCGTGCTGGGGAGGACCTCCAATGTCTTGAGGTCCACGCTGACATGGCCAGCGCCTGACAACTTGTGCAGGACCGTATGCGGGTAGACGATGCCCGCGATCTCCTGGGTGTAGCTCTGGACGACCAGGCCGCCCCCCAGGGCCCAGGGGCCTGATGGGATGGCATCCGAGGAGGCCCACAGCTGGAGGACCTGGCGGGACGTCAGGTTCCCGCCCGCCGCTTGGCCCAGGAGCACCGCCGAGACGCTCGCGAAGGGGATGGAGCTGCCCGTGACGACCAGGCCCAGGAGGGCCTCCTGCTCGTCGCCGTTGGCCCATATCCCCATGCCGAGGGCGAGCCAGTTGCCCGCGGGGAGGGTCCCGGTCAGCGTCGGGGTGATGGCGGCCGCCAGGCCCCTATCGGCGTTGTGGGCGCGGAAGGTCCACTCGCCGGAGCTGGTGCGGCTGTAGCTGCCCGGGCTGCCCGTGCTGAAGAACGCCACCAGGCGCCCCGGGATGTCCCCACTGGCGGCGGTCGGGCCCCACTGAACCTCCGTCCCGTTCCAGGTGCTATCAGGGTCCTGCGTGAGCACCTCCGGATCCTTCCAGGAGCGCCAGCTGGGCCGCCACCCATTCACGGGAGTGGATGCCCCTCCGCTCAGGTCCCCCTCAATGTAAATGACCGGGGAGGCATGGCCGTTGACACCCCCCGGCCACTGGAGCACGTTCCCGTAGATCTCATGGGTGGCCTCCGGGGAGGGGAGGCCCAGCCAGGACCAGGTGCCGCCCCATGATCCGACCCAGCACCCGGAGGTCGGGAACTGGCCGCTGCCGTTGTTCGGCCCCCGCCTGGTGATGACCAGGCGCCCAGCCTGGTCCAGGACCTGCAGGTTGATCGCGCCATAGAGCTGGGGCCTGGCCACGTCGTAGGGCATCCAGACGAAAACCGGGGTGTCCGTGGGCGCTGGAGTGAACTCGCTCACGTCCAGCGTCCATGGGGCGATGACCGCACGGGCAAAGGCCAGGCCGTCAAAAAGAATGGGGTCCTGGCTGTTTCTTCGGACCTTGGAGACGTGCGTGTAGCCCTGATCCAGGGGCTTGGCGAAGTGGGCCTTTCCGGTCTCCCCGTCGAAATCGATCACCCGGGGAAGCTCGGCCGTCGTCAGTCGGGCATGGCCGCTGGAGGCATCCTCGAAGGTCAGCGTCAGAACGTCGCCTACCCCGAGCTGCTCCACCGTGTTGAGGGGAATGTAGGCCTGGCCGTCGCTGCCATCCGCCGGGGCCGGGATGGACGCCCCCTGTAGCAGGTAATGGCTGCGCTGGCTTTCAGGGATTCCCCAGAGGACCGTGTCCCCGAGATGGAGGAGGCCCGTGAGGTCCGGAGCGCCTTGGAGGATGATCCTGACCGGTCGGTAGGTGTAAACGTTGCCCGGGAGGTTCGGGAGATCCTCGCCACTGGTCCCGCTGATCGACGTATCCCAGGCCAGCCGGTCCACGGCGTACGCGTTCCCATCGATGATGACGCTGGCCGCCGGTAGCGCGGGAACGTCATAGGTCCTGGTCTGATAGTAGTTGGTGGGGTCCTGGTCCGGATGTTGGATGACGCGGTGGAATAGAGCCTCGGATCTCATTGCAACCCATGAGAGCTGGCCTGTGGACCAGAGGGCGGCCTCGATCGCTTCCGCATCCGTCCTGGGGGTGAAAACATCGGCCTCCGCATCCACCAGGGCATCGGCGGTGGCCTGGACCCAGTCCTGGGTGGCCGACGTCGGGACGGAGGGCCAGGGCCTCAGGAGGCTGGGGTAATCCGTGATCAGGCGCTCCTGGATCAGCTGGCTGGCGTGATTGACGGTTGCCTGCGTCGCCGCATCATCCTCCAGCCATTGGAGGCTGCTCGCGTCGAGGTAGCCCATATACCGCAAGGCGGCGTTGCTCTCGCCCCAGTTCTCCCAAATCTGGATCCACGGTCCGTAATACCGGGTGGGCGTGGCCATGGTGAGGCTGAACGGCCCGAGGGCATCTGCCAGGGTCCCGTCGGGGTCCCTCAGGTCCAGGTCAATGCTGGAGAACGAGCCCTGGCTGGAGGCTTGTTCGACCTGCGCCTGAAGCTCGCCGAGGGGGGACAGGCGGGGCGTCAGGTCAATCGTTGAAAGGCCGTTGGCCACAATGGGATCCGCACCGGCCGCGGGGCCGTAGATGGTGGGCCACAGGTTGGAGGGCGCTCCCAGGCGTTCGACAGCCAGGACGGACCAGGTGGACATCAAAGCCTCCCGAAGGTGTTCCCGGAGCGCGTGACGGCCCCGAGCTGGCGGACGCGGGCCCGGGCCGCGTCCACCAGGTAGCCGCCCAGCTTCTGTTGCCCCCGGCGCGTGCCGTCCAGGTTGACCATCCCGGGCATGTGGAAGACCACCTGCGGCGTGGCCCCTTCCGAGGCGTTGCCGGCGCTGTAGCCCCTGCCTGCATTTTGCTGGGCCTGCCGGGCGTATTCGCTGGCCTGGGCCTGGGAGGCCCGGATCTCCGCCTGGTGCTGGGCCAGGTTGTAACCCAGGTTCGCGCCCATGTGGCGTTCCTCCTCCTTCCAGTCCTGGAAATCGTTGAGCGGAGCCACGACCTCCAGGCCCTCCTCGCCCAGCATCGTCAACTCCGGCCCGTTCTTGCCCACCAGGCCGCCCACCTTGCGGCCGGTGATGGAGTTGAGCAGGGCGAACATGGCCACGATGGCGGCGGCGGCCAGGGCGAAGCCCCAGGGGCCCGTGCCGGCGAAGCTGGCGAAGAAGCCGGTGGCGGCCTGGCTGGTGTTGGCCGCCGACTTGGTGGCCGACTCGGCGGTGGTCTTGACGGTGTCCTTGGTGTTCCAGGCGGAGCGGATCGCATCCCAGGCCAGCTTGGCCTTCTGGATGCCCCAGAGGACCAGCTCCTGCCCGGCGACCTTGGAAAGGGCCTGCACAGCGTTCCCGCTCACGCTCATCCAGAGCGCCTTGGCCTTCTGGCCGTAGGTCTGGCCGCGCTGGGTCAGCGTCGTGAAGAAATTCCCAAAACTCGTTTCCAGGCTCTGGACGGAAGTGAGCCCCACCTCCTTCCAGGTGTCGAAGGAACTCTTGCCCTGGGTTACGTAGGCGGTCACGCCGGTCTGGAAGCCCGCCGCGCCGCCCTCGCCCCGGTGCTGCTCGGCGTCGTACTGGCCGGCGGCTTCCTTCCGGGTGCCGCCCGCTGCCTTGTAGCGCCCCGTGACCTCGTCCTGCTCGAAGATCGACAGGGGCCGCCCCTTGACCTGGGCCAGCTCCGCCAGCTCCTGCTTGAGCTTGGACAGGTCCTCCTTGACCTGGGCGACCCGGGCCCGGACCCGGGCGGCGTTCTCGGCGGACAGGATCGCGTCTTCCGTCAGGTAGGGCTTGCCGTCCACCGCCAGGGTGCGGTTCAGCTCACGCAGTTTGGCGAAGTGGCGGGTGACTGCGTCCAGGCGCTTCTCCAGCCCCCCTTCCTCCTGCCCGGTGAGGTCGGATTGGAGCTGGGCTTCCTGCATCCTGCGCTTGTTCGCCGCTTCCTCATTCGCCCTCAGGATGGCGGCGTTCTCCGCCTCCACGATGGACGCCTCCGTCACGAAGGGCTTGCCATCGACCTGGAGGCTCTTGTTCATCTCCCGGATCTTGGCGAAATGCTGCCGGATCTGGTCCAGGCGCTTGGCCAGTTCACTGGCCTCCTGCCCAGTGAGTTCGCTCTGCATCTTGGCTTCCAGCGCCGTGCGCTTGTCGGCGTACTCGGTCTTGATCAGGCCTTCCCGGGCCTTCAGGAGGTCCTGGAGCGCCTCCTTCTCGGCTTTGTAATCCTCCTCGCCCCCGGCCCGCTTGAACTTGCCCTTGGCCCGCTCATCGTCCAGCTTCACCAGCTTGTCGGCGATCTCCGCCTCGACCGTCATGAGCTTGGCCCGCTCCTCCTCTTCCAGGGTGGTCCGGGCGGCGGCCTGGGCCGCGATCTGCTGGAGCCGCACCAGGTGCTCCGCCGGGGTGACCAGGTCCTTGGAGGTCTTCCCGTTCGGGTCCTCTCCGGGCTTGGCGGCCGGAGCATTGAGGGCGGCCAGCTTCTTCTGCCACTGCTTTAATTCTTCCAGGCTCTTTTCAACGAGGCCTTGGAGGGCCTTGGCAGCCGCGCCCTTGGCCTCGGCCTCCTTGGTCAGCACCTTGGCCGCCGCGAACCCGGCTGCAGCCGCGTCATCCGTGCCGGAGTCCACGGCCCGGGCCGTCTCGGCCTCTGCCTCCGCCTTGAGCCGGAGCTGCTCGGCTTGGATGACCTGGAGGGTGGCCTTGGCCTGCTCCAGGCTGGCCTTGGCATCGTTCTGCTTGGCCTCCGTGAACTTCTTCAGCCCGTCCAGGGCGTTCACGTACGTTTCCCCCTCTTTTTTAACGTACGTGTTTAACTCCGGGTAAACGGCCAGGAGCTGCTCCATGACCACCTTGAGCTGCTCCTGGGCCCGCTTCTTCTCGTCGGTCTTGGTCTTGGAGCTGGCCAGGACGCCCTCCAGGTGGGTCACCTCCTGGACCAGGTCCGAGAACTTGGCCCGGTTCTGGGCCGCCTTCTCCAGAGCCTCAGAGGCCATCTCCACGGCGCTCTTGCTGGCCTTCCCGAAGGCGGACCAGGCGAAGACCGCCACGCCGATCAGGGTGATGATGGTGCCGATGGGTCCGCCCAGGAGACCCATGGCCACCCCGGCCCCCTTGCTGGCGGTGCTGGCCCCGGCGATGGCGGCCGCCTCATCCAGCTTGGCCTGGGTGTGGAGGAGCGTTGCAATCCTGGCTTCGCGCTCAGCGATCGTGAGCCCAGAAAGAGCCCCCATACTTTCAATGTTCGCAATCTGGGCGGCAACCTTGGCCTTGGCAGATGCAATCTGGGCCAGAGTGTTCTGGCCTAGAACCCGCGTGTGATCGGCCAGGGCGAGGCTCTCTTTGATGACGGCCTCGCGTTCGGCCTGGATTGCAATAACTGCCTCGTATTTTGCGGCCACCTGGGCCAGGACCGATTCCACGATCTGTAGCGCCTTGATCGTCGCCCAGGCCTTGGCCAGGGCGATTAGGGCGTTCCGCCACTCCCAGAGGAACAAGGTCAGGTTCTTCACGGCGCTCAGGGTCCCTGCGATCTCCGACCCCAGCTCCCGGGCCACGCTGTTGCCGGCGGCGTGCTCGATGGCGGCCGCCAGGTCCCCGGCCGAGGCGGCGGCCTCCCGCATGGGACCGGAATTGCCCACGGACACCAGGAGTTCGGTCCAGGCCGTCTTGAGGCGATTGAGCTGGGCCTGGGTGCTGGTGGCCGCCTTGGCCGGCTCATCCCCCAGGCTGCGCTGCAGCTCCGCCGCGAACTTAGGCAGGAAGTCGGCCGCCATGACCTCCCCCTGCTCCAGCATCTTCCCCAGCTGCTGGGTGGACACCCCCATGGCCTTGGCCGCCAGGTTGAAAGCACCCGGGAGGCGCTCACCCAACTGGCCCCGGAGTTCCTCGGCCGCCACAGTGCCCTTGGACATCATCTGGTTGATGGCCTTGAGGGACCCGCTCGTGTCATCCGACGAGAGCTGGAGGACGGTGGCCGCGCTGGCCACGGCGTGGAAGATGTCCCGGGTGGCCTGGCCCTCCAGGCGGGTGCCCTTGGAGGCGGCCGCCAGCTGGGCGTAGTCCTTCGCGGCGCTTGTGAGTTCCAGGCCCAGGTCATGGGCCTCCCGGCGAACGAAGGCCATCCCGGCCTCGCCGTCCCCGGTGGCGAACTGGAGGGTCCGAAGGGTGCCCTGCATCTTCAGCCCGGTCTCCCCGATCTTCTGCAGGAAGTCCAGGACGCTGTGGGCTGCCCGCTCCATGACCTGGAGGGCCAGGCCGCCCCGGACCACCGCCCCGGTGAGGCCGTCGGCCTTCTCCTGGGCCTGGGCCAGCTGGGGGGCGATGGGGGCCGCCTTTTCGGCGATCGTGCCGGCGGCCTGGGAGGTCTTCAGGAGGTCGGCCGTGGTCCGGGCGGTTCCGTTGGAGATCTCCATGAACAGGCCGGCCGCCCCGGCCTTGGCCTGGGCCAAGGCCGTCACCAGGGGCGGGGCTCCCGTTCCGCCCATGGCGCCGGCGGCCTTCTCGGTTCCGGTGAGGCTCTTATGCGCGGCCTCCGAGCCCTCCACGATGCCCTTGAGGGCCTGAATGAGGGCGGACGCCTCGGCGCCGAATTCGAGTTGGACCTTGTATTCGTTCGCCATGGACGGGCCTTGTTTAAGAAAAGGAGTAGAATTAAAGGTTGGACGGTGACCTATGGAAGGCCTGATCTACCTGCTGGTGGCGGTGTTCGTGCTCTGGATCGTCCGGGGCAGCCTGAAACCTCTCGGGAAGAACCTCGACAAGAGCCTTGAGGCAGAGCGGGCGCGTCTTGCTAAGTCCAGGGAAGAGATCAAAGGCATTCGGGCCGACCTTGACCGCTTTGGGTTATTGCCCCCTCAGAGCAGCGGCGGTTCCGGCGGATCCGGCGGGGTGCCCCCGAAGGCGTAGGCGCCGAGGCTGGAGGCCCAGATCTGAAGGTTCTGGGTGTGTGCTGACCAGCGCTCCTTGCGGATGTGCTCATCGGCCCAGGTGATGGCCTCCAGGGCCGGGAGGCGGGCAGCTGGCACCCACCCCCCAGCCATGGGGGAGATCAACCTTCGGAGGGCGAATTTTCCGACATCTCTCCGGTCTCGGACGTTCCCTGCTCCGTTTCCCCCTCCCCCTCCAAAGAGGGCAGGGAAACGGCGATAGAGAGCCCGAGCCGTGCAAAAAAACGGACGACGTCCATGCCGGCTTCCAGCCAGGGGAGCTTGGCGGCTTCCGCCTCCAGCGCGGCCAGCTTGGCTGGGTCCCGTTCGGCGGCGAGCAGGTCATCGTCCGACGCCCTCACCACGGCTGCGATCCTCCGCATGATCCGGGCCGTTCCGATATCCCCCATGGTCTGGAGGAGGGGGAGCACCAGGCGCAGGACCTGGGGCGACCCGGCCACGGCCTTCAGGATGGAACCTTCCTCCTCCGAGTCCAGGGCCCCTTCGGGGAGATTGGCCTTGAGGGTGAGGAAGGCGTCGAAGAGCTGGGTCAGGTCCAGCTCCGCCAGGATGGGGAAGCCGTGTTCGATCTGGGCCGTGCTGAGGATCGTCGTCATGGCCTACCTCACGCCGTCTTCGCGGCAGTGACGTAGTCCTCGACCCAGATCACGTCCCGGAAGGTCTCCGGGTCGATCAGGAGGCCGGAGGGCTGGGCCACGAGCTTGACCTTGCGCTCGATGGCCTTGTCCTTGACGTAGTTGGAGTCGCCGTCGAAGTTCAGGGTGCAGGCGGGGATCAGGACGTAGCGGAACTCCCCGGGGAAGGCCGCGCTCTCGTACCGGAAGAGCGCCATGTAGACGGTCGCCAGGCGCTGGCCGCCGCCCAGAATCGTGGTGCGCCCGGCCTGGGTGGCGGAGGCGGGGGTGTCGATGATCTGGCCGCCCTTGGCGGAGAGGACGTCGGCCAGGTGGGCGGCGTCCAGATCCTTCATGGTGACCGTGGCCTCGTAGCCGATGTCGATGTAGCCCAGTACGTACTCGGGGTTCAGGTTGTCCTCGTCCTTGAGGGCCTTCTGGTCCACCTTGGCGGAGAACCCGTCCTTGCCCTGAACGAGCCAGGGCTTGACGGTGGGCTTGAGCGCGCCTCGGATATCGCCATCGACCAGGAAGTGCTCCAGCAGCTCCTTGACGATGTCTTCGGCATCGGTGGCCGTGACGGTGCCGGGGGTGGCGACGAGGAACAGGTGACCCGCGCCGGCCTGGATGGCCTTGCGGTTGAAAACGGCGGTGCTCATAGGGAGGACTCCTCGGGAAGGGAAGCGTTGGAAAGGTCGCTGGTGGCGAACTCAAGGGCAGGCGCGGGGGAGGCCAGGGCCTCCAGCACGTCCACCAGGGGAAGGGTCAGGAGATAGCGGGCCTGGCTGGAGCTGACCGGGGTGACCACCCCGGCACGCAGCACCAGGCCGGTAGCCGGGATGCTGGGGTCATGGCTCGCATTGAGCCGAAGGGTGCAGGACCTGCAGATGGCTTTGCACATGGGTTATCCGATCAGGGAGGCGAAGAGCCCCACCACGGCGATGGGGTGGAGGCGCTCCGTCCGGGTGGCGTTGGGGACATAGCGGGTGTCGGCCTCCTCCATCCAGATGCGGATGGCGAAACAGGCGTCCATGGCCTGCTGACGGCGTCCCTGCTGGCTTTCCCCCGGGACACAGGCCACGAAGGCCAGGCTCAGGGTGTCGGCCCCGGCCGTGGCGTGGTCCCCGCCCACCACCGCCACCAGGAGGGTTGGGGCGGCCAGGGTCAGCTCATCCTTCTCCAGGTCCACCTGGCCGCTCAGGCTTTCGACGGTGAAGTCCGCCAGTTCAGGTAACGCAGCCGCGTTGATGGCGGCCACGGCCTCGGCTTCCAGGGTGGCGATGATGCTCATGCGGGGACCTCGATTCGGCCGGTCTGGACGTAGTGCATGACGATGGCCCCGTACTGCTCGGGCTCACCGGGCTGGTAGATCAGGTAGGGGCGGGCGGGCATGTGGATTTCATAGGCCCCATGGGTGAAGGCCTTTTCCACGGCCCGCTTGTGGCCCCCGCGGGCGAAGACGGCCAGGTTGGCCGAGCGGCCCTCCTGGCCCTGCCGGAGGAGCTGGCCCTTGGCATTGGTGCGCAGGCGGACGGATCCGGACTTCCCGGCCCGCTTGATGGTTCCGCCCTGGTTGTGGATCCGGGCATAGGGCCAATTCGACCCCAGGACTACCTTGTCGGCCAGGACCTGGGGGACGACGGAGCTGGCCAGGCGCCCGGACCAGGTCAGAACCGCGCCCTTGCCGGCCGCATCCTTCAGGCGGCGGGTGGTCTTGGTGACCTCCTTCCACCGGTTGGGGCGGCCCTGGGCGGCGAAGTTCTGGTCCACGCTGGCGACCATCAGGTCCGCGATCGCCCGCAAAGCCGGCCGGGGGTCGGCGATCCGGGCCTGCATGGCCTTCAGGTTCTGGAGCAGCTCCTCACGGGTCATCGGAAGGCCCCATCCACCGGGGAGGGCGGATTGATGACCTCCAGGCGGCGCCGGGCGGTGGTGGAGGGGATGGGAATCTCCCCCTGGGCCATCTGGTCCAGGAGGGAGCGGCTGCGCTTGAGCCGACCCTGCCAGCCCTCCGGCACCGTGGCGGCTTCGCCGGGCTTGCGGAGGAAGAGGCCCTCCACGGCCAGGTCAAGCGCCACGTCCCGGAGCAGGCCCGCGGGGAGGTCATCCGGCAGGGTGGTCCGCCCGGCCAGGACGCCCCGGACCTCGGCTTCCGCCCGGTCCAGGGCCTCCTGCAGCACGGCCTCATCCGGATCCGCCGCCTGACCCAGGCCCGTCGAAAGCTCACGCAGGGCCTTGGGGCTGAGGCGGGACTCCAGGTCGGACGGAACGAACCAGGTCATGGCCGCCTCAGCCCAGCATGCCGGTGAGACGCCAGGCGAGGTCCGGCCCGATCTTCTTGAGGTCGTACTTGCGGCCCACCTGGATCATGGACGCGCCGGAGAATCCCCGGTTGGGGTTCTCCCAGGCCCGGACCAGCGTGCCCTTGTCGGCGGCCGCGTAGACCACGGCGTCCGTGGGGGCACCCTTGAGGCCGAACTCCTGGAGGGAGATCCGGGCCGCGAAAGTGATCTGCTCGGGGCCGATCTCCATGACGGGGTTGCGGTAGGCGAAGAGGAACACGTCGCCCCAGATGTAGTCCAGGACCTCCGCCCGGCCCTTGACAGCGGTGTTGCCCTTCATCTCGGGGACGAGGATCTCCTTGACTTCCAGGATCTTGGCCAGCTCCTCCTTGGTGACCGTGCCGGCGGCGGCCGTGTTGCGCTGGGCCACGATTTCCGGGTTGTTCACCAGCACGTCGAAGACGCGCTTGCCGATGACCGCGACGTTGGCCGGCATGGCCAGCTTGGCCCGGGCGGGCTTGATGTCGCTCTTGAGGGGGGTGCTGGTGGGGTCGGTCCAGGCCTTGGCCACCGCCGTGGAGCTGAAGGTGGCGCACAGGGCCGCGCCCTGCTTTTCATACCAGCGGTCCAGGGTGTCCGTCAGGCCCGTGATGCCCTGCTGGACCCGGTTGACGTTGGTGGGGGTGAGATTGGCCAGGTCGAGCGGCAGGGCCGTCTTGAGCGCGTAGGGCTTGGCCATGTAGCTTTCCTGGTACTCGGAGAAGTCGATCTCACGGGCTTCCCCGAGGCGGGACATGGAGGGATCCTCCATGCTGAAGATCAGCTCCTTGCCGAACCGGGTGTAGGTCCCGGTTTCCAGGTCGGCCGGGATCTCGTTGAAGAGCTGGTGGGCGATGCCCCCCTCGCACTTGTAGGAAATGGACGTCCCGGGCAGGAACCCGATGACGTTCTGGATGTGCAGCATGCTTGCTCCTGTGAAAGGTGGTGCTGTTTTTTAAGGGACCTCAGGCGCTTGGAGGGGCCTAGACGGTCACCTGGTGGGGGTGGATGAGCACGTCGCCCTCGTCGCCCGCCTGGGCGATGACCGAGCGGGAGAAGCCGAGACACCAGACCTGGCTGCCGGCGGCGCCGGCCGCCTTGACCAGGCGGCCCTGGTTGTCCGTGGCCAGGCTGTCGCCGATCTTGACGGCGCCGCCGAAGACCGCCGGGGCGATCTTCTCCACCTGGACGGGGGCGTAGCCCGCCGGGGCCGCCGTGTCCTCCGTGCAGATGCCGAGGCACTTGACTCCGGCCACGTTGGGGTTGACGGCCACGCCGGTGTCGGGGTCCTCGTAGACCGCGCGCTTGCCCAGGATGGCCGCGGTGATCAGCACGGAGATGGTGAGTCCGTAATTGCTCATAGTTCATTCCTTATGAGGTATTGCAGGGATAGGGCCCCGAAGGGCGGGGAGGTGCGCCGCCGGGGCAGGGGCGGCACCTGGATGCGTGCATAGGGCCCCGAAGGGCGGGGAGGTGCGGTCGGGTGGTCTAGCAGGTCTTGGCCTGGTCCACTTCCTTGGCGGCCAGGGCCACGGCCTCGGCGT
>MTLE01001361.1_pt3 | contig 15630 bp, 6 predicted proteins | sample 1982461 | NCBI WGS metagenome assembly MTLE01 (sample SAMN05712605, study PRJNA340218) | biofilm metagenome | isolation source: sample SPL anode biofilm adapted to -200 mV | place: USA | collected 2012-02-03
CCGTGGCCGCTGCCATCACCCGTAGGGCGGTGCCTGGAAGCCCGCTTCTCGTGTGCAAGACCCTTGAAAATATGACCCATATTTCCTGCGGGCCTTGCGCTCGATAATCGGGCTTCCAGGCGCCGTCGCGAGGCCGAGTAATACGTGGACAGCCTCCTAAAGTCGCTTGCGGATCTCGCGCTCGGCGAAGGTCACGTGCTCGAGCATGGCCCGGGAGGCGCTGTCGGCATCATGGGCCTTGATGGCCTCGAAGACCCGGGTGTGCTGGTCGATGATCCGCTGGGCGTTGTTGGGGGTGTCCAGGAGCAGCTGCTGGCTCCCGGCGGACACCGCCTTGCTCCACTCCTCGTGCACCGTGCGAAGGAGCTTGATCAGAAGATTGTTATGGGTCGCTTCCGCCACCGCGTAGTGGTAGGCTCCATCATATTCCTCTCCTTTTTCAGAGTCTCCCTGCCGGATGCGATCCTTCATCTTCTCCAGGAGCATTCCAATCTGCTCGATCTCCTCGTCCGTGGCGCGTTCCGCGGCCAGCGCAGAAGTGGCGGTCTCGAAGATCCGCCGCACCTCGAACATGTCGAGGAGCGAGCCGCGTTCCACCGCCAGGAACATGGCCAGGGGGCGGATCACCTCGTTGGCCGACGCGTCGCGGATGAAGGTGCCCTCGCCGTGGCGGATCTCGATGAACCCGAGCATCTCCATCGACCGGATCGCCTCGCGCACGGACACGCGGCTCACCTGGAGCCGGTCGGCCAGTTCCCGTTCGGACATGAGCTTGTCGCCGGGCTTCAATTCGCCGCCGGTTATGAGCTGCTGGATCTGCTCGGCGATCTCTTCATATATGCGCTTGGTCTTTACGGGTGTGAATTCGATGGCCACGGGAAACCTCGCCACGATCCTAGCAGGGCCGGGGGGCGGAGAACCGGCCCGGTCCATGAATGTAATATCAGCGCCACAAACGGATGTGTTGAATTAAATCAGCTTAGAAATAAGACGAGGTTGTCCAAAAATTTGGTGGTCGGACCACCATACCTTTGGTAGTCTTTCTCGCTCCCCTGATCTTTCTTCCAACCCACCCACTCCTCACCTATAGGAGGTCCAATGAATTGGACTCAGGTGTACTCGCCCGTCATGGGCAACATCTTCTTGTCGGCCCTTGTGGCCGCCCTGCCCGTGTTCGTGCTCCTGGGCCTCCTGGCCTTCTGGCACGTGAAGGCCCACATCTCGGCCCTCCTGGGCCTGCTCACGGCGCTCCTGGTGTCGATCTTCGTCTACCACATGCCCGCCAAGCTCGCGGGAATGGCGGCGGTGAACGGGGCCCTCTACGGCCTGCTGCCCATCGGCTGGATCGTGCTGAACGCCATCTTCATCTACGACATCACCGTGAAGTCGGGTGATTTCGAGGTGGTCAAGCACTCCATCGCGGGGATCGCGGCCGACCGCCGCATCCAGGCCCTGCTCATCGCCTTCAGCTTCGGCGCCTTCATCGAAGGGGCCGCGGGCTTCGGCACCCCGGTGGCCATCTCCGCGGCCATGCTGATCGGCCTGGGCTTCCGTCCCCTCCAGGCCGCCGGCCTCGCCCTCATCGGCAACACGGCCCCCGTGGCCTACGGCGCCCTGGGTTCCCCCCTCATCGCCCTCGCCGGCGTGACGGGTCTGCCCCTGGAGATGCTGAGCGCCGCCGCCGGCCGCATCCTGCCAATCTTCTCGCTGATCGTGCCCTTCTGGATCATCTGGACCATGGCCGGACGCAAGGCCATGATGGAAGTCTGGCCCGCCTGCCTCACCGCCGGCGCCTCCTTCGCCTCCGTGCAGTTCCTCGTCAGCAACTACCATGGCCCCTGGCTGGTGGACATCGCCGGCGCCATCGTCTCCATGGTCTGCACCGTCGTCCTGCTCAAGTTCTGGCAGCCCAAGACCCTCTGGCGCTATGAGCACGAGCGCGAAGAGGCCCACGCCGAGATCCCCGACCAGTCCACCGGCAAGGTCGTCAAGGCCTGGATGCCCTGGGTCTTCCTCTCCCTGTTCGTGTTCGCCTGGGGCACCCCCCAGGTCAAGACCTTCCTCAACGGCGGCCCCAAGGACGCCCCGAACTTCCTCTACGGCGTCTCCAAGTTCGACTACCAGATTCCCCTGCTCCACATGGCCGTCACCAAGGCCCCGCCGGTCGTCGCCAAGCCCGCCAAGGAAGCCGCCGTCTACACCCTCAACTGGCTCTCCGCCACCGGAACCAGCCTCATGCTGGCCGGCATCGCGGGCGGCCTCCTCCTGGGCTTCGGCCCCTGGCAGCTCCTGAAGATCTGGGGCAACACCGTCAAGCGCGTCCGCATCTCCCTGCTCACCATCGCCGCCATGCTGGCGCTGGGCTTCTGCACCAAGTCCGCGGGCCTGGACGCCACCATGGGCCTGGCCTTCGCCGCCACGGGCGCCGTCTTCCCCTTCTTCAGCGCCATGCTGGGCTGGCTGGGCGTGGCCCTCACCGGTTCCGACACCTCCTCCAACGTGCTCTTCGGCGGCCTGCAGAAGATCACCGCCCAGCAGCTGGGCCTCAACCCCGTGCTCACGGCCGCGGCCAACACCTGCGGCGGCGTCATGGGCAAGATGATCGACGCCCAGAGCCTGGTCGTGGCCTCCGTCGCCACCCACCAGGAAGGCCAGGAGGGCACCATCCTCCGCTACGTCTTCTGGCACAGCATCGTGCTGGCCGCCCTCGTGGGCCTGGTGATCATGCTCTACGCCAAGGTCCTCCCCTCCAACTGGATGCCCAGCGCTCCGGCGCCGGCTCCCGCCGTCAACGTCGCCGCCCCGGCTCCCGCCGTGGCAGCTCCCGTCGCCACGCCCGTCAAGTAGGACGAGTTCCAATACGCACGACCGGGTCCTGCCAGCCTCCTGCTGGCGGGGCCCTTTTCAGGGCCGCCAGGGCCCGAGGACAGTACAATGAGCAACGCCGCCACCCTCCGGGAAACCCTCGCAGCCATCGTCGGCCAGGACCGCGTCCTGGACCGTCCCGTGGACCTCATCGCCTTCGCCTCAGACGCGAGCTTCTACCGGCTGATCCCCAAGGCCGTCGTCTTCGCCAGCGGCGTGGACGAGGTCAAGGGCCTGTTCCGGGCCAGCCACGAGCTGGGCATGCCCATGACCTTCCGGGCCGCGGGCACCAGCCTTTCGGGCCAGTCGGTGTCGGACGGCATCCTCGTGGAGGTAGCGCGCAACTGGCGGGGCATCGAGGTGCTCGAAGGCGGCGCCAGGGTCAAGGTACAGCCGGGCGTCATCGGCGCCCACGTGAACCAGGCCCTGGGCCGCTTCAGGGCGAAGATGGGCCCGGATCCCGCGTCCATCAACACCTGCACCGTGGGCGGCATCCTTTCCAACAACTCCAGCGGCATGTGCTGCGGCGTGACCCAGAACGCGTACCACACCCTGGATTCCCTCACCTTCGTCCTGCCCTCGGGCACCGTGATCGACACGGCCCGCCCCGACGCCGACGAGGCCCTTCGCAAGGCCGAGCCGGCGCTGTGGGACGGCCTGCTGGCCCTCAAGGCCGAGCTGGAGGCCAACGCGCCCCTGGCCGCGCGCATCCGCGCCAAGTACAAGATCAAGAACACCACCGGCTATTCCCTGAACGCCTTCCTGGACTTCTCCCGCCCCGTGGACATCTTCCGCAACCTGCTGGTGGGTTCGGAAGGCACCCTGGCCTTCATCGCCGAGGCCATCCTGCGCACGGTTCCCGACCTGCCTGTGAAGGTCACGGGCTTCCTCATCTTCCCCGACATCCACGCCGCCTGTGCCGCCATCGTTCCCCTGAGGGACGCCGGCGCCGCCGCCCTGGAGCTGCTGGACCGCGCAAGCCTGCGCTCCGTGGAGAACCAGGCCGGAATCCCCCCCACCATCAAGGACCTGCCGGAAGGCGCCGCGGCGCTGCTGGTGGAGTTCCAGGGCCAGGAGGAGGCGGCCCGGTACGACCTGGAGGCCAAGGCCTTGGCCGCCGCGGCCGGGCTGACGCTCCTGGAGCCCGCCAAGTTCACCCACAACCCCGTGGAGCAGGCCCTGTTCTGGAAGATCCGCTCGGGCACCTTCCCCTCCGTGGGCGCCGTGCGCAAGCGCGGCACCACCGTCATCATCGAGGACGTGGCCTTCCCCATCGAGAAGCTCGCCGACGCCACCGTTGACCTCACGAAGCTGTTCGCCAAGCACGGCTACGACGAGGCGATCATCTTCGGCCACGCCAAGGACGGCAACCTGCACTTCGTCATCACCCAGTCCTTCAACGACCAGGCCGCGGTGGACCAGTACGCCCGGTTCATCGACGACGTGGTGGAGCTGGTGGTGAAGAAGTACGACGGCGCCCTCAAGGCCGAGCACGGCACCGGGCGCAACATGGCCCCCTTCGTGGAGGCCGAGTGGGGCGCCGAGGCCAAGGCCGTCATGCAGAAGCTCAAGGCCCTCGTGGATCCCAGGCAGCTGCTCAACCCCGGCGTCATCCTCACCACCGACCCCAAGGGCCACCTGGCCGACCTCAAGCCCATGCCCGGCGTGGAGGAGGAGGTCGACAAGTGCATCGAGTGCGGCTACTGCGAGCCCAAGTGCCCCAGCCGGGAGCTCACCCTCACGCCCCGCCAGCGCATCGTCGTGCGCCGCGAGATGGCCCGCCTGGAGACGACCCGGGAGAACCCGGCCCTGCTGGGCTCGCTTTCCGAGGCCTTCCCCTACATGGCCCTCAAGACCTGCGCCGTGGACGGCCTGTGCGCCACCGCCTGCCCCGTGGGCATCGACACGGGCCAGCTCACCAAGCGCTTCCGCCGCGCCAGCCATTCCCCCCGCGCCCAGAAGCTCGCGCTCATCGTGGCCCGGAACTTCGCCACCATGGAACCCGCGGTGCGCCTGGGCCTGCGCTCGGGGCACGTGGTCCAGGCCATCTTCGGCAACGCGGCCATGCCCATGCTCACCCGCATCCTGAAGGCCTTCGGCTGGGCCCACCAGTGGAGCCCCGAAATGCCCAAGGCCGCCAAGGGCAGGCTCCCGGTCACCCAGCGCCAGGGCGCCCAGGCCATCTACTTCCCGGCCTGCATCTCGCGCACCATGGGCCACCTGCCCGGGGAGGACACCAGCATCAGCCTCGTGGAGGCGCTCGTGGCGGTCTCGGCCCGCGCGGGCGTGCCGGTGCACATCCCCACCGACGTGGCCGGCACCTGCTGCGGCGTGCCCTTCTCCTCCAAGGGCTTCGACCAGGCGCACCGGTTCTCGGTGAACCAGGCCATCGAGCGGTTCTGGACCTGGAGCCACGAAGGCGAACTGCCCGTGGTGGTGGACACGTCCCCCTGCACCTACGGCCTGACCACCTGCCGCGCCTACCTCACCCCCGAGAACCAGGCGAAGTTCGACAAGCTCACCATCCTGGACGCCGTGGCCTTCGCCCACGACGTCCTGCTGCCAAAGCTGCAGGTCAAGCGCAAGATCGGCTCGGCCGTGCTGCACCCGGTGTGCTCCCTCACGAAGATGGCCCTGGCCCCCAAGCTCGAGGGCGTGGCCAAGGCCCTGGCCGAGAAGGTGACGGTGCCCAGGGACGCCGGCTGCTGCGGCTTCGCCGGCGACCGCGGCTTCATGGTGCCCGAGCTCACCGCCTCGGCCACCAAGCACGAGTCCAACGAGGTCCGCCAGGGCACCTTCGACGCCCACCTTTCCAGCAGCCGCACCTGCGAGATCGGCATGACCCGCTCCACGGGCTCCATCTACCGCAGCTTCGTCTACCTCCTGGAGGCCTCCACGCGCCCCTGAGGTAGAGTTGGGGGATGGCTTTCCTTCTCGCCGTCTCCGTCATCTGGGCCCTCTCCTTCGGACTGATCCCCCGGGTCAGCCCGATGGGGGCGCCGTTCGTGGCCGCCGCGCGGTCCGTCCTGGCCCTGGCGCTCTTCCTGCCCTTCTCGCGGGTCAAGGGCCTGGCCTGGCGGCACCGCCTCGCCCTCGCCCTGGTGGGCGCGCTGCAGCTCGGCCTTATGTACGTCTTCTACACGGCCAGCTTCCGGTGGCTGCTCCCCGGCGAGGTGGCGCTGTTCACCATCTTCACGCCCATCCTGGTAGCCCTGGCCGACGACGCCTTCTCCCGGCGCATGTCCTGGCCCGTGCTCGGCGCCGCGGCCCTGGCCGTGGCGGGCACGGCCATCTGCCTGGGGACCCGGGTGCGCCAGGAGGGCGTGCTCCGGGGTTTCCTCCTGGTGATGGCTTCCAACGCCTGCTTCGCGGGGGGCCAGGTCCTGTACCGCAGGCTGGCGCGGAGCCTCGGCAGGCCGGACCACCAGCTCATGGGCCTGCTGTACGCCGGGGCCGCCGTGGTGACGCTGGCCATCGCCGTGCCCGGGGTGGACCTCTCCAGGGTCCTCCACGCCTCCGCCTCGCAGCTCCTGGTCCTCGTGTACCTGGGCCTGGTGGCCTCGGGCCTGGGCTTCTTCCTCTTCAACGCCGGGGCCCGCCGCGTGGACGTGGGCACCCTGGCCGTCTTCAACAACGCCAAGGTGCCCCTCGCCATCCTGGCGTCGGCCCTGGTGTTCGGGGAGCGGGTGGAATGGATCCGGCTGGCGATGGGGGGCGGGGTGATCGCCCTTGCCTTGATCTTGAATGCTGGATTTAAAAAGACTTACTAAAACATCCTTGCAAATTGATGATGGCATCACCAAATCGCCAGCCTGGACACGAGGCGGTTCGATACCTTCAGGTTCACGGATGAATCAGGCTAAGCCCGGCCCTGCATTTACGATTTCTGCATCCCCGTCCATCCTGTTCATCCCCGGCAAAAACAGACGCAGGGTGCATCGGCGCGACTTGTTCCAGAGTCTCGACACCATCCTTGGCTAAAAATCCGGGTTCAACGGAAGTATTCAACGCCCGCCCTGAAGATCTCCATGTCCTTGTCCCCCGGCACGTTGAACCACACGTGGGGCGTGTGGCGCTCGGGATGGGCCATCTTCCCGAAGACCCTTCCGTCGGGGCTGGTGAGGCCTTCGATGGCCAGGGCGCTGCCGTTGGGGTTGTACTCCAGGTCCAGGGTGGGGTTGCCCAGGTCGTCCACGTACTGGGTGGCCACCTGGCCCCGGGCCAGGAGGCCCTCCAGCACGTCGGCGGGGCCCACGATGCGCCCCTCGCCGTGGGCGATGGCGGCGGTGTGGATGGCGCCGGGCTGGACCCTGGCGAGCCAGGGGCTGCCGGCGGCCACCACCCGGGTGCGGGCGAAGCGGCTGGCGTAGCGCAGGCTGTTGAAGGTGAGGGTGGGGCTGCGGGGATCCAGGTCGCGGATCTCGCCGAAGGGCACCAGGCCCAGCTTGATGAGGGCCTGGAAGCCGTTGCAGATGCCCAGGGCGAGGCCCTCGCGCCGCTTCAGCAGGTCGTGCACGGCCTCCTTCACCCGCGGGTTGCGGTAGGCGGCGGCGATGAACTTGCCGCTGCCCTCGGGCTCGTCCCCCGCGGAGAACCCGCCGGGGATCATGAGGATCTGGGCCCGGCGGATGGCCTGGGCCATGGCGTCCAGGGATTCCTCCACGGCCCGGGCGTCCAGGTTGCGGAACACCACCGTCTCCGTGACCGCTCCCGCCCGTTCGAACACCTGGGCCGTGTCGTATTCGCAGTTGGTGCCGGGGAACACCGTGAGGACCACCCGGGGACGGGCGATGCCCAGGGCGGGCGCCTGCGGCGCCTGGAGCACCCGAGGCTGGAAGGGCGGGAGCGCAGGCACCGCGCCCTCCTGGCGGGTGGGGAAGATGGGCTCCAGCGGCGCCTCCCAGACAGCCAGGGCCCGGTCCAGCGCCAGGGAAAGCCCCTTCGTGCGGATCACGGGCTCGGCCTGGGTGGTGCCCAGGCGGGTCCAGGCCAGGCCGTCCAGGAGCTCTTCCAGGTCGCCGTCCAGTTCCAGCACCAGGGCGCCGGGACGGGGTGCGAACCAGTGGGAGGGCTCCCTCGGCTCCAGTTCCAGGCCCACACCGTTGCCGAAGGCCATGATCGAGAGGGCGGGAGCCAGGCCGTCCATGCCCACGGCGCGCGCCGCGAGCACCCTGCCCTCCCGCACGAGGCGGGCCACGTGGGCGTAGGTCTTGTCCAGCACCTCCCAGTCGGGGAGAGCCTCCTCGGTGCGGAGCAGGTCGATGAGCACCACGGCGTGGCCGGGGCCCTTGAGCTCGGGGCTGGTGACCTGGTCGGCCCGCACCACGTCCACCGCGAAGGCCACCAGGGTCGGGGGCACGTCCAGGTCCTTGAAGGTCCCGCTCATGGAGTCCTTGCCGCCGATGGCCGGGGCGCCCAGGGCCAGTTCGGCGTGCAGGGCCCCCAGCAGGGCCGCGAAGGGCCTGCCCCACCGGGCGGGGTCGTCCTTGGGCTTGCCGAAGTATTCCTGCAGGGTGAAGCGCAGCCTGCGGGGATCCCCGCCCACCGCGGCCAGGCGCGCCGCGGCCTGCACATGGGCCCACACGGCGCCGTGGAAGGGGCTCCAGCGGCTGAGGGCGGGGAAGTAGCCGTGACTCATGGCGCTGGCCGACAGCGTCTCGCCGTCCTGCACGGGGAACTTGGCCACCATGGCTTCGGAAGGCGTCCGGCGCAGGCGGCCCCCGAAGGGGGCCAGCACGGTGCCCGCGCCGATGGTGCAGTCGAACTTCTCGCCCAGGCCCCGCTGGCTGCAGGTGTTGAGGTCCGCGAGACGTTCCAGCCAGGTGCGCTCCAGGTCCGCGGGGTCCACGGCCGGCGTGGCAAAGGGGGTGGCGGCGGAGGGGGACTCGATGCGCACGGTGGTGAACTGGGCGGCGCCGTTGGTGTCCAGGAACTCCCGGGAGAGGTCCGCGATGGTGCGCCCGCGCCAGGTCATGCGCAGGCGGGGTTCCGGAGTGACGCGGGCCACCAGGGTGGCCTCCAGGTTCTCGAGGGCGGCCAGACGCATCACCTCGGGCGCGTCCGCGGCGTCCACGGCCACGGCCATGCGCTCCTGGCTCTCGGCGATGGCCAGTTCCGTGCCGTTGAGGCCTTCGTACTTGCGGGGAATCACGTCCAGGTCGATGACCAGGCCCGGGGCCAGCTCCCCGATGGCGACCCCCACGCCGCCGGCGCCGAAGTCGTTGCACTTCTTCACCAGCCGGCAGAATTCCGGGGCACGGAACAGGCGCTGGAGCTTGCGCTCCATGGGGGGATCCCCCTTCTGCACCTCGGCGCCGCAGGTGTCGATGGAGTCCTCGGTGTGGCTCTTGGAGCTGCCGGTGGCGCCGCCGATGCCGTCGCGGCCGGTGCGTCCCCCCACCAGGATGATCACGTCGCCGGGCGCGGGCTCCTCGCGGCGGACCTGGGCCTGGGGCACGGCGCCCACCACGGCGCCGATCTCCATGCGCTTGGCCACGAAGCCCTCGTCGTAGTACTCGGTCACCTGGCCCGTGCAAAGGCCGATCTGGTTGCCGTAGGAGGCGAAGCCCTGGGCGGCCTCCTGGGTGATCTTGCGCTGGGGCAGCTTGCCGGGGAGCGTGGCGTCCATGGGCGTCCGGGGATCGCCCGAGCCCGTGACGCGCATGGACTGGTACACATAGGCGCGCCCGCTGAGCGGGTCGCGGATGGCCCCGCCCAGGCAGGTGGCGGCCCCGCCGAAGGGCTCGATCTCGGTGGGGTGGTTGTGGGTCTCGTTCTTGAACATGAGCAGCCACGGTTCGCGCCCGCCGGGGGCCGCGGTGTTGTCCACGTCCACCACCACCGAGCACGCGTTGATCTCGCTGGTGAGCTCCTGGTCGTCGAGTTTCCCGGCCCTGCGCAGGGCGCGGGCGGGAAGCAGGGCGATGTCCATGAGGCACTCCGGCCGCTCCGCCAGGTCCTCCCCGAACACCTGGCCCCGCAGGTCGCGGTAGGCCCCGTAGGCGCGGCGGATGGGCCGGGCCATGGGACCGTCCTCCACCGCGACGTCCGTGACCTGGGTGAGGAAGGTGGTGTGGCGGCAGTGATCGGACCAGTAGGTGTCCAGCAGGCGCAGCTCGGTCTCGGTGGGGTTCCGGCCCTCGCCGCGGAAGTAGGTGCGGGTGTGCTCCAGGTCCGCCAGGGTCATCGCCAGACCCATGCGGGCGTGCAGGTCCTCCAGGAAGGCCAGGCCGCCTTCATTGAAGCCCTCCACCACGGCCACGTCGGCGGGTTCGGGCAGCACCGGGGTGAGGGTGGCGGGCTTGGCCCACGCCGCCTCCCGGCTGTCCACGGGATTGACGAGGAAGCCGCGGATGCGGTCCAGATCCCCGGGCGCCAGCGTGCCCCGGAAGACAGAGACGCGGGCTCCGGCCACGGTGGGCCGCGCGCCGTGGGAAAGGAGCTGGAGGCACTGGGCGGCGCTGTCGGCCCGCTGGTCGTACTGGCCGGGCAGGTACTCCACGGCCAGGGCGGTCTCGCCGGGGCCCACGGGCAGCTCCTCGTCGAACACCGCGTCCACCGGGGGCTCGGCGAAGACGGTCCAGCGCGCCGCCTCCAGGTGCGCCTCGGAAAGGCCCTCCACGTCGTAGCGCACCGCGATGCGCAGGCCCTCCAGGCCGGCGATCCCCAACTGCTCGCGCAGGTCGTGGCGAAGCTTTTCCGCCTCCACGGCGAACTCGGGCTTCTTCTCCACGAAAAGGCGGCGGATGGCGGGCATGGGGGTTCCCTGTCAAAACAGAACGGCCGCCCGGATGCGGCCATGTGTCACTTCAAATATAGCAAGATTGCCGTATTAATGGTTCAAGGCCTCGCCCGTGGCGGAGGCCGCGCAGGCGCGGATGTGCGCGGGGGTGCCCGCCGCCACGACCGCCCCGCCCTGGGGCCCGCCCCCGGGCCCCAGGTCCACGATCCAATCGGCGCCGCGCACGAATTCCAGGTCGTGCTCCACGGCCACCACCAGGTTGCCGGCCCCGGCCAGGTGGCGCAGGGAAGCCACCAGGCGCTCCACGTCCTCGGCCCCCAGCCCCCGGGCGGGCTCGTCCAGGAGAACGGCCGTGCCCTCCGGGGGTACGGCCAGGAGCGTGGCCAGGCGCAGGCGCTGCCACTCGCCGCCGGAAAGCCCGGGGCCGGGCTGGCCCAGGCGCAGGTAGCCCAGGCCCACCCGGGCCAGGGCGTCCAGGGGCCCCGCCAGGGCGGCGTCGTTCCCGAGGAACCCCCGGGCCTCGTCCACGGTGGCGGCGAACACCTGCGCGATGGACCGCCCCTCCAGGAGGCATTCCAGGACCGCGGGCCCGAAGCCGGCGCCCCCGCAGGTCTCGCACCCCACGGTGACGTCCGGCAGCAGGTCCATGGGCACCGTGATCGCGCCCCTGCCCTCGCAGGCCTCGCAGCGCCCGCCCGGGGAGGCCGTGGAGAAGTGCTTCGCGGAAAGCTTCAGCGACCGGGCCCCGGGGGTGGCGGCGAAGCGCCGCCGCAGCGGGTCGGCCAGGCCCATGGCGGTGGCCACGGTGGTGGACCAGCCCGGGCCGGAGCCGCCCTGGTCCAGGACCTCCACGCGCCGGACCGGGACGTGCACCCGCAGTTCCGCGCAGCCCACCGGGCCCCGCCCGGCCAGCAGGGACCGCAGCGAGGCTCCGAGCACGCCCCGCACCAGGCTGGACTTGCCGCTGCCCGAGACACCCGTGACCGCCACCAGGGCCCCCGACGGCAGGTCCACGTCGATGCCGCGCAGGTTGTGGAGGCCCGCGCCCCGGATGGACACGCCCGGCGCGAGGGGACGCGCCGGGGCCGGCGGGGGCGGGGTCCGGCGCGCCAGGATCCGCCCGGTGTGCGAGGACGGCGGGAAGGATCCCGGGGCGCCCTGGCCCGTGAGCAGGCCCCCCCGCGGCCCCGGCCCGGGGCCCAGTTCCAGGATGTGGTCGGCGCGGGCCACCAGGGCGGGGTCGTGCTCCACCACCACCACGGCGTTGCCGGCGTCGGCCAGGCCGCGCAGCACACCCGCCAGGCGCGCGGTGTCCCGGGGGTGGAGGCCGCGGGTGGGCTCGTCCAGCACGTAGGTGACGCCCGAGAGGCCCGAGCCCAGGGACGCGGCGAGGCGCACCCGCTGGGCCTCGCCGCCCGAAAGGCTCGCCATCTCCCGCCCGGGCGCCAGGTGCCCCAGCCCCGCCTCCTCCAGGGCCGCCAGGCGGGGCAGGATATCCTCCCGCAGCGCGGCGGCGGGGCCCGACAGGTCCAGGGACCCGAACCAGGCCCGGGCCTCGGACACGGTCATGCGCGCCAGTTCGGGCAGGCGCAGCCCGGAGAACGAGGAGCTCCGGGACCGCGGGTTCAGGCGCTCCCCGCCGCAGTCGGGGCAGGGCGTCTCCCCCAGGAGGTCGGCCAGGTCCTCCCCCTTCTCCAGGTGCACCCGTTCGTACTCCCTGTCCACCAGGGCCGCGAAGCCCTCCCAGGGGGTGGAGAGGCGGTGGACCCCCTCCCGCCGGCCCCGGCGGTAGGCCCATTCCACCTCCAGGGTCCCTTCGCAGCCGCGCATGGCCACGGCGCGGGCGGCGGCGTCCAGCTCCCGCCAGGGGCGGTTGAATTCCAGGCCCAGCTTCCGTCCCGCGGCCAGGAGGGTGGCGACGTAGCGCCCGTCGCGCTCGCCCAGGTAGGCGCCGAAGCGGGTGCCGTCCAGGGCGCCCGCGACCAGGGGCAGGTCGGGGGCGGTGACGAGCCGCTCGGGATCGCAGGCCTGGAGGAAGCCCAGGCCCCTGCACCGGGGGCAGGCCCCGGCCTCGGCGTTGGGCGAGAAGGCCGAGGCCGGCAGGGGCTCCGACCCCGCCCGGGACCAGAGCATGCGGAAGAGTTCGTCCAGTTCCGTGACCGTGCCCACCCGGGAGCGGGGGTTGCGCCGGCCGGAACCCTGGGGCACGGCCACCGCGGCCTGGAGGTTGCGGGCCGCGGCGAATTCCGCCCCGCCCTTGCGGGGCAGGAGCCGGCGCGCCCAGGGGGCCACCAGGTCGTTGAAGCGGTTGAGGCTTTCCGCCAGAAGGGTGTCGAAGACCAGGGAACTCTTGCCCGAGCCCGACGGGCCGGTGACCACCGTGAGGCCCCGGGCGGGGAAGGCGGCGTCCACCTCCCGCAGGTTGTGGGTGGTGACGCCCTGGAGCTCCATGGGCGGAAGGGAGGCGGGAGCGGGAAGCGACGGGGGCGGGAGGGGGAAGCCCCGCAGGCCCGCCCCGGTGAGGGAGGCGTCGCAGGCGGCCACCTCGGCGGGGGATCCCGCCACCACGATGCGGCCGCCTCCGGGCCCGCTGCCGGGCCCCAGGTCGATGACGTGGTCGGCCCGCAGGATCACGTCGGGATCGTTGTCCACCACCAGGAGGGTGTGGCCGGCCTCCGTGAGCCGGTCCCAGGCCGCCAGGAGCACCTGCGTGTCAGCGGCGTGGAGGCCCGTGGTGGGTTCGTCCAGGGCGATGAAGGAGGCGCCCTTGCCGGCGCGGGCCAGTTCCGTGGCCAGCTTCACCCGCTGGGCCTCGCCGCCCGAAAGGGTGGTGGCGGGCTGGCCCAGGGGCAGGTAGCCCAGGCCGCAGTCCAGGAGGGCCGCGAGGATGCGCGCGAGCCTGGGCTGGTCCGCGAAGAGCCCGGCGGCATCCCGGACGCTGCATTCCAGCACGTCGGCGATGGTCCGGCCCCGGTATTCCACCGCCAGCACCTCGGGGTGGAAACGCCTGCCCGCGCAGGCGCCGCAGGGCACGGACACCGTGCCCAGGTGCTTCATGCCCACCTCCAGCACCCCGGCCCCTTCGCAGGTCTCGCAGCGGCCTCCGGGGGTGTTGAAGGTGAAGTGGCCCTTGCCCAGGCCCGCGGCCCGGGCGGCGGGGGTGGCGGCGAAGAGGGTCCGGATGAGGTCGAAGGCGCCCGTGTAGGTGGCGGGGTTGGACCGCGGGGTGCGCCCGATGGGGGCCGCATCCACCCGCAGCGCCGGCCGGCGCCCGGCGACGTCGTCCAGGAGGGAGGTCTTGCCGGCGCCGGAGACGCCGGTGACCACGTTGAGGCCGCCCTCCACCAGCTCCACCGCCAGGTCCTGGAGGTTGTGGCGGCGCAGGCCCTCGATGCGGATGCGGGCCCCTTCCCGGGGCACCCGCGGCGGGGGACGGTAGCCTCCCCGCAGCCAGGTCCGGGTGGGGGAGTCGCCCGTTTCCAGGAGGCCCGCGGGAGGCCCGCCGTAGAGGATTCCGCCGCCCTCCCGGCCCGGGCCGGGACCCAGGTCGACGATCCAGTCGGCGCCCAGGGCGATGACCGGGTCGTGCTCCACGACCACCACCGTCTGGCCCTGGTCCCGCAGCCTGCGCAGCACGCCCAGGAACCGCGCCGCATCGCCCGGGTGGAGGCCGGCGGAGGGCTCGTCCAGCACCAGAAGCAGGCCCCGCAGCTCTCCCAGGGCGAGGGTCAGCAAGCGCAGGCGCTGGGCCTCGCCCTGGGAGAGGGTGGGCGCGGGGCGGTCGAAGGCCAGGTACCCCAGGCCCAGCTCCACCATCAGGGCGGTGCGGCCCAGGAGATCCTCCCGGATGGGCCCCAGCACCGCCGCGCCTTCGCCTTCGGGCTCCAGCCCGGCCAGGAAGCCGTGGAGCTCCGAGGCCGTCCTGGCGGCCAGGTCCGTGATGGCCAGGCCCCGCCAGCGCACCGCCAGCGCCTCCGGGCGCAGCCGCGCCCCCCCGCAGGCGGAGCACGGGGAGGTCGCCACGTAGCGCAGGATCGAGTCGTTGCGCTTGCCCCGGAGGATCTCCTCCATGACCGGCACGAGGCCGCGGTAGAACCCGTCCTGCCGGGGCCGGGCGGTGATGCCCGTCCACTTGAGGCGGGATTCCAGGGGATGCTTGCCGTAGGGGACCCGCAGGCGGTCCGAGCCGTGCAGGACCACCTGGCGCGCCTCGTCGCCCAGGTCGCGCCAGGGGATGTCCACGGAGCCCCCGTGGGCCCGGAGCACCTGGTCCAGCACGTCCAGAGTCACCTGGGAGTACATGAGGTAGCCGTTGGGGGTGCTCACGTGGAGGGCGCCCTGGCGCAGGGTGCGGGCCGGGTCGGCCACCAGCAGGTCCAGGTCCAGGCGGTCCTCCACGCCCAGGCCGGCGCAGGCGGGGCACGCCCCTTCGGGGCCGTTGAAGGAGAACAGGCCCCGGGTGGGCGCGACCGGACCCTCCCCGAGCCGCGCGAAGAGCAGGCGCAGCAGGTCCCACACCTCGGTGAGGGTGCCCACGGTGGACCGGGGGTTGGCCAGGGACGCGCGCTGGCCCACGGCCACCGCGGGCCCCAGCCCCGTGATGGAAGCCGCCTCCGGCCGCCCCAGGCCCCCGGTGAACTGCCGGGAGAAGGCCGGGAGGGTCTCCAGGAACCGCCTCTGTCCTTCCCGGAAGAGGGTATCGAAAGCCAGGGAAGACTTGCCCGACCCCGAGACCCCCGTCACGACCGTGAGCCGCCCTCGGGGAATGGCCACGTCCACGCCGCGCAGGTTGTGCTCCCGCGCGCCCTTGACGACGATCCAGCCGCTGTCCTCCATCCAGGAATACTATCACCGGCGAATTCCGATGCCTTTCAGGGCCGTGCGGGGCACAAGCAGATCGAAAAAACGGTACCTGCTCATCTGGATTTGAAGATTCGGCGTCTTCGGGTAAAGGACCCGTACGCCGAGCACGCCGCTGGATTCCATCCGGATCGATGAGCCCAGGCCCGTCCAAGGCAGGGTGC
>MTLE01002656.1_pt1 | contig 15626 bp, 15 predicted proteins | sample 1982461 | NCBI WGS metagenome assembly MTLE01 (sample SAMN05712605, study PRJNA340218) | biofilm metagenome | isolation source: sample SPL anode biofilm adapted to -200 mV | place: USA | collected 2012-02-03
AATAGCACCTCCTATTCAAGTTCGAGAGACTGGGCACTAGGCTGCTTTACCCGCATAATTTTTTATTTTACTTAGTTGATAGAAAAGTCCCCTGTTGCTACCACAACCTTCAATGATGCCTTTTCCCTGTAATACAGTAAAAATGCGACGCACCTGTACCGCTGATAAACCGGTTAAAACCACCGCATCTTTGCTAACAATTCGTTTATTTTTCATGAGATAACCCACGATTAATTTTTCATGCTGTTTTAAATCGCTCATCAATAAAATCTGCATTCTCATCATCCGATTGTTTTTTCATGGCTACAAAGAAATTGAAAAAAACTCTACCCGATTTTCGTCATCAAATGATTCTTTAATTCGCTTTAATCTACTGCCTCGTCTTTCCATCTAATCCAGCCGATTAAAAATATCTGCCAGAATGGGATTGCGCCTGACGCATGCAATACGTTTGATTTCAACTTCTTGAATGTCTTTCCCATCATACATACCACTCAACGACACAATTTCTAGGCGATCAATAGATATCTATATGGATTTTTGAACCGATAATATATAATCCCAGTGAATCAATTTATTAACCAGTGTTTCTCTTTCTGCATCTTCAGGATAATCAATAAATTCGATGCGTTTGATGCTTTGAATCTTCCACGCTTTTTGCGAATTGTTTTTCACAAAAGAAATACCTTTTTTTAAAAGCATGATGGTATTTCCACTTTATTCCTTATCATCAATCGTGCGCTTGACCTTGGTCAGATAATCATACTGATTAATCACCCCAAAGGATAAATAATCTTTACGTCCCTGTATTCTTTTTCCGGTCGCCTTATAAAAGTTGAATTTGAACAGATTATAACTTGCATAAATCAACTTTTTATTGGTTAACAGTGCGTCAAAGGATAACACTGACCTTTTAACATCAATTCATGGATAATATATGAAGGAGCGACAGCACTTTCGTTGCCAATTCGAATAAATGCAGTTCTTATCCCCTCATTGACAACTATTTTCGTTTACTTGATTTGACCGCAAATAAATTACGTAATGGACGGTGTATTATCATTGGATCGGTTAAAGACAAGTCACTGTCTCCTAAAAATTTAAATATCATTCTGGCACCACTATTTCCAATAACACCCCACTTAAACATATTTTCTAAAAAGTCAGCCATTTTGTTCTTCTTAAAAAAATCATCAATACATTCATAGATTTCACTAAGTTCAGCCACTCTTGTATTTAAATCACGAAATGTAAACGGTACAGAAATGCCTGTGAAAAATTTTTTTATTGCCAAAAGATCATCTTTGTCCGGGTATGCAAGAGCAAGCTCCTCTGAAATCTCCCCCCAAGCTCTTTCAGAATATTGTTGCATCGCTCTATCGAACATTTCCTGTGTGAATTTATTACTTACTGTCGTGCTTTGATCTTGTACAAACTTTATCATCCTAATAACATCTCTTGGTCTTTGCCACGTATAACTTAAAATATACTTTCTAGTTTCAGTTTGGTTTATTTCCTTATCAAAATACTTCTCCCAAACATCATCTGTTAAAGGAACCCCACAAAGGTTTTCTGAAGCATGAATTTTATTTTCTATTAATTTTAGTAAAGGACTGTCAGTATATGAACCTCCCTTTTGAAACCACTCTACTCTAACCCCAAAGTCCTCGATGCTTTTATTAATCTCATAACCGTATGTTAGCACGTTATTTATTACATCTGTTCTAATAGAAGCTAAGAATTTTACATTAAAGTTCTTTTCTTTAGAAACATTGTTGAGATTGTCAACTGCGATCACTAAGTCTCTTATTAATTGAATATCACGTGTATATTCCTTTTTTGATTTGACGGATAATTCTAGTTCATCAACCAAGACATAGACTGGCGTATAATCAAAAACTAATTTTTTATATAGAGTCATTATCGTTTTTGATGTTTTTGTGAAATTTATTTTATTAGATTTTTCATCGAATTCTATATCTATCTTAAGCTGCCCAGAAAGCCCTTTTAATGATGATGCTGAAATAGTAAGATAACCTTTTGAGAGTTTAGGTATTACCTTTCCAGACTGCCCTTCATAAATTGAATTTAATAGTCTCTTAATATTTTCAAACTCTGCAGTTGGTTGAAAAACGCTATACTCACCATAATCAATACTTTCAATTATTTGATTAATTATATACACTTGCCAAATCAAAACATAAGATGTACTTTTTGAAATATTCACATCTTCGATGACATCTTCATGGATATTTGCAGCCGTCTGATTCATTATTTTTTTATCTTGAATATCAAACTGAGTTTTAAATCGTATAGGTATAATTAAATTTTCCGGGGATTCTGATAAAATACATTCAAAGTATTTTAATAAAGCAGTCTTACCAGTTCCTTTATCACCATAAATATAATAATTTTCACCATTTAAAAAGCTGTCTATTTTATATTTGTCATACTTTAAAAAGGAATCCAAATAATAATTATATCCCAATTCCTGCAACTCATTGTGCGCATCAATTTTTCCAAATTTAATGTCCTTTATACTAATCATTCTATCCCTCTTTTCATCACATAAGCTCAATCACTTATACATTCCCCATCATACCCTAATAACTGTCAAACTCGCAATTCTTCCTCTCCACGTTCGTCCCAATTCCCCTAGAACGCATTACCTAGGACAGTTTATCGTTGTTTAATAATATCGATCTAATCGCTGCCGATTTTGTTTTTTTCAATGTTTCAGCTCCTCCAACCAACAACGCCATATTAAAATGGTAAGTGACGAAGCTGTCTTCATGTTCTCAGGTGCATCAGTCAACGAGGCACTTTCGATCTCATTAATTTCTTAAAATCGCATTAGCAATTAAAAGATCAAATTTTCTGATATCGACACCTTTACGCAAATTGACCTTAATGTGACCGGCACGGGTCCATAGTTCAACTTCAGCATTTAAATCGAGCAACTTACCGGCATTTTCTGTTGACCACATATTAATCGCTGAGTATGGTAGGGAGTATACTTCTACTTTCTTACCGCTCAACCCCTGCGCATCTCTGACAATTAAACGTTTATTGGTAAAAACAGCACTGTCTCTGATTGTTTTATATGCGGCAACAGCCTGTTCACCTTCAACTAATAATTCCTGAACATCTTGTGGAATCGGACACTCCGAAATGAATGTCCATGATAAAATGTGACTTGTTTCTGCCATTTTTTCTCCTTTTCTGTTTATGAAATCGCTTCGAATGGCTTTATTGTATCACTAAAGGGAAATAAATGATAGAAAAAAACGCCCAACCAGCAGTCAGACGTTTAAAATCGCTATTCAAAAGAACCACTCTACACTCAACCATTTAGACACTCTTAACCCCGTAATCAACCGGTATAACTCAATTTATAAAACAGTGCTCAATAAATATAAAGTGTTCGCATTTTACTTAAACCTTCAGTAAGTTTTCATCCCCCAAATAAGTCAGCAGTTTGAACGACATCATCAAGGAAAATTTTGTTTCACTATTTGCCAGTGATACCGCCATAATTTCTTCGATTTTTTTGATACGATATTTCATCGAATTGCGATGAATTTGAAAATATTGGGCGGTCTTTGTCACATTGCCGTCGTTTTGCAGATGGACAAACAGACTATGACAATAATCGGCTTGGTATTGCTGATCGTAGCTTATTAGATCCATCAACGCCGGGCTGCAAAAGTTTTTTAAGCGGTTTTGATCACCCGCCATTTCAAGCAAATGATAAAATGCGAAATCCTCATAGTAGAAAAGGTTCGTTTTAGGCTTGAGGGCTGCCCCCAATTCCAATGCTTTAAGGGTCTGCTGATAGCGGTCTTTAAGCCCTGCCAAATCCTGAAAAAAAATACTAACCCCAGCGTTCATCTGATTGCTCTTTAAAAATTCGATCAGCTTACTTTTAACCGGGTCGGAAATTACTGTTTTTTTATCACATAGCTGTAATACTACAATTTTATTCTGATAAAGAATTGTTTTTTCAGTTCCCAAAATGCGATTGATAATGCTTCTGAGGTAACTCAGCGACATGCGATGGACCGCTTTTGATTCTGAACTGATAGTAACCAGGCAGAAGTACTTTTTTGTATCTAAACCCAGCCTTTTTTCCTGCTTTTGAATAACCTGCCTTCCCATGTTTTTTTCTTCAAGCAAGCCCATAAAAAAATGTTCAAACTCACTGATTAACTGATGGCTCTGGAGCAGTTCCTTCTGCAGCTCACTGGCGACGATCTTACATAACCATTGCAGCAGCGCCACATCCATTTCGGTAAATGGTCTTGTGGCCTCAACCACCGCAATATGCCCGATGTTTTTTTCATGGCTAACAATTTTATGAGCCATCCAGCGGGTTGGCGCATAATCAAAATGTTCAATACAGGGGCTATCACTGGAATAAAGCCGTTCAAACACACCGCTGTCATTGAGTTTTTTGATTCGTTCATAGGCTGCAAATTCTTCTTCCGATTTGGCTGCTGGCCAGGACGGGTCACCGACTACCGCATTTTTATTAAACGCCAGCACATTGTAGCCCATATCGCTGACAAACATCGGATTGTCCAGCACCGCATAACCCACCTCGATGATATGCTGCAGACCACGCCCTGATAAAAGCGCTTCCACCAGTTTTGCCTTTTTTCGTTCGAAGCTCCGTTTCTGGGGGTATCGACTGCTAATGATCCAATTTGCCTGCTGGTCATCACCAAAGCTTTTTGCCCGAATTCGATTTGTATTTTTTCGGTCTTTTGTATCCATCATCTTTAACCTGCTTTTTAAGATTTTATAAACCACTTGTTTTAGCTCATATTATACGCATTTAAAGATTTAAAAGCAAATCCCTTCATTGTCATTTTGCAATAAATATATGTGAATTTTTTTGCTTTATTGACATTGTATTAGCTGATATTCCTGATAAAATTAATTTAAGTAAACGATTTACAAAAAGAAAGCAGGTTTAAAATGAATTCTAAATACACAAAGATTTTCACCCCGATTAAAATTGGCAATATGATGGTAAAAAATCGGATTGAAACGGCCCCGGCGGCGCCGCGGTTGGCTTCCCCGGAAGGACTGGTAACCCCGGAGCTGATCGAGTGGATCCGAGCTCTGGCCAAAGGTGGCGCCGGGATTGTCACTGTCGGTATTTCCATGGTCACCCCACCCTTTGGACACATGAACGGTTTTTGTGTGAACATTGGCGATGACAATGTGGTCCCCGGTTTGGCCGTATTGGCTGACACAGTTCATCGTTATGGCGCCAAGGCCTCCATTGAACTGGCCGGATTTGCGATGGGACACGAGATGCCCGAGGAAGGTAAATCTCCCATTGACATGATGTCCCAGGAAGAAATAAAAAACTGGATTAACCTGTTTGCCAATGCTGCTGAACGGGCCATGAAAGCTGGCATGGACATGGTGTTGATTCACGGCGGCCATGGTATTCTCGTCAGTAATTTTTTCTCACCTCTGTTTAATCACCGCACCGATCAATATGGTGGCAGTATCGCAAACCGGGCCCGCTTTGCCTGCGAGCTATTTGATGCCATTCGCAGCAAGGTCGGCCATAAGCTGGCCATTGAATTTCGCCTGAGTGCCGCTGAACTGGTTCCCGGTGGTGTTGAACTGGATGAGACCATTGAATTCATTAAACTTATCCAAGACAAAATCGATCTGGTGCATGTATCTGCCGGGATGCTACTGGATGACGAAATGGTGCCGATCACCACCCAACCGACCTATCTAAAACGTGGTTATAATGCCCATTATGCCGCCAGCATTAAAAAAGCCCCAGGCATTCATATCCCAGTCACTACCGTTGGCTCCATCGATCTGGATCTGGCGGCCGAAATCATTGAAAACAATCAAGCCGATATGTGTGCGATGATCCGTACCGTAATTGCCGATCCTGATAGTGTCAATAAGGCCCGAATCGGACATGAAGCCAAAATCCGCCCCTGTATCCGCTGCGTCCTGTGCCTGAACCGCACCCATGGTATGGAGCCGCTGCGGGTGGCCTGTGCCGTTAACCCTAAGGCGGGCCGGGAATGTGAGTTAAAAGATACCCCTACCTTGGCCGATCAGAAGAAAAAGGTGGTCATAATCGGGGGTGGTCCGGCCGGGATGGAAGCGGCCCGAACCGCCGGTGACCGGGGCCATGAGGTGGTTCTTTTTGAAAAAAGCGATTGCCTTGGAGGAACCCTGCGACTGGCGGTTGCTCCGGATTTTAAAGCCGATCTGAAAAACTATCTATCCTGGGCAATCCGGATGACCAGCCGCCACCCTAATATTTCTCTGCGGTTATCCACCGAGGCCACCGCTGAAAACATCATAGCCGAGGCTCCGGATGCCCTGATTATTGCCGTCGGGGCTCAAAGTAATATCCCTGCCATTCCCGGTTTGGACGGAGCTGATGTTGTTTGGGTCGGTGATGTCGAATCCGGAGCGGTTTCCGTCGGTCAAAATGTCGTCATCGCCGGCGGCGGCTTAACCGGATGTGAAACCGCCTTGGATCTGGCCCGAAAAGGCAAACATGTCACGATTGTTGAAATGGTCAGCGAAAAGAAAATGCTTGAGCCTTCACCAATTCCGATGACCGCTTTGTTGCAGCTGCTAAAAAAAGAAAATGTGACCATTCTGGCAGACCATCAACTGATTAAAGCCATGGATCATGCTGTTCTGATTGAAGGCAGTGCTGGCCAAAAAACGCTTGATTTTGATACCCTGATTCTTTCCCTGGGGGTTAAACCAAACCTGCCGGAAGTATCCAAATTTGCCAATCTGATTGATGATGTTTTTATCATCGGCGATTGCACCACCAGCCAGGGAACCCTCTATACCGCCACCACCGCCGGTTATAATGCTGGTTTGGATATCTAGGTCACGCCCCGATTCTTAGGGTCTTGACCACTGTTGCTGATTTATCTGATCATCCTCGGACGTTCTACTCTGGAGATACAAACCCATTCTTCATTTTATCAGGAAACGGAATTCAACCGTTTCCTGATGAGGCTTTTAAGGGGGTCTGTCCGGGAATGCCCAGAGAACAGGGTACCTCACAGAGGCATTTGCCGCAGGCATCGCCCTGACCGATCGGATAAAGGGGCACGATTTTGTCATAGATTTGTTCATTGCAACGATAGCGATCGAACTTGACGGTTCCATCTGCTTCAACTGAAAAAGCCTGATTGACGCATTTTTTAAGACATTTTTGACAGATGCCCTTGCTTTTATAAAGACAGAATTCCCCATCGCTTCGTACCGTTGGGATTAAGTCCAGATCTGTAATGACACTGCCCAGGCGTCCGCAACAGCCTTTTTCGGTAATTAACATATTGTTGAGGCCAAATTTACCAATCCCGGCGATCACCCCGACACTGCGGTGCGACCAGTTGCTTTGCAGCTTTTGTTCATCATAATGATAGGTTGATGGCAGCAGGGATGCCCGGTAGCCCCAGCCGGTAATGGTATTATGAAGGGTTCTGGTTAAATCATTGATCAGCTGGTTGGTTTCAATGCAGGCATAATCCCAGGCTTTCGAACTTTCTTCACCCGTCTTGTTGCTTTCAACCACTGCTTTTGAAAAAGGAATGAAAAAGACAATCACCGCTTTGGCTCCGGGGATCAGCTCCTGCGGTAAAGCATGGTTGGGGCCGATTATTTCTTTTAATTGCCGAAACAAGGGATCTTTGGCTGCGGCAAAGCCGATCACCGGTTCCCGCCAGCTGGTTTCGGTCTGGTTTTTTTCGTGATATTTATTGACATATTCGCTAATCAGTTTTATGAGTTTTTCATTTGGATTCATTCTGGATCTCCTGTTTGCTTCACTTTTTCTTATCCCAGATCCAGCATCTCAATCAGACTGCCATGGTTTTTGAGCAGCATCACCAGATCGGTCGTTTCTAACCACAATGTCATCGTGTTGTCATTTGGATGAATGCCAATTAAACACTTGCTAAAACGTTGATCGATAAAAGCCTTAACGCGCTTATTCTCGTCATTTAAAAGGCCAAATGGTGTGACAGCGCCTTTTGGCAGACCCATTATTTCCTGCAAATCCTTTTCGGAGGCAAAGCTGAGCCGTCGCGAGCCAATTTTTTGCCGCAGATTCTTCAGATCAATCGGCTTATCTTCCTGCACTGAAATCAAATAATAGTGCTGCTTTTTATCATCCCGAACAAACAGATTTTTGGCAATTTCATCAGCATGTGGCAAATCTAATTGTTTCATTTCTTCGATTGTAAAACCGCCTGATGTTCAACCGCCTGATAAGCGATTTTAGCTTCATCCAGCAAATTCAGGACGTCCTGTTTATTAACAAACATTAATGATCACCTCTTCTTTTTTATTACACCTAAAGCGGCCCATTTACTAAATTGAACCGCTTTTTCAGAATTCACTTTATAACCGACTGCAGTAATTGCCGATAAATTATACTGTTTGGTATTGTAAGTTTTACCGTCAGATGCAGTCTTCTCGACGATTAATTCTTCATGGCAGTTTAATTCGCTCATAATCCGCTGAACGCTTTATCGTTGTTTTCGAAGGATCGCTCATTTTTTGGCGCCTTTAATTAACAGATTAATCATTTGGCAACTGATATCTTATTCCTCTTCCGCTACCAACCTGAATCAGCTGGCGGTTTGCTCTCAGCTGGTGGATCAACACATTCGTCTGGGTTTTTTTCAGATTAAGGGCAGTTTCCAGCTCACGTCTGGTCATACTTTTATGGGTCTTTAGCAATTCAATGATGCGTATTTCATTCGGTGTCAGATCAAGCCGGTTTGAATCAAGATGCTGGCGGTTCTTATTCTGATTGACTTTCGGCAGTACAATGGTGATTGAGTTTTCCTCGATTAAAAAGTCTGGTTTTTCCTGATACCCCTGGTAATATTCTTTGATCCGGCGAATTCCCGTGGCCAGTTTTTCGATAATATGCAACCTTAAAAAAATGTCGGCAATGATCCGGTTCCGGGGCACCGAGATCCGACCTGACAGGTACTCACTCTCATTAATACCGATGGGCAAACCGCCGGGTGATAAAATTTCGATGCGATCCGCAAAAAATTCAATCCGTCCATCAACCGACCGCGAATAATCACGATGGGCGATCAGATTTGCCACCGCCTCGCGGTAGGCAACCAGAGGGACTTCGGCAATGGTTTCCCGGTAGGCGTCAGTTATTTTCTCTGATCGGTTGATGTGTTTCTGGTAGAATGCCATCCCCTGTTCAAAATGCCTGAGAATTGATTGATTCACAAGCGTCTGACGATCCTTAATTGCCGCGACCCCGGGACCGTCATAGGCAATCAGCTGGAGCGTTGCCTGGTGGAGGGGGTTATCATCAGACAATAAGGCCGCAGCCATATTATACTGATCTTTAACCTTCAGCTCCAAGGTAATCAGCAGATCATCACTCACCTGATGTAAATTGAGACGACTCTTTAATTGACTGTTCAGCACCGTAAATGCCAGATTTTGTTCGGGAGATTTCATCATATCAAAGGTCATATTTTTCCCGTAGAGGATCAAGTCTTCCAAAGCACTGCGATCAACAGGGACACTAGCGGTATCCAGGCGTTTATAAGCCTTCTTATCATAAAGATAGGGCGTGTTATCGCCTTTGTAAACTCGAATCAATAGTATTTCCTTCCCATCATGGGTTTCGAGGTCGATTTCATAATAAGGCCGGGGTTCAATGGCATCGTTGATGGTGTTTTCAAGATTAAGTCGCAGACCATCGGGATCTTTGATACCGACGACTTGTTTGTGATCATCAATCCCGATGATAATCACCCCATCGTGATAATTGGCAAAAGCGCTGACCGTCTTTAGCAGAGTTTTAGAGTAAACCGCTTTATATTCAATGTATTTATTCTCACCAAGTAAAATTAGAGCATCCATTGTTTCTCCTTTCGACCGGTTTTGACCGGTCAAATTATTTTCGATCGGTTCATTGTATCAACATTTTCAAAAAAAACTGAACCCTCATTCACAAAGGGTTTGAGACCAGACGACAGGTAGATAACCACTGCTTTCTTCCGGCCGATTTTGCCGTAAATGCGGGTTATCATGTTTTTTCGACCGTTTTCGACCGGTCGATACCGATCGATTTCCAACTATTGTTTTTTCATTCCATCAGCATCCCAAGCGCCCAACCGGGGGACTACTGATTTGGCGAACAAAATATTTGACACGGTTTCCGCTTTTTTTATAATCAATTATTTTTTTCATCGTATGATTTCTTTCAAAATACGATGTTTTATACTTAACGGCGGTATTTCCACTGCCACAATAATGAACATCAATTGGTTATTATTCTTTACTACTCAAGATAAATTCGATTTTATTATACTCAACTTCAAAGCTTACTTCGGCCAGTCTGCTCTGATCTCCGTTCGCTACCATGAACCTCATTATTCATGACAATCCCAGCGTTCACTGTAACTCAAAGGAAATTTTCTCTGGTCACTGAACTGTTGAATAAAATCGTTTCCAATGGATTTATTCTATCACTCAAGGGAAATAAAAGAAAGACCAAATAACGCCCAACCAATGGTTGGACGTCAGTGTGACGATATCGGATGGTTTCCACCTCTCCTTTATAACTCAAGCGGTCACTGCTATTTCTTTTTCCGTTTCATAAAGCGGATCCGCACCTTCATTTCCGGATTGACCTGCCTTGACTCGGTAATCTTCTGCAATGCCTTGTTATAGGTAAAGTCATCCAGATCGTTAGCCTTGAGGTAGATCATCGTCATTTCCGGAAAAACCGTAAAACAACTGGTAATGGCCCAGGCCACGGCCATCTTGACGTAGTAGTTGTCGCAGTCAATGGCATTAAAATTGCGAAACATCGGCTCCAGATAACGATCTTCCACAAAATAAGTAATAAACATCACCACTCCAAAGCGGATCTCGTAAACTTCTTTTGACTGGAGGTATGGTTGTAAAAACAACCATACTTCCTCTTGATATTGTTTTGTAAATTTCAGACCAGTACAGAAACTGTCGCAGACTGACCAGTTGTCAATCTTGGGGATGAAGGCTGCAATCAGTGCCAGCCGCTCATCCAGATCCACGTCAATATAACCAATCACCATTCCCTGCAGCAGGGTTTCTTCAAAGCTGTCATCCCGGGCGGTTTCCAGATAAGCCCGCCAATCGGCTTTGGCCAGACCTTTGGCGATCTTCCGCAGCGCTGGCAGGCGCACCCCTAAGATCGTATCGGTTCCCGGTGTCAAACTACTGGAAAATTTTTGATATTTTTCTTCGGCCAAAGCCAATAATTCATCTCTTAATTCTTTCTGGTCCATGGTCTGCTCCCCCTGTTATTTTAGACAAAACAAAAGCCCTTTGCGCTAGCAATCGTGATTGCCAGTGCAAATAGGCTCCTGCTGTCATTTATTTTAATTTCATTGGTAAACCCGCTACCAGCAAATACGCTTCATCGGCCCGACCGGCCACCAGTTGATTCATCCGTCCGGCGATGTCCCGGAAATAACTGCCCAATTTATAAGCTGGCACCAGGCCCAGACCCACCTCGTTGGAAACCACAATCAGGGTTTTATCCTGACAAACATCCAGCAGTTTTTCTACTTCTTGCTTGATCGCCGCTTCAATTTCGCCGACTTTTTCCATCGAACAGCTATCATAATCGACTGGAAAATCCAGCATATTATTGGTCGCCATCACGGTCAGACAATCAAACAGGACGATCTTGGCTTGTTTAAAAATGGGATTTTCGACAATTGTCTGAAAATCCTTATATTGTTCAATGGTGCCCCAATGATCGGGTCGTTGGGCCTGATGTTTGGCGATCCGGTCTTTCATACCATCGTCAAAGGCGATGGCGGTGGCAATATAAGCGACGGGCTGACCTGATTCCCGGGCTAAATTTTCGGCATAGGTACTCTTGCCGCTGCGGGCCCCGCCGGTGATAAATATTAACTGTCCCATTATGCATTCCTCCAGTTTTTTAGAAAAGTCAACAGCCTGGTATTCTCTACTTCTTTTTTGATGGCAATCCGAAAATAGCTATTATCCAAACCGATAAAATCTTCGCAGCTTCTCAAGGACATGCCTTCTTTTTCCAGAGCAATCTGCAGCTCTGCCACAGTTCCCGAAAGCAGCCGGCAGAGATGAAAATCGGTGCCGCTGGGATAAACCTTGATCGTGTTAATCTGACTCAAGGCTTCAAAAACCCGCCGCCGCTCGGCATTAATATAAGCTTTGGTACTGGCCGCATAGTCTTTTTCGTCATATACCCCGGTCGCTGCAATCAAACCCAGGGCATTAATGGTCCAGGGTTCTTTGAAGCTTTCCATCTTCTTAATCATCGACGGTGTTCCGACCCCATAACCAATGCGGAGCCCTGGCAGGGCATAAAACTTTGTCAGCGATTTGAGAATAAAAACCGACTGCTGTCCTTCTTTAACCAATGCCAGACTGCTACTTTGCTCAGAAAAACCCAGAAAGGACTCATCCAGAAACCAGCTTATTTCCGGCGTTGAATGCTCTAACATTGCTCTGATAAAGTCACTGCTATAAACCCGACCAGTGGGATTATTGGGATTACAGATAAAGACTGCCTGGGGCTCTTCTTTTTTAATCACTGCCGCCAATGCTTCCGGGTCAATGGTAAACTGGTCTTTCTCTGATATAACATGATGAATGACCTCCCAGCCGTAAAGCTTCAAGGCCCGTTCATATTCATTAAAGGTTGGCTGCACAATCAATGCCTTTCCCGGCCCGATGCTGCGGGCAAATAGATAGATCAGCTCGATGGCGCCATTGCCAAGAATGATGTTTTCAGGCAGCACCGCCAGATCATCGGCAATCTTTTTTATCGCCGATACCCCAGTGATCTCCGGATATTTTACCAGCTCATCAATACCGGCAATCAGTTTTTCCCGGACGCCCTGGGGTATTCCCAGAGGATTGATGTTGACGCTGAAATCCAGCATATTTTTATTCTCGCCCTGATATCCGCCGTGTTTATTCATCGTGACGCTCCCATAATTTTAGTTTCGCTGCTTTTACCAAATGTCTACAAAGAAAAGATAATCACCGCCATCAAGGTGGCAAAAACCATCAGGACAACCTCACTGCCGTACATGATCGTGATGGTTTCCCGAATATCGAGAATTTCCAGTGGGCTTTTGGGGTCGCCGATAGTCGGCTTTTCCAGCACCTGTCCAAAATACTGATTGGTGCCGCCCAACTGAATACCTAAAAGTCCGGCCACCACCGATTCGGGGTGGGCCGAGTTGGGACTCTTGTGGTTGTGACGATCACGTTTAAAAATACGACAGCCATCATTGAAGGTATAGCCCAAAAACATTCCGGCAACCAGCATAAAGATGCTGCCGATGCGGGCTGGAATCCAATTGATGAGATCGTCAAATTTCGCCGAAGCATAACCAAAGTCCTTATAGGGTTCCTGGATGTAGCCGACCATTGAGTCCAGGGTGTTGGTTGCCTTATAGAGCATTACCAGCATCACGGGATTAAGCCAGGGCACCGGTATCAAGGCACCCAGCAGCAGATAAAAAATTGGTGCCAGAACCCCATCAATGGTATTTTCGGCGGTGGTTTCCACCGTCGCCCGGATGATTTCTTTTTCTTTGAGTTCCGAGGTATCCCGTCCAACCAGATAGCCAACCTGAACCCGGGAGACTTCAATATCGCCGCCCATTAAGGCGGTCATCACTTTTTGTACTTCAACTGCCAGGGTTTTAGCGGCCAGGGCGGTGACAATCAGATAGAGGTTAAAGAGGATGTACAGATAAATGTTGATGCTGTACAAAAGCCACTGCAGCCCAAAAACGATTGCCCCGGTCAGGCCCAGCACTAAAAATAACAGCAAAAATCCTTTGGCCTTGCGATGCTTGCCACGATTGAGTTTTTTATTTAAAAAGCCGATGGTTTTCCCCATGGCGATGATCGGATGGGGCAACCAGGAAGGATCCCCGATCAGCCAATCCAACACTACGCCGACAAGTATCAATAAAAACCAAAAGCCTCCCCCTAAACCCAAGGGAAGTCCTTCTATCAGATTCACTTTGATATTTCTCCAATTATTTCCATTATTTTATTCATATCCAGATTCGCTTCCACTGTCTGGGCCAGCAAATCATACTGTTCTTCTTTAAAAGCCTTAAAATCAAAGGCCGCTGGGCTGGCTTCTAAATTCTTTTTGACCCGCAGGGCTTCAATTATTTTTTCCCGTAAGCCATCGTTGTCAAAAATACCGTGAAGATAGGTTCCCATGACCGTGCCGTCTTCGGCAATCACGCCATCGATGGTGCCGTCATCAAGAATGGCAAACGGTTTGGCATGATCCAGCGCTTCGCTGGTGCCCATGTGAATTTCGTAACCTTCCACATCCATGTCAGCCAGTTCCATTCCCATGAAGCTCCCCTGAACCTTGCCAGCGGTCCGGACGGTCCGCTTTTCTGCTTCGATGGTGGTAACAATGTTTAACAGCCCCAAACCTTCAATGCTGCCCTTGGTTGATTCGACCTGGAAGGGATCGCGAATTTCTTTGCCCAGCAACTGATAGCCGCCGCAGATACCCACTATCGGGACGCCGCAGTCATGGAGCCGATGGATTTCATCACCCATCTTGCTGTTAATCACGTGACAGGTGTCATCAATCGTATTCTTGCTGCCGGGAATCACCAGTAGATCCGGGTTGGCCAACTGTAACTCCCGCTGATTGCGATAGTATTCGACCTTGACATCGGGGTGCATTTCAAAGGCGGTGCAGTCGGTGAAGTTCGACAGATGCGGCAGATAGACCACCCCAATGGTTAACAGCCCTTCGGACTGATTATCAAAGCGCTCACTGACGCTGTCTTCATCATCGATAACAAAGCGTTTGTAGGGAATGACGCCGAGGCAGGGTACATTGACCAGATCTTCGATCATTTTGATACCGGGCTTTAACAGTTCCACATCGCCCCGGAATTTATTGATGATAAAGCCTTTAATCCGGGCCCGCTCTTCCGGTTGCAGCAGCATAATTGTACCATAAATCGAGGCAAAAACGCCACCCTTGTCGATATCGCCGATCAGTACCACCGGCGCATCAACCAGCTCGGCCAGTCCCATATTGACAATATCATTGTCCCGCAGGTTGATTTCAGCCGGACTGCCGGCCCCTTCGATGACAATGACGTCTTTGTCTTTAGCCAGCGAATCGTAAGCCGAAACCACAATCTCCACCAGTTTGGGTTTATGGGCGTGATAATCCATGGCATCCATATTAAATTCGGCTTTTCCCATCAAAATGACCTGACAGCCCACGTCGGAATTTGGCTTAAGCAACACCGGGTTCATCTCAACCTGGGGTTCGATCCGGGCACACTCAGCCTGAACCACCTGAGCCCGGCCCATTTCTTTGCCGTCTTTGGTGATAAACGAATTAAGGGCCATATTCTGGGATTTATAGGGCGCCACCTGATAGCCGTGATCATCTAAAATCCGGCACATGGCGGCAGTGATCAGACTTTTTCCAACTGACGACCCAGTGCCCATAAACATAATATTTTTTGCCATGTCTTCTCCTCTTTCTATATAAGCACAGTGTGCGGGCGATCACGGAT
>MTLE01001314.1_pt2 | contig 15597 bp, 11 predicted proteins | sample 1982461 | NCBI WGS metagenome assembly MTLE01 (sample SAMN05712605, study PRJNA340218) | biofilm metagenome | isolation source: sample SPL anode biofilm adapted to -200 mV | place: USA | collected 2012-02-03
CAAAAGTGGCGTCCGGCAGGAACTCGATGATATTCATGAGCAGCCGGTTGGCGGCGCGCAACGCGTCATCAGCTAGTTTGCGCTCGGTGACATCGCGAAAGATACTGCGGACCAACGCCGGCTGCCCGGCTTTAAACGAGGCGGCAAAACTGCCTTCCGCCATGATAACTTGCCCATCCTTGCGGCGGAGCCGGAGGGATACGCAGTTGATCAGTTCCCCCGTCAACGCTTGTTGCATGCTGCGTTCGAAGAGTGAAATATCCTCGGGAAAAACCACGTGGCGGAAATTCAACAGGCTGGTTTCGTTAGCCGAATATTTCAGTGTTTTGAGCCAGGCGGGATTTACATGCGCCAAACGGCCATCGGGATGCAGGGTTTGGATTAAATCATTGGCGTGGTTGAATAACTCGCGGAATTCGCTTTCCAGGGCAGCCTGACGTTCCAGATCTCGTCGGATTACTGCGGTTTGTTCGCGCACATTTTGGCGCAAGAGCAGCACCCACACGGCGGCGGCGGCCAGAAACAGCGCCGCCAGGCCGGTGGCAATCATCCAATATTGGGCCGGCCAGCGCGGGGGGCGTTTAAGTACGGATACATCTTGGGCGGAGCGCAACTGCATGCGCAAGGCTTTCCCGCTTTGGTCTTCACTATTCTCAATCCGGCAGATACCCGTAAGCCGCACCCGGCTAGCGGCGGGAATCGCCTCGAGTTGTTCTGGATTTTGAGTGCTCTCCAGCAAGGCGGTAAAGCTCCAGGGGCCGCTTTGCAACACCAATCCCCGGCCACCCGTGCCGTGCAAACGATCCACCAAATTCGCATCTAGGGTGACTAAGCGGGATTGAAATTGGCCCGACAGGGCTTGCTCGATGGAGACCGGTTGTGGCGCGACCGGAGTGCTGGCACCTATGCGGCGTGTTAATGCCTCCGTCATGGCCAAGCCATAGGAGTCCTGAGTAATGAATCCGGCGGCCACCACTTCGTCGCCGACTTCTACTTTGGGGGACTTGATGCACAGCACGTAAAGGCTGGAATCGCCTTCCTGCACAAACAGCGTGGACCATTGGGGATCACGAAATAAAACGGTGCCGCGCACCAAAGCCCGGTGGCGGGAGTCCCCTTCGGGTTGATATTGCAGCAACTGATTTATGGCTTGAGGCGGCAAGGCAAACGGGTCCGCTGGCGCGGGTTTGAGGATCCTCAGGTCTTTCAGATTGGCCGCATACAGCCGGAACTCCATGCGTTGGCTGGCGGGATTGGCGCGCATCTCGCAAACTCCTCGCCATTGCATTTCCGCATCCACCCAATCGGCCGGCGCGGTGTTCGTGCCGTAATTGGGAACCAAGATTTTGATCGGCCCACTATAGGTGCTAAGGGTGACTTCCAAATGGTTTTGCGCCACTGTGACGTAGCGGACTACCCCGCTGAGTTCGCAGCGCCGCGCATCCTCCCGGCCGCTGCGGAGATCTTCCAAAGTAACCGCTTTGGCGGTGGGCATCCGGGCGGGGCCAAGGTATTTAAAATGGGGCTGGCGGATGATTGGGGCGTAAGTGCCTAAAGTGCTATAGCCGGAAATCGTCACCAGTTCGCCGGGGTTGCCGGTAAAATTGCGGGCCGCATCGTTAATCAAGATGCCGCCGGTTTCGTCCTGCACGAACACCAGGTTCCAATCCGCATCGGCATAGGTGACCACCCCTTTAATAAAAACGGGATAGCCTAACTGAGCTTCCATTGGCGGCAGGCTGCGCACCGCCGCAATTTGCGTCAGCAGGGGCAATCTTCCTTTTTCCGCTCCCATTTCGAGCGCGTTTTGAGGCTGGGCCGGCAAGTATAGGGTAACGTCCTCCAAGGCTGTTTGACCGGCTTGCCGCGTGGGAAAACCCAAGACATCGACTGCTTGATCATCCAGGTCTGGCAAAGCATGGCCGCATTGCAGGCGGATGACTCCGGTGGCATCGGCCAGCTGCCAAACTCCATCGGAAATTCGGCGCAACGTGCCGCGAACATGGACCCGATGCCATAGGTCGCCACTGGGTGTTGGTATTTGGCTAACCGTCTGCAAAGGAATGGCCAGCGGTTGGGCGGGTGGTTTCACCTTTACGCTGACGCACTGCGTGTTCGGCACATGCAAATCGATAAAGACGGGGTTTTTGGGATCTTTGTCGGCCAGCCCCGCCACGCCTTTTACCCGGACTTCGGCATCAATCAAGCCGCTGAGGTGCTCGCGATTGCTGGTGGCGTTTAACACGAGCGCGGCGAGCCGTTTTCCTTCGGCGGCGATTTCCAAACTGGCTTGTCCTTCATTGACATTGATGGCGCGCACCACCCCCGTGATTTCGACCCAATTGCCATCTTCTGCGTTGGCTGCCAGGCGGGCGAAGCTAGTGGGTTTGGCTTCGGGCAGAGGTGCTGAGCCTAGATCGCGAAATACGGCACGGTTCAGATAGGGCAAGTGGCCGCCCGGGCTGACCACTCCCGTGGCTTCCACTCGCTGGCCTACGGGCAGATCCCAAGGTTGGTTTTGGGGTGAGACGAAGATGCTCCCCGTATCATCGCAAATGAATAACAAGCTTTTGCTGGGATTGGAATAGGTGACAACACCGGTAATTCGTGCCGGGCGACCCAAGAGGGCTTGGTCGGGAGGAAGCGCCCGGATGCTGCTTGCTTGCGTAAGAGGAGTGTCGGAATCGGCGGTTTCGGGGGCCGCTTTAAGGAAATTCGCTCCCCCCCACCAGAGGCATAAGCTGGCGAGCCATAGGGCTGAAATGAAACGGTTTGCGTTCATTCAATGCACGAACCCCTTGGCCCCAAAAGGAAAACTGTCCAGGCATACAGTTTCCAGGATTGGGCTTTGGCGTATTTGACTCCATAGCATAAGTGGATTCATCTTCGACAGCAATAAATAAAACAAGGATAAAACGTGAGTCTGTGCTATTCCTGGTCCTAGCCCATTCATGCCGTGGGAGATACTAGCATCCACGGTTGTTTTTTCGCGCGCATTCCTCAGAAATATCCGGAAAATCCCTTAAGCAGTACGCCGCATAGTTCTTGAAGACACGGTTTTCGGGGCAAAAGATACCGTTCCGAGTTTCTGAATGATGTCTAAGACAGCGATTATTAGCGCGGGAAGTATTGCGGATGAGATCTTGCAGGACCGAAAAGCCGAAGTGGAAAAACAGCCTGGAATCGTCCCTGCATTTCAGGTTAAGGTGCCGTTGCCTAACAAGTTATCAGCCATTTTTAGACATATGAGGTTGTGTGGACGCATCCAAATCCGGAGCCGGACACGTTTTGACCAGGTGGCCTTGCGGGTTTGGATTGCTGCCTGGGTTTGCACCCTATGGACCACCCTGTGTTGCTCGCAATCAATCGTGACGGAGCTTGACCCCGGTGAAGTTCCTGGCGAACGCCCGTATGAGATGGTTTGGGCCGGACGCAATGAAATGTTCGCTCCCGCGGCGCGATTTGATCGCGTGGAACAATGGCTGTTGGAGACGCAAGGCGGCGCTCAAGCCGAATTGCGTTTGAGCCGCGCCCAGAACCTCTGGGGCCGGGCGGTGGGTCGCTTGCGTTACCAGGGAGACGGCAAGTCGAACGCATTACCAGTCATAACCCTGACGGCGCGCTTGCCGGTGCCGGTGCCCGCCCATGCGGATTGCGTCGAACTCTGGGTCTACGGCAACCGTTGGGGGTGGGAAAATCCGCCCGATACGCCGCCGGTCGAGTTGGTGCTCAAGCTGCGGGGCGCGGGCCAGCAACCTTACACCCTTTCCTTGGGGCAAGTGCGCTGGAAAGAATGGTGGCTGCTGCACCAACGCTTGCCCGAGTCGTTCCAAGGACCGCTGGTGGTGGAAGGGTTGGAAATCCGAGGCGGCACCCAAACGCAGCCGCGCGAGTTGTATCTCGATGCCCTTTATCTTTGCCACGAGGAACTCCCGCCCTTAAAATTCGCCCCGCGTCCGGCGCGCAACTTAACTTTGTTTCCCGGCCAGTCTTCCGGCGCGAATCAGGGGCCGGGCCGGTTGGAATTTCCGACGCGCGAGGAAACGATTTTGCCCGCGCAACTCGGCGGCCCGGCCACTAATTTTTTAACTGGCAGCGCGGCCGAAGGTTTCGTCTTCCATTATCGAGGCGCAGATGCTGCGATCGATTATCTCATTCAACCCGCCGAGGGTTTGAATGGCGTGCGCGTGGCGTTGAATCATACCGCCCCCTGGCAACCGCTGGCGGGCGCGGGGTTGTTGTTTCCCGAAGGCGGCCTGCCGCCCCGGTTGCTGGAATCGCATCGCGAGCCGTCTTCCGTGGTGGCGACTTTTGACAACGGCACTACGTTGCGATTTCAAATTTGGAACAAAAGCCTGGTGGTGGATGTGATGAATTCCACCGGGCGTGCCCAGGCCTTGGATTTAGGCCTTTGCGCCGCGGGGCAGGGTGCTTACGCGTTCCCCGTGCCCTATCTGACGTTCGCCTGGCACGAGCCCAAAATCCTTGTGGCCCAGGCCGGTGGCCAGCCGTGGTTCGCCTCCGCGTTTCTCGATTGGTATCGGTCGAACGGTTCCGAGCTGTATGGGGTGGGGGGCAACGAAACCAACCGCACACGGATCAATGGGGGCGTGCGTTACCGCTTGTGCACGGATGGCCAGCGCAACGGGATGTTCGAGCGCTTGTTCGTCACCGTTTCACCCCGGTTCGAAGAAGTGCTGCCGGTGGTTCCCAATCCAGTGGGCTTGCAGGCAACGCAAGCGGTGGACCGTTTGTGGCAGGAATCCTGGGGCCCGGAGAATTACGGCCAGCAAATGGAACGCAGCCGGATGCTGCGGGCGCGCGGCATCGAAAAATTGATCCAATGCAACCATGAAATCACCTGGCGCGACGGCGGGGAAAGCTTTACCTTGCGCCGAAAAGCCGCGCCCAAACGGGGTGGCGATGCCGCCTTGAAACGCTACGTGGCGCACCAAAAAGGGCTCGGCTGGCTAGCGGGTTTGTACAGCAATTACACGGATTTTTCCCCCGTGAACGAATTTTGGAGCCCGGATTTCGTCTTGCGCCAGCCCGATGGCAACTGGAAACCCGCCTGGCCACGCTGTTACGCGCTCAAACCGCTAAGGGCGGTGGAAATGGACGCCACCCTGGCCCCTTATCTTAAAGCGAATTTTCAATCGACCTCCGCTTACACCGATGTTCACACCGCGGTGGCCCCCTGGGATTATAACGATTACGACGCGCGCTGCCCCGGGGCGGGCACTTTCGCCCAAACCTTTTACGCCTATGGGGAATTGTTGCGCAATGATTCGCGCGTGTACAACGGCCCGGTTTTTTCCGAGGGCACCTATCATTGGATGTACGCCGGGCTGGCGGATGGCAATTACGCGCTGGTTTACAATTGGCGATCCCTGGCCAACGAGCCCTTGCTGCCCGCGTTTGATTTGCTGCAAATCCACCCCAAAGAATGCGACATCGGCATGGGTTGGACGGAGCAATATTGCGGTGGCATGCCCCAGTGGAAGGCCCCGGAAAACCTGGATCGCTCGATTGACCGGTTCCTGCTCGCCACACTGGCCTACGGCCACATCGGCTGGCTGGTGGAGGAGGAGCACGGCTGGTCACGCACGGCTCGCTCGTATTTCATGCTGCAACCGGTTCAAGCGCGCTACGGCTTGCAAGCGCCCACGCAAATGCGCTATTGGTCCGGCACGGAACTGGTGGACACTTCGCGGGCCGTCGCGCAACGCTTGCCCTGGGACCGGCGGCAAATGCGCGTGGATTATCCCGGCGGCCTGGCCTTGTGGGTGAATGATCATCCGGCCGAAGCTTGGCCCGTGGCGGACGGCACCAATCATTGGACGCTGCCTCCAGCCGGCTGGGCGGCTCGCACGGAAGATGGCGCGCTCACGACCTTTTCCGGATTGGAGGGGTCAAATCGCGTGGATTACTTGCGGTGCCCGGATTTCGTCTATTGGGATGGCCGGGGCCAGTGGTTGAACGTCGCCGAAGGCGCCTCCCGAGGCAGCCAGGCCGTGCTTCCTAATGGTGATAACGGCCTGAAAATATTACGATTTACCGCCGAGGGCGAAGTTGTCGTGCGGCGTCCGTTTGGAACGCAAGGCCCAGTGGCCAGTTGCCAGGCTTGGGATGCCCAGAACAAACCGCTTCCCGAGCCTAAGTTTAAGGACAACGGCACGGAGACTCGCCTGGAATCGCCACCCGGCGCGGTGCGCTACGAATTGCGCTTCGCTCCGCGGCTCTCAGCCAAGTGATCATTCGCCGATGGCCATCAGCCGATTAGAAAGCCGGAAATAGATTTTATTATCTGCCAGCGCCGGGGTGGCGAGAATGGAATCTTCGAGATTGTTGCGCGCCAGCACCTCAAACGTGTCGCTGGCTTTCACGATCGTGACCACGCCTTTGCGCGAGGTGAGCATGATTTTCCCATCGGCCGCCACCGGCGAGGCGTAATAATCGCCGCCCGCATCCAGTTTTTTCTCCACGTACAGAGGCTCGCCGGTGGTCGCGTTAAAGCAGGTCAGAAAACCGCCGTTTTTCACCAGATACAGCCGGTCTTGGTAGTAAAGTGGCGTGGGGACGTAGGGCAACCCGTTGGTTTGGCGCCAGCGCGCATGGGTGGAAGTGACATCGCCGTGGCCTGAGGGATCGATGGCGAAGAGGGCGTTTTTCGATTCGTTAAAGATGCGCGCGATGGTGTCGTGTTCCGCGCGGGTGATGAAGCCATCTTTGTCGGCGTCGATGTAAGGAAAATGCATGGCGTCGGGACCGGTGGCCTCGTCTTTGGAGATCTTGCCGTCTTGATCCTTGTCCGCCTGTTGGAGGAGTGCGTCATAGGTGGGCATCGGCGTGCCGCCCACGCCGCTGGTCCAGCCGCCGACGTAAACTAAACCTTGTCCAGCCACAGGAGAGGAGCACATTTCATTGGGCAGGCCGGACAAGCGCCAAACTTCTTGGCCGTCGCGCGCGTCGTAAGCCACGACTTGAAGCGTGCCGCCCACGATGATGAGTTCGCGACCGTCGTTGGTCACAATTAACGGAGTGGAAAACCCGCGCCGGAACTCAGGACGCGCCGTGCGCCAGGCGGTTTTGCCGGTCGCGCGATCCACCGCCAGCAAAAAGGATTCGGTGTCCTGATCGCACAAAAGAATGACGTGATCTTTGGTTAGCACCGGCGAGGTTCCGGTGCCGTGCTGCATGATTGGGGTGGGCAAGGGGACTTGCCACTCGGGCGTGCCATCCAGCCGATAGCTCGCCAAGCCGAAGGAGCCGAAATAAACGTAAACGCGCGTGCCGTCGGCCACGGGAGTGGAGCACGCGGGGCTGCCCATGGACGTGGTGCGTTCGATGGCCGTCGCGGGCACGGCGCGCCGCCAAAGTTCGCGCCCTTGCGCGCGGTCCAGGCAGCAGACCCAAAGCTGGTTGGATTCATAGCCGGTCAGGAACATTTGCTGGCCCCAGATGGCCGGTGACGAATGCCCCGAAGGGACGCTGGCTGACCAAAGCAAGTTGCTGCTGGCCCCGAAATGCAGCGGAAAATGGCAATTTACCGCGACTCCCGAGCCCCCTGGCCCGCGAAATTGCGGCCAGCTTTCCTGGCCGCAGGCCATGCCCGCAAGCACCATCCCCGCCAAAGCTCCCAAGATTGTCCGTTTCATGAAGCCCAGCACTAAGCCAGAACGGGGCGGGGACGTCAATCGAATGTCGCCACGCAGACAAGGGGTGCTGGTGAAGCCCGGCGCGCCGGGCGCGAAATGCAGCGCAAGCTTTACAGATTAGCCTCGCACCATTAAATCTACGGGCAATGGAGGCTGCGGCTCCGGATGGCTAACAAATCCTGAACCGCCTTTCAGGGGATATTATGTTTTTCATTCCGACTTATCTGGCGCCCAGCCGTATTCAGGGCATGGGAGTGTATGCTGCGTGCCACATTCCCAAGGGCCAATTGATTTGGCGTTTCGACCCGGCGGTGGACTGGGAATTCACGGCGGAAGACTTGGCGCGCATGCCCGAGCCGTTCAAATCGCGGCTGCAAACCTATTGTTATTTGAATCATCGCGGGGTCTATTGGCTCTGCGGCGACAATGCCCGCTTCGTGAATCATTCCGAAGATTCCAATTGCGACGACACCGGAGGCGAGGTGACTGTGGCGCGGCGGGACATACAGGCAGGCGAGGAGTTGACGAGTGATTACCGGCTGTTTGATCAAAATTCGGCGGCGTGCGGTTCGGGGCCGTTATTTAAATAAAAAAACACTGTTATAATAATATTATAGCAGTATTGCATCAATCATATAAAAGAGCAGTTAATTATTAACTCAAGGCAGCCGCAAGGCTCCTAAATGGCGCGATCCGCCGGCTAAAAATAGTTCGCTTTTTTGCTTGAGCAAAACGCGAAAGAGGCCGATATATAAGGTGTAAGCACGGTATGGCACCGAAGGTGGCCGGAAGGAAAAAAGGGCGGCAAAAAAGTGGGTGCCACGATCTTTGAAGAATTTAAAATCGCAATTGAATTACCCTGCGATGTTCGTGCATCGAAACTAAAAGTCCTTGAACCGTAGTCTAGAGTAACAGGGGCCAAAAAATCAGCGGTCTATGGCATGCCTCCAAGCGAGGGAACCTGCACCCGCCGATCGTGTCCCACTTTGTTTCAAATTGTTCAAAGGAACAGTTCACACGGCATAGGCGGGGTTTTTTATTTCCACGAAAAGGTCAACACCTGGCAATCGCGCGCGCTGTTGCAGCGCAGCAAAGCCACAAATTCTCGCCGGTAAGAGCCCACTCGCGCATCCACCGTCACTTCAAAGGTGGCACTGCGCACATCGATGAAACGCACGCATTGCTGAATCATGGCGCGATTGATGCCGGGCACGTTAATGATTTCGGTCGGCTGCCGGAAAGGGGTGTCATCTTCCGTGCCTTCAACGCCATCCGGTCCGGCCCGTTCGCTGACAATGGCCTGAGCGCTGGTGGCGTCTATACCCGGCAGCAATTGCAGCACCGCTGCCGAGGCGGTATTGATATTGAGGCGGCCGCCATTGATGGGCGTGAACAGATCCACCAGTCCCACATTGCCTGCCAGGGGATTTACGTCGCGGCCCAGCCGGTGGCCCCGGTTCCGGCGTGGTGCCTCCTCCGGATCCAGTGACAGCACGTTGGTGCTGCTGGCGCCCCAGAATAGTTCCGGGGACACGCCTTTGACCAGCAGCAATTCGGTCATGTCATCGATCGGCCCATTTTTCGCGAAATAAGGCGGGTGCAATCCCTCGTAATAATTGGACTCCGCGCCGTTGATATTTTGTTCATCGTCGGGATCGCGCCAATCGATGATGCAACTGACCACATCGGCGGTTTCCACCGGGTCGGCTCCCATCAGGTCCATGGCTTGGCGCAAAATTTGCTGGTCGGCGGTGTTAATGTTGAATTTGCGTTCCTGGTCCACGATTTTGATCGAGAAGACGCCATGGCCCAGCTCGTTGTTTTCAAGCTGGATGTCCTGGAAAATATCGTTGGTCACACCTTGAGCGCCGGCCCATTTTTGATTCAAGGCGTGAATGCGCTCGGTGGTGGCCAGTTGTTCCGCCACCAAATAGCGGGCCAGTTCCACGCCCGAGCGTCCGAGCCATTCCAGCTCAGTTTCGCTGTCGTGATTGCCCGCCAGGCGCATCTCCACCTTCATGTTGTAGGCAAACCCGCCCGCGATCACCATCAGGGTGAAAATCGCCACCATGGCGATGATCATCGCCACGCCGCTCTCATTGCGCTTGCGCCGGATTTTCATCGTATGAGATTAGGCCGGTTGGTGCCGCCGCCGCCTACAGTCAATTGATATTCGCGCGGAATCACGATGGAGGGCAGGGAGACGACCCGGGTGTAAACTTCCTCCGGTTGCGAGCGCGAATTGCGCGAACGGCCGATGCCCAGCGACACGCGCACAATCTTGGGCAGCGCGTTGGTGTTATTCCAATCCTCGCGCCATTTGTTGGCCTTGCCGTCCCAAAAATCCATCGTGAACTGGCTCACATCTTTGGTAAGGACGATGGGAAACGGTTTTTGCTCCGAACTTTCCACCGCCAGAAAGGGCATTTGATACATGACCAACTGGTTGCCCTCGGGCCCGGGTTCCACCACAAAGGTCACCCGCCGCACAATCTGGTCGTGAAACAGTCCCGAATCCAGGAAAGAGGCGGGCAATCGGGAAACGAAGCTGACGGTGGCAAAACTGCCGCTCGTATCGGCTTCGAAGGAGTAAAACCGGGTGTTGGCGCCGTACATTTGCACGGTGAGCAGAGAATCGATGATCGCGCGAATCGCCACGCGCGTGCGTTGCACTTCCACGGCCGTGTTCTGGCCGATCTTGGCCGCGCGCACAATGGCCGTCCAACTGCTATACACTCCGGCCAGCAAGAGCGAGAGGACGAACATCGCCAGCATGAGCTCGATCAGTGTGAAGGCGCGCGCGGCTCGTCTTTGCCATTGCTGAAGCCAACTTAATTTCATGGCCGGCCTCCCGCGCCATCGCGCGAACCCCGCCGGCCGGAGGAGGCGGCCTTGGAATCGGGCCGGAACAGCAGCAGGCTCATGTAGGATTCGTTATTGGGGCCGCCGCCGTTGCGAGAGACCGCGAAATCCACTCGGAACAAGCCGCCAGTGGAGATCATCGAGATTTCCCGAGTCCAGCTGTAGCCGGGATACAAGTCTCCGAAATCCCCCGAAGTGATGCCTTCATCCACCTTGTTGGTGAGCATTAATTCGGCCGCCAGGCTGCTGGCATCCACGCTATTGGGTTGCAGCAGCCGCGCCGAACGCAGGTTTTGGTTGACCAATTCCAGAATGGTAAACACCGCCAGGCAGAAGATGCCCGAAGCGATCATCACTTCCAATAGCGTGAAAGCCTGCTGCTGAATGCGGGCTTTCACCGGATCACCTCCACATCAGGCAATCCGGTGATGATATCCAGTGAGATTTTGCGATAGGCATTGGCTTCGGGCCATCGCAATACGATCGTGAATTCGTCGCTTGTGCCATTGGGAAAGAAACGGACCGCGGCGTATTCCTCGTCTTTCAACTCCTCAAAATTCACGCTGAGCATTTCCAACACTAAGTCTTGAGAATACTGGCGTGAAAAATGGGGCGGTGGCACCTGGTGTCCGCTATCTCCTGGGTACATGCCCGAAGTATTGCCGCCTTGCGCCATGGCGACGCGGAAAGACTGGTTGGGCGGCGAGAATACCAGTTCCGTGGGAAAGCCGCTGATGATGGCGTGGGCCCGGGCCTCGGTGCAGGCCTCGAAGAGGTCGCTGATGGCCTGCCGCATCGGGTTTTTCTTCAGCGCACTCATGGCGAAAGGCACGGCCATGCCCATGATTATGCCCGCAATGCCAACCACAATCATGACTTCCAGCAGCGTGAACGCCGCCATGCCCGCGCGCGGGCGTTGGAACATGCCGCTCATTGCGCGATATTCGAGGTGATGGTAAACATAGCCGAGAGCACGCTGAACAGCAGGAAACCCACACCAATGGCCATGCAGATAATGAGGGCGGGTTCGATCAAATTCGTCATCACCCGCAAGGCGATGCTCAGTTCGTTTTCGTAAGTGTCGGCCACGCTCTTGAGCGCGCCGGGCACATCGCCCGTCTCCTCGCCGATTTTCACCAAGTCGATCATCAAGCGCGGGAACAGCTGGCTTTTGGCTAGCGGTTGGGCGATGGTTTTGCCGTCGGTGACATCTTCACGCGTCTTGGCGATCGCCTCCCGCATGATGCGGTTGGGGATGATTTGTTCGGTGATCTTTAAGGCGTTTAGCACCGGCACGCCGTTGACGAGGAGCGTCGATAGCGTGCGGGCGAACTGGGAGAATAAATTCAGGCGCACCACCTTGCCGATGACGGGCAAATTCATTTTCCAGCGGTCAATGGTGCGCTTGCCTCTTTCGGTGGCCTGGAACCGGTTAAAAATGATGAACACGACCGCAATCATCATGAACATCAGCCACCAATAATCTCGAAAGGCATTGCTGATGGAAATGAGCAATTGCGTGGACGGGGGTAGGGGAACCTTGAACCCTTCGAAAATGGTCATGAACTTTGGCAGCATGAAGCTCATGAAGAAAATGATAATCAAAACCCCCACGCAGGCGACAATCACCGGATAAATGAGCGCCGAGGTGAACTTCGACTGCACTTCGGCGAACCGCTCGTAGTGCGTGGCCAGCCGTTGCAGCACATCTTCCAGCGCGCCGCTCTGCTCGCCCGCGCGCACCATGTTCACGTAGAGCTCGCTGAAAATGTGCGGCTGCTTGGACATGGCGTCCGACAGGCCTTTGCCCTCCATGACATCTTGGCGCAATTGTTTGCTGACCTCCGGCGGCACTCCTTTGGAATCCAAGTGCGACATGCTGTGCAGCGCCACCGTCAGTGGCATGCCGGAATGCAGCAAATTGCCCAATTGCCGGGTGAACGTGGCCAGTTCCTGCATCTTGGGCTTGCGCTTGCGCTGCAGAAATTCGCGAATGGCGGGAGGCATCAGCGAATGCAGACCGGCGGCGGCTTTCTCGGCGCTGGCGGCGGCGGAGTTAGGCCGTTCGGCTTTGGCCCCTTTGCCGGCGTCGACCAGCATGGGAAACAACCCCTGCTTGTCGATCAACGCCAAGGCTGTGGCACGGTCCGGCGCCTCGATCGCTCCCTGCACCACTTCCCCGGATCGACGGCGCGCTTTATATGCAAATTGCGGCATACGCTAAGACTACTGAAAACCGGGCCGGGTGAAAAGTTGCCATTTTTGCGTAAAAACCTGCCCTTCAACTTGCTTTAGATTCCACCTGAACCGGGGAGGATTTTCCCAGAACCTCATTCATGCTACCCCGGCGATAGCCCAGCAGATCCAAAGTGACGTGCAAATACCCCGCCTTTTTGATGGCCTCAGCAATCCTCACCCCGGTGCCGTCGGCCATAATCTTGCCCATTTCTGAGGGGCCAACCTCGATGCGCGCCAGATGACCCAACTTAAGCTCATGATGCCGCACTCGAACATCGGTGAAGCCCAGATCCCGCAGCACCCCTTCGGCTTTTTCGATCATGGCCAATTTAGCGGGGGTTACCTCCTCGCCGTACGGAATCCGGGAACTCAAACAAGCCATTTGTGGTTTGTCCGCCGTGGGCAGCCCCAATTCCGCCGAAAACTGGCGGATCTCCGCCTTGGTGATTCCCAATTCCTTCAATGGCGCGCGGACGGCAAATTCCGCCGCCGCCTTGCCGCCGGGACGAAAATCCCCGACATCACTCGCGTTTTCCCCATGCAATACCGCCGCCAGGCCAGCTTTCTGAGCGATGGGCACCAATTCCTTGAACAACTCGTGTTTGCAGAAATAACACCGGTTTTCCGGGTTCGACAAATACTGCGGATTGCTGAACTCATGCGGATGCACCACGCGCACCGGGAACTGGTACCGCTCAGCGATGGCCATGGCTTCCTCAAACTCGCGCCGTGGCAAGCTCGGGCTATCCCCGATGACCGCCAGCGATTTGGCGCCGAGCGTCTGATGCGCCACTAAAGCCAAAAACACCGAGTCCACCCCGCCCGAATACGCGACTAAGCAAGAGCCCAAATTCTTGAGCCATTCCCGCAGTTGATCCAATTTGTTCAACGACATGCCCGTAACGTGCCATTGGGGGGCGCGCTTGTCGAGACAGGTGATAAAGTACGGGAAATCGGCAGGAAAAGGGCTTTCGCCATGGGTTCAAGCCGTTGGAGCCGGTGGGTTAGCCGCCTTACTGCGTTCTTTCCGCCGCCACGCCTTTTCGCGGCGTTTCAATTCCGCCAGCAACAACTCCTCCGCCTGCCAGCCTTTGGCTTTGGCCGTGACCGCCAAATCAAACAACGCCTGCCCCAAGCTCGCTTTGGTTATCCGCGCGGCCTTGGCCGGAGGCGTTTCCAGCCCCGCTTTCTGGGCCTTTTTCAGCAATTTTTCCGCGCGCATCAGGGCGGGAAGATGCTTGGGCACACCGTCGAGCGCGGAGGGCCGCTCATGGCGCGTGCCGGTTTTTTCCTGGCGCTTGATGCGATCCCATTGCGCCCAAATGGCGTCGATGGACTTAGCCTTTTTGGCCTCCGGATCACCGAACACATGCGGATGGCGCCGGATCAATTTCTCCACCAACCGTCCGGCCACCGCTTCAAAATCGAAAGCCTGGCGTTCCTGGGCCAGCTGGCAATGAAACACCACTTGCAGCAACAAATCCCCCAATTCCTCCGCCATCTCGACGTCGTCCTTGGCCTCAATAGCGTCGATCAGTTCATAAACTTCTTCGATAGCGTGCAGGCGGATGGAAGCGTGGTCTTGCTCGCGATCCCAAGGACAGCCATCGGGCGCGCGCAACCGGGCCATCACTTCGAGCAGTTGCTCCAAATTGGAGCGTGATCGCGGCGTTTTTTTGAGGGCAGGGCGTTTCATAACACTACCAAATTATCCCGATGCACTACCTCACTTCGAGCAACCAGTCTTTCGCGTACTTCCGCGGCACTGAGTTCCGCAACCCCTCGGGCAAACTCCGTGCCGTCACTATCGCAAATACGCACGATATCCCCGGCCTGGAACTCGCCATCGCAGCGAGAAATGCCTGGAGGCAACAAGCTTTTCCCCTTGGCGCGCAACGCTTCCTTGGCGCCGTCGTCGACGATAATGGCGCCTTTGGGATGGCGGTAAAACGCGATCCAGCGCTGGCGTGCGCGCAATTTGCGGTCTTGGGGTACGAATAAAGTGCCTTCCTCTTCGCCCGCCAAAACTTGAGCCAGCACGTTTTTTTTGCGGCCGGAAGCAATGACAAGTGGGATGCCGGAAAGAATGGAGATTTTGGCTGCCTTGAGTTTGGTGGCCATGCCTCCAACCGCCGTGACACTGGTGGTGCCGCCGGCGAGACATTCCACGGATTCATCGACCTTTTCAACGATCGACATGACTTTGGCTCCCGGTTGGCCGTAGTTTTCAATGAGCCCATCCACGGTGGTTAGTATGACCAGCAAATCGACCGGCACCAAAGCGGCGACCAAGGCGGACAATTGATCGTTGTCACCGAACTTGAGTTCGGTGATAGAAACGGCGTCATTTTCGTTAATGATAGGGACGACTCCGCGTTGAAGCAGGGCAACGAGGGTATTGCGGGCGTTGAGGTGGCGTTCGTGATGTTCCAGGTCATCATGGGTGAGCAAAACCTGGGCGACGGTAAGATTATGTTTGGCGAAGAGGCGTTCATAGATGGCCATCAAACGCGATTGTCCGACAGCGGCACAAGCTTGCAGCTCAGCGAGTTCGGTGGGCCGTTTCGAATAGCCCAATGCGCCCATGCCAGCTCCCACAGCACCCGAAGAGACGAGGATCATGCCACGTCCCGCATTGCGTTCAGTCGCAACTTGCGCAACCAATTGCTCCATTTGGGCCAAGTCCGGCTGTTTCTGGCTATCCGTGAGTACTCCAGTCCCCAGCTTGACCACGACTTGGGAAATATCCTTCATCCATTCGCATCGCATAACTTTGATTTTGGTAGCAGAACGAATTATAACTGTCGAGTCGGATATTAAAGTGCCAGGCTATTTATTG
>MTLE01000169.1_pt1 | contig 15584 bp, 14 predicted proteins | sample 1982461 | NCBI WGS metagenome assembly MTLE01 (sample SAMN05712605, study PRJNA340218) | biofilm metagenome | isolation source: sample SPL anode biofilm adapted to -200 mV | place: USA | collected 2012-02-03
ATAAGGACGGCGAAATATGCCAGACAACGAGATTGTACCGATAGAGATGATGCTGCCCAACAAGATTCCAATCATTCCGCTCAACGGAAAACCGATATTCCCCGGTATCTTCACGCCCCTGATGCTCGGCAGCCAGGACGATATCCAGACCGTCGATGATGCGATGCAGTCAGATGGGATGGTGGGGCTTGTCCTGGTACGCACCGAGACGGAGAAGCCCAAGTCCACCGACCTCCATGATGTGGGCACGGTCGCCAAGATCGTCAAGCGGATCAACCTGCCCGATGGTTCGGTGAACATATTCATATCGACGCTGAAGCGCTTCAAGATCAAGAAGGCGCTCTCCAAGGAGCAGCCGATCATGGCGGCGGTCGAGTATGTCGACGACCAGGGCGAGGGGCCGGACGAGATCAAGGCCCTGACCCGCGCGCTGCTGTCGGAGATGAAGCAGGTATCGGAGAACAATCCGCTGTTCTCCGAGGAGATGCGCCTGAACATGATCAACATCGATCATCCCGGCAAAATTGCGGACTTCATAGCGAGCATCCTCAATATCGACAAGGACGAGCAGCAGAAGATTCTGGAGCTGTTCGATATCCGTGAGCGGATGGAACGCGTGCTGATGTCCATCAAGCGCGAACAGGAACTGCTCAAGATCCAGAAGCGCATACAGAGCGAGATCAACGAGAAGGTGGAGAAGAGCCAGCGCGATTATTTCCTGCGCGAGGAGCTCAAGGCGATCAAGCAGGAGCTCGGCATGCCAGCCGACGCGAAGGGTTCGGACCATCAGCGGTTCAAGGAGAAGCTCGACTCGTTCGGCTTTGCCGGCGAGGTCAAGGAGCTCGTCGAGCAGGAACTGGAGAAATTCGGCCTGATGGATCCCAACTCGAGCGAGTTCATAGTAACGCGCAACTGGCTGGAGCTCGTCAGTTCGCTGCCGTGGAAGGTGGAGACCGGCAAGGACTTCGACATGAAGGCCGCGCGCGAGATACTGGAGAACGATCACTACGGCCTCAAGGATGTCAAGGATCGCATCATCGAGTACCTGGCGGTCCGCAAGCTCAAGAAGGACGCGAAAGGTTCCATACTCTGCCTGGTCGGGCCGCCGGGCGTGGGCAAGACCAGCGTCGGCAAGTCGATAGCGCGGGCGCTCGGCAAGGAATTCTTCAGGTTCTCCGTTGGCGGCATGCGTGACGAGGCGGAGATCAAGGGCCATCGTCGCACCTACGTGGGCGCCCTGCCTGGCAAGATCATCCAGGGCCTGAAGATAACCAAGAGCCGCGATCCCGTGTTCATGATCGACGAGATAGACAAGATGGGCTCGAGCTATCAGGGCGATCCTTCGAGCGCCTTGCTCGAGGTGCTCGACCCCGAGCAGAATTTCTCGTTCCGTGACCACTACCTGGACCTGCCCTTCGATGTCTCCAGCGTCTTCTTCATCGTGACGGCGAACACCCTGGACACGATCCCCGGGCCGCTGCGCGACCGCATGGAAATCATACAGCTGTCAGGCTATGTAGACTCGGAGAAGCTCGAGATAGCGCGCCGCTACCTGATACCCAAGAGCCTCGAGAAGGCGGGCCTCAAGAAGGCGCGGGTCAAGTATACGAGGGATGCGCTGACGGCCATCGCCGAGGGCTATGCGCGGGAGGCGGGCGTCCGCAATTTCGAGAAGCTACTTGACCGCATCCACCGCAAGATCGCGCTGCAGGTTGTAACCTCCGACGAGCAAGGCGCGGAGGAGACCAGGAAGTTCGAGGTGGACAAGCCGTCACTCGAGAAATACCTGGGCAAGCCCCGCTTCGATCCCGACGAGATCAAGCGGGCCACGCTGCCCGGCATGACGGTGGGATTGGCCTGGACAAGCATGGGCGGTGATACACTGATCATCGAAGCGGTAGCCAATCCCGGCAAGGAAGGCTTCAAGCTGACCGGACAGATGGGCGCGGTGATGCAGGAATCGGCGGGGATCGCGTACACGTGGGTGCGACACCACGCCGCGGATGCCTTCGATATTCCGGCAAAGTATTTCGAGGAGCGCCAGATTCATCTGCACATACCGGAAGGGGCCACACCGAAGGACGGGCCCAGCGCCGGCGTTACGATGGCGACGGCGCTGATGTCACTGGTGCTCGGCAAGCAGGTCAAGGATCGGCTCGCGATGACGGGAGAGCTGTCGCTGACCGGGCAGGTGCTGCCCATCGGTGGTCTGCGCGAGAAGACCGTTGCGGCCAAGCGCAACAAGATCCGTGATATCATCATACCGAAGGGCAACGAGAAGGATCTGGACGAGATTCCCGAACACGTCAAGAAAGGCATAACCTTTCATCCGGTCGAGCGGATGGAAGAGGTGCTGGAGATAGCGCTGCCATGAACGGCGGCGGGGCCGTCACCGGCGACCCGCATGCTTCGAGGATCGTGAAACCCGGCTCGCGGCGTGCAGGGCGCCCACATCGTTGCCGAGCGCCAGTGCCAGGTGGATGATGAAGGCGGGAACCAGCGTATGCCAGTGCAGCGTCAATGCCGAGAAGACGACCCCAAAGCACAACGATCCGGCGGCTTCCTTGCCGCTCTTTGGCGTATGGGCAATCGAATAGAGGGCGGTGCTGGCCGCTACGGCTACCGGTGCGCCTGACGGCAGCAATGCGGCAAGCAGGTAGCCCCGCAAGGCAAACTCGTAGGCCAGCAGATAGAGCGCCCACGAACCGGCCTCACAGACGATCGAGGCGGCCGTCCAGCGAGCGGGCAGATACTGCGGATATATCTGCAGGTCCACGCTGCTCTTCTCGCTGAAGAAACCCAGAGCGGCGGCCAGAGCGGCCAACAGCGCCGTGACGGGCAACCAGGATCGTGGACTGCCCATGGACAGCATGAGCGTCGCCGGGCGCTGACCGCAGGCGAAGACCAGGATGATCGCGGGCGCGATGAATATGAGGATGAAGAACCCCAGTCGGTCCGCCAGGACTCTGGCAGGTTGCCGGCGGCCCGGTTTGAGCTCGCTGGGCAATCCGCCGCTTGCGACAAAGACGACATATACCAGCGCGAACCAGCCGAACAGCGCACCGGCAGTCCAGCCGTCCATCACGGCCGCCACGCGCCGTGCTCCAGCCGCAGGCCGCAGGGTCCCGACAGCACGGACTTCAGCCCTTCGGACATCATGCGTGCGGTAGCGGCAACATCGTCGGAGCCATCGATGGTTCCGGCCACGGAGCTCGCCAGCAGTGTCTCCACCAGCAGCTTGGCCGCTATGAAGCGCTCGCCCTTCTCCACCGCGAAGCCCAGCGGATCCGGTATCAGCCCGATGACCTCCCAGGTCGACTGTTCGGCCTGGCTGTAGCGGCCCGCGTCCTTGTCCTGGTCGGAGACGCGAACCGGCAGGCGCTCGGCTATGTCATCAAGGTGCGGCACCAGCCAGGCCAGGTCGAAGAGGCCCGTGGCACAGTTGAACAGGACGCGCTGGCCCGCCGCCTCGAGTGCCTTGACCCGCTCGAACGATATGGCCTGCCCTATGTCGACCACGGTCCTGCCGCCACTCGCCGTCTGCACGAGCACGCCTCCCTTGATGTCGACGGCAGTCCGGTAGGAGAACTCGAAGCCCGCCGGGGCGCCCGACAGCGCCATGACAGCGAGTTCGGCTGGATCGGGGAAATAGCCGATATTGTCGACATTGCCCAGATAGGCGTAGCGATAGCCCGCCGCAAGCAATTCGCGGTATATCGGCGCCAGCACCCTGAAACCCTGTCCATGCCCGCCGGGCAGCGCGAGGGCCGCATGAGGCTGCCCGTAGGCACGGTCGAAGATGGCGCGCGGGCGTCCTTCGGAGGCATGGGTGAAGGCGGATACCAGGGGTTGCTTCGCCGAGCGCGGATGCGTCGGGTCGGTTCCAGCCGCCGCGATGAGCGGCGCGAGCCAGGGATGGCTGGCATACTCGGCATAGGCCGCGGCGAGCGGCTGGTCGGTCGCATCGCTCGTCATCTGGAAGAATGGCAGCACCGGACGCACCGGCTTGCCAAACCGTTCCACATAGCGCACGGCGCGCAACAGCGCGGCGCGCATCTTCAGCATGATGAAGCTGGCACCAGGGCTGCCATCGGGGTTGATGTATGCCGGCGAAACGCCCTTGGGTCGTCCCTGGCAGAGCGGAGCCAGCATGTTGAACCACGGTTCGACAGCCTCGAAGACCCCGGCGCCGAGCGACCGGTTCTTCTTCGTGTCGGCATAGCTCGTCGCAGAGCCCCCGTTGAGGACCCCCCAGGCGGTGAGCGCGTAGAGCCGTTCTCCCAGATCGACCAGAGCCTGCCGGTCCAGAGTGACGGTCGAACCGTGTACCACGGCTCCCGCGGGCAATTCAAAGCCGAGCCTGGCCAGCCGCGCCGACGCGGCCGCATGTCCGACCGTGTAGCTCATGCCCGCTCCCGCCGGTACAATCGAGGTGCCATCGACGGGCGGGACGCCGGCGACCTCCACGGCGGCCGCACCGTCATAGAGCCCCGCGTTGATGTTCTGGAGCATGGACAGGGTCAGGTCGATGTCGATGCCCTTGGCGGCCATGTCCCGGGACAGCTCCGTATCGATCAATGCTGGCCTCCGTCGCGCCCAGCAAGGTGCAGGGCGGCGTTCGCGGCCCCGTATATGGAAATGTCATAGTCCTTGACTATGAACACCGGGGTGCGAGCCGCGATATCCCGCACGTGCTCGCGATAGCCCTTGCCGAAGCTGTCCATGAAACGGTTGCCATCGACAAAGAAGTGAATATTCTTGGCGGCGATGCCCCCCGCCAGATAGACACCCCCCGATGGCAGAAACATGGCAGCGGCATCGGAGGCGAATCGGGCATAGAGCCGCACGAAGATGTCCATGGCATGGAGGCACAGAGCATCGCCTTCGGCTGCGGCCTTGGCCACCATCGCGGGCCGATCCTGTTCCACCGCTTCACGTATGGTTCTGACCGCGACGGTCGGGCGTGATTCACGGGTTGCCAGAAATTCAAAGATATGCCCGATGCCCTGCCCCGATACACCGGCCTCCACACCGGCCGCAAAGCCATACTCGCCTTCCAGCCAGCGGCTCAGGGCACGCGTCTCGTCGTCGTACACCGGCAGGCTGATGTGGCCGCCCTCCGATGGATAGACACGAATCACGCCATCGTCGCGCATCACGAATCCGAAGCCAAGTCCTGTTCCCGCGCCCAGAACGACCATCGGTCCTTCGCGGTCGGGAGCGATGGGCCTGCCGCCCGGGTTGGTCAGGGGCACCAGCTCATCGGCATTGTCCGGGTCAAGCAGCATGACCCCCCAGGCTATCGCGCTGAAGTCGTTGATGACGAAGGCCTCAAGGCCGAAGCGCTCCTCGAGTTCGGCACCATCGATACCCCACGGCGCGTTGGTCAGCTTGATGGAGCGGCCAACGACCGGGCCGGCGCCGCTGACGCAAAGCAGGTGCGGCCGCGACACCCCGGCGGCCTGGGCCTCGTCGATGAAGCGGCCGAGCGGCACGAGCAAGGAGGGTTCCGATCTGGTGCCATAGCGCCGTTCGAAGCACTTGGCAAAGCGGCCCGATCGAAATTCGACGATGGCACAACTGATATTGGTTCCGCCAACATCGACGGCCAGGATTGTGGTATCGGGCTTGTCTGGTACGGTATGCATGCCGGAATACTAGCGCGCCGGCATCAATCCTGTGAAGTACCGATCAGCATCCACGCCGTCGACGGGCCGCGCGGATCATGGAAGTTCCGCCCTGAAAAGCAGGATGGCGTCGACGGCACCGAACACCATCGACAGGCCGGCCGCTGTCAGCACATACGATAGCTGCTCCGAGTCGGTGGGCGTATAGGAGTTCTCGTTCTTGAACGGCCAGGGCACGAAGGTGCCATCGAAGTTGTTGCCTGCATACCGCTGCAGGTCGGCCGCCAGCCGCGTGTAGAACAACAGTATGGGAAAGACCCCGAGGCTGACTATCTCGAAGCGCCTGACACCGGTTGCCCAGGCGGGAAACTCGTCCTTCGTGTATGGCTCGGGCACGGCCGCCGGCGACACGGCCGCCTGGGGCGATGCGGTCGACACAATGGCCAGCGCAAGCAGGCAGGCCGCGACGCTTCTCCATCGTCTCATGGGTAGACCCGCTGGCCGAAGATGGCGGTCCCGACACGGACCATCGTCGAGCCTTCCTCTATGGCCAGCTCGAGATCGTTGGTCATGCCCATCGACAAGGTATCGATGTAGCCGGAGCCGAATTCCGCCTGCGCCCTGGCGAAGGCCGCCGCGCAGGTCCTGAAGGATGAGCGAATGGCTGCGACATCATCGCAGTAGGGGGCCATCGTCATCAGTCCGCGCGGGTTGACCGATCCGCCTGTCATCGCACGCTCCATCGCTTTGAACAATGTCTCCTCGTCCGCGAAACCGCTCTTCGATTCCTCACCGGTATGCAGCTCGAAGAGCACATCGATGACCCTGCCGGCCGCGGAGGCGCGCTTGGCAATCTCGTCCAGTATGTCCGCCGAATCCACGGACTGGATGCAGTCGAACAACTCGACGGCCTTCTTCGCCTTGTTGCTCTGCAGATGGCCGAGCAGGTGGACCCGCGCGCCGGGCAGCGAGCCGGCAAGCGAGGCAAACTTCGCGTCCGCTTCCTGGACCCGATTCTCGCCGAAGCTCCTGATGCCAGCCGCATAGGCCGCCGCCACCGCCGCTGCCGGATTGAACTTGGTCACCGCGAGCAGCTCGACGCCATCGACCGGCCTGCCGGAGCGGATGCATGCGGCGGCCATGCGCTGCCTGACCGAGGCTATCGCGGCCGCAATCGCGGCCATATATTCCTGACTGCCTGGCTCCAGTGCCGGCGCCGATGGTCGCGGGGCCAGCGCGCCGGCCGGGACTGGAACATCGCCAGTCACAGGAAATCCCTCAGCGATTCATCGATGCCCTTGCGCATCTCGAACCAGAAATCCAGGGCGGCCTCCGCGGGATCTGCCTTGAAGGCCTCCAGCCAGGTGGCCAATTCAGGGCTCGTGGAGCCGTCGATGTCCCTGGCCCGCTCGAGGAAGGAGCGTACGAACTGGACATCGAGCGAGCTCTCCCAGAACACGCCGGCATTGCGGCTGTTGATGCGGCTGGCGGTGACCGCTATCGATGCGAGATACTGGTCGCGCTTGCCATAGAGCGCCTGTATGGCTTCGGGAATCATCTCCTCGGCCCAGCCGCGATGGAAGCGGCAGACGCCCGCATTGTCCATCACCAGCTCCTTCTTGAGCCGCTCGGCGCAGGCACGTCCCAGCAAGCGCGGTGGCATGAACTCGGACCCATAGTGCATGTAGTACTTGCCCATGATGGCCATCGGAGCGAGCGCGCCAGGAGTCCAGTACTGGTTCGGCACCATCCAGCCCTTGCGTCCGTGGGCCGTATAGACAAAGCGGTCCAGGATGCGCGTGCCCGTCGTGCTGCGCACGCGCCTTGCCCATTTTCTGGCGCCCTCGGAGAAGTCGACGAGGCCGCGCCGCTCCCCTATCGAGCCAAGCAGTTCGACGGCGAGCTTCGCGTTGTGCATCGAGTCGGCGACGACATCGAAGCGCCGCATGTCCCAATGCGGGACATCGGAAACGCCGAGATCGGCCGGCTTGAGGTCGCCGGAATCGATGCAGTCCATGAACCATGCGACAACGCCGCCGGCAGATATCGCATCGAAGCCCCAGGTATCCGAGGCTCTCGTCGCCAGCTCCGCCGCGCGCTGGTCGAATATGCCGGAGAGCGGCCCAAGAGCCTCGTACGGCTCGTAGTCCTTCTTGTATATGCCATTCAGCTTCTTGCAGACCGCAGTACACGGTTCACCGCATGTTGCCTGATTCTTGGTGGCAATCGTCTCTTCGTTGAACTGCTTCAGGTAATGATCAAGTATCAGGCGCTTGTGCAGGTCGAGGCGTTCGGCCTCCGTCCACGAAGCACTCCGGTAGTTCAGCGCAATGAGCCGACCGCCGACGCTCGCGTAGTTGACACCAAGCGTACCACCGGTATCGAATTTCGGATCAAACCGGTACTTGGTCGTCGCCTCGAAGTCCTTGACGGCGAGGTTCTTGTTGTACTTCTCCTCGAACCACGCATCCGCGACACTCCTGTCCCTGAAATCCTCATCGACGACGGTGCCGCCATAGACTATTGCCGCGATGCCATGATCGACAAACAGGGTAGAGCCCATGCCGCCGCGGCCCGCCCAGGTGTCGACATCGGTCGCCCTGCCATCCTTGACCGGAGCTGACAGGATGCCAGCAAAATCGGTCGTCGCCGCGGCGGGGCCAACCGCCATGGCGCGGTATTCTCCGGAGTACCTGCCGCCAAACAGTCGCAGCGATTCGTCGAGCATCGCGTAGGTTCCGCTCCTGTCGCCGCCGGATGACCAGACGGCGCGCGCATCGACCGGCACCACCTCCACTTCGATCTCTTCACCGTGTTCGCGGTTCAGGTACAGGATCGATGGGGTCGCGGCCTTACCGACGATCGACACCATGTTGAGTCCAAGATTGTCGAATACCAGTCCGGCACCACCCATGCTCGACACATAGAAGCCGCGCCAGCACTGTGAAAAGCCATTGACTATCAGCCGGTTCGAGCCCGGCAGTATCGAGCCGGCGAAGAGCCCCACGCCAAAGTTGATGCATTGTTGCCGGCCAGTCAGGTGCAGGCCCAGATCGACCGGCCCGAAATAATCGCGCAATGGGTAGCGCCTCATACGGTAGTAACCGGTTGAAGCATCGACGAACAGGACCTTCTGGCTCGTTTCCATTCCAGGCTCCTTTCAATCGTCCCGGCCGGCGGAGTGCCGGTCCAATGTCGCCCTGACAACCATCACATCGCCCCAGCCCAGGCGCTTGGCGGCTCCATCAAGCGGACGCTTCATCCATGCGGGAGGCATACCCGCCGGCCACCCTCCCCAGGTACCGGTATGATCAACCGAAAATCCGGAGGACGCAAGTGCCGACGCCAGTGTGCGCTTCGAGAACAGGAACAGGTGGTCGCGAATGGCGCTCCGCCACCTGGACCGCATGATGCGTGCCTGCAGCCCGTCGACATTCGGGGTGATCAGGAACAATCGGCCATCGTCGCGCAGCAGCGACCGCACCGTCTGCAGAAAGCCCATAGGGTCATTCAGGTGTTCGATCAGGTGGGTCGCCACGACCGCGTCGAAGGATCCACGGGGCAGCTCTACACTCTCCACCGTTCCGGTCCGTACATCGAGGCCAAAGGCAGACCGGGCATAGGCCGCCATCGAGGCCCCCGTCTCCACCCCCGTGGCGCGCCAGCCGGCTTCGGCAAACGCCGCCAGGAGCGCTCCGGTTGCGCAGCCAATATCGAGCAGCGCCTTCCTGCGGCCGCCGGCGGCGAGCGCATCGGCAGGGAACAGCCCGGCTTCGCCGAGGCTCCGCAGCGATATTGCCCGATACTCCAGGTGGCGAGCCGTCTCGTACGTCAGGTATTCATCGCCGTAACGCGCCAGGATATCGGCCTGCTCGGGCTGCGGATCCTGTCGCCAGAGCCCGCAGCCGCTGCAGCGCTTGAACAGCACACCCTGGGCCATCCACAGCCTGCTGGTAGACTCCGAACCGCACAGCGGGCATGGCACCGGCCTTGCCATCGTGCGCGCGCCGGCCGCGGGACTCGTCGAGAAGGTACGCAGTGCACCATCATTGAATGATGATTGAATAGGTCTGCTCCCGTCTGTTGCCCGCATAATCGGTAACGATGATGGACATGACCGATCGGCCCCTGGCAAAGGTGTATGGCCCGAATTGCACGCGGCCATCCGGCCGCTGATAGTCGGAAGTCACGCGGCTGCCACCGCCGAATGCCGACATGACGCCATCGCGCGACCAGGCGGCGTCGTACGCGACCGCTGCCCGCTCGGAGCCATCGATGATCACCCTGATGCCAAACGGCGCGCTGGGCAGGCCGGCAGGCGAGGCGTCATACGCATCGACGATGACCTGGTACGCTCCCTGCCTGACGGGTCTGGCCTGATCCAGCGGAATTTCCTGGCCTTCCGCTGACAGCGTCGTCGACCTGATAACCGGGGCACGGTCATCGCGGACGGCAGGCATCAGTATGAGCGGGTTGATGTAACGGCGGGTGCGGCTGTCATAGGTATATACCGAGGCACCGTGGCCATTGCCCGCGCGTACCGAACGGCCGAGGATTGCCCCCCGCTTCACGCTTGTCAGGTATGCCGTCGTCGATTCGCGGGCCATGCCGGCATATATGGTAACCATGTCGGAGGCATGATCGATAGCCATCATCGAACCTGCGGCCAGCGGATAGCCGCCGGGAAGATGCGGGCCGAGTGCCGTGAATACCAGCTCGCCATCATCGGCAGCCCTGACGACGCCATCAGCCGCGCCGAACTCGACCCCCTTGAGGAATCCCGCCCGCGCTGAACCAAATCCGTACCGGAAGCCGCCATCGTCGAGCGGCCAGTCGAACCCGAAGGCTGCAAGAACGACGCAGGCAAGCCCGAGTGCCATCAGGTACCGCGATTTCTTCATGGTCAGGCGCATTTCAGTCCTCCACGAAATCGAACCGTGCAAGCCACGACTGTCCGCCGATATAGGCGGAAGATCCGATGAACCGGACATACTCGCTGGATTCGGGAAGCGATATCGTTCCGGTCAGCGAGGCTGGCTGCCTGTAGACCGCGATTTCGGTCGTGCCGCCGCGCCGCGCTACCAGGTAGGCTCTATCGAGCGCGGCATCGATCGACACATCGAAATCGTCGGCCTTCACGGGAAGCACCGCGTCAACCTTGCCGTCGACCGACCAGACACCGATACCGTCCGGTCGCCTGTACAGCACATGCCGTTCGTCGCTCATGACAATCAGCTTGACCGGCTCGCGATAGTCGGATTCCAGATATCGATGGCTCTTCACCCGATATTTGGCATCGCCGCGTCCGAGCACGATCAGTCGCTGGCGGTCTATTCCCGACATTGCGGCGACCCAGGCGCCAGACGGCGATACGGCGATGCCGAGAATGACAGGCAGCCTTGAGCCGCCGGGCGCGAACTCGAAGGCCTTGGTGCCATCGGGATTGACACCCTCAAGCCAGCCATCGACGGTACCCCCAACGACGAGGCTCTGGCTCGCCGCAAACGCGCTCAGTTGGCACGGAAAGGTATAGGACCAGGCCAGATTCCCGCTGCTATCGTATGCCGATACACCGCTTCCATCGGCCGAGGCGGAGAAGAGCCTGCCGGCTCCAAAAAAGGGCCTGATATCGTGTATGACGGTCTTCGATTGGCCCAGCGCTTGCCCCATGGTGCCATCCGGTGAAGCGGCGTCGCCGGCGACATAGCCCTGATCGGATATGGCGACGCCACCGGCGGCGTCGGCCAGGAAGAGTATGGTTCCATCGGAAAGAAAATAGCCGTATCGATTGCCCGCAACGAAGGGGATGGGCGCTCCCGCAGTCGTCACGCCGGCGGACACCGAAGACGACGGGCCAGCGGGGAGCGGGGCCGCAGTCAGATCGACGCGCCAGCGGGGCACAGCCGAGAGCTCGGGAGCCAGCTGTTCGGCAAAGACGAAGAAATACACGGGAATGAAGATGCCCATCGCCAGTATGGTGACGACTCTGTGCCGCCCGTTCCCCTCGTCCATGCTGCCTCCCAAGAACCATTGGCTATCGTCACCGAATGGTATATAGTATCGTCCCATTCCGTCAATACGAAGTGGTTTTCAAGAGCGGACAGACGCGGAGGAAATGATGGATCAGTCACAACTTTTCGAATTGGCAACCCAGGCCGCCTCGAGATCATATTCTCCATATTCGAAGTTCAGGGTGGGAGCGGCGCTGCTCTGCGAGGACGGGTCGGTCGTCACGGCCGCCAATGTGGAGAACCGCTCGTATGGGCTGGCCATCTGTGCCGAACGATCGGCTATGGTCTCGGCGATTGCCCAAGGCAAGACCAGGTTCAAGGCACTCGCCATCTCATGCCCCGACGCGCAGTATCCGGTCAGCCCGTGTGGCGCATGCCGCCAGTTCATCAGCGAGTTTGTCGGCCCCGAGTTTCCCATACGCTTTGGCGGCGCCTCGGGCGGAGTCGTCGACACGACGATGGGAGAGCTGCTGCCGCACGACGCGCTCCACGAACTCGCCGCGCGATAGGCCAGAGCGGAATCCGGGCCCGATCAGCGCTGTCTGGATTCCTCTTCGCGCTTCTTCAAGTCGCTCTCGAGCTTGCCTGACCATATCTCGATCTTCTTCTTCAGCTCATCGGCCTCGGCTCTGTCGCCAAATACCACATGGATGCGCCGCAGTGCGCTCAGGAACAGTATCGCCGATTTGAAATCGTCCATCTTCATCGATGAGACTTCGTACTTCTCACGGTATCGATCCGCCGTTGTCTGAAGCAGCTTCTTGACGAAGGCCAGATACGAGAGGACGACGATGCGATTCGGCGACGTCAGATCCAGGTCCTGGTAGGCACGCTTCAGGTCAAGGCTGTTCTTCGCGACAGTCGCGAGCTTGGCCCAAATCTCCACGAACGACCACTTCCACTTCGAGTTGGCGCCATAACCCTCTTCTATTTCCCTGATGGCAAAACCGATCTTTCGGAGCAGCGCATAGCGTTCATCGTAGCTGATCTCCGAAATGGCTTCCAGATTCTTTTCGTACTCGGAGAACGCCGCGTCGACATATCCGCTGACGATGTCTTCAAGGTACTTGAGACCGCGAACGATGCTCTTGCGGGCCTCCGCCAGCGAATCCTCGTTCTTGACTCCAAGCAACGAGACCGAGAGCGTGTTGATCAGCACCTGGTACGATGTCAGCGCAAGCATCTCGCGGGCCAGTTTGACCCTGACATAGCCGAGCCCCTGTCCGCCAGGCTGCTTGAGCAGGCTCAGGAACGACTGTTCCTTGGCCAGAATGGTGTCTATGACGGACTTGTACTCCTTGACCTTGTCCGCGTAGCGGTTCCGCTGCTCCTGGGTAATCTTGGACATCATGTTCCTCTGGTGCTTCCAAGCTTGGCAACGAGATCGGCTGCATGATCGATCGATGTTCGCGACTGTGCGTCGCCGGACAGCATGCGCGCTATCTCCTTGACACGATCGTCTCCATCCAGCCTCGTTACCCTGGTCACGGTCCTATCGCCATCGACACGCTTGCTGACCATATAATGAGTATCGGCGCGAGCGGCGATGGATGCTAGATGTGTAATGCACAGAACCTGCTTGGCGGCGGCCAGATTCGCCAGGTGCAATCCAACACCAAGGGCGACCTCGCCGCCTATGCCGGTATCGATCTCGTCGAAAACCATCGTCGGAGCGCCGCCATCTTCTGCCAGCACGGTCTTCAGCGACAGCATCACCCTGGACAGCTCGCCACCGGAAGCGACATCGGCAAGCGGGCGCAGCGGTTCACCCTTGTTGGCCGAGACATAGAACTCGATATCATCGAGTCCCGTAGGCCCGACGACGATCTTGCCATTGGCCAGCGGCAGCCGTTCCATCCTGGTCACGATCCTGGCGTTCGCCATCCCGAGACTGGCCAGAATGGAACAGACGGCTGCATCCAGCCTCGCGGCCGCGGCCTTTCGCGCCGCCGACAGGGACTCGGCGCGGGCCACGGCATCGGATTCCAGCTGGTTGACGCGTTGCTCGATGCCAGCCCTGTTCTCTTCCCAGTTCTCCAGTCTCGACAGCCGCTCCATCGAGTTCTTGCCATAGTCGATGACGTCTTCCAGCGTCGAGCCGTACTTGCGCTTCAGCCGCTGGAGTACCGCGAGCCGCGCTTCTATCGCCTCGAGCCTGGCCGGGTCGAACAGCATCTGATCGACATAGGTAACCAGGGATTCTCCAATGTCTTCCAGTTCGTAATAGGCATCATCGAGCCGGCGGGCGCTGTCCGCGAGGCGCTGATCGATCGCGCTGGCTGTCTCCAGCTGCGTCCTGGCCTTGCGCAATCGGGGCACGACGCCATCCGGATCGGTCAGCAGCCCGCGCGCCTCCGATACCGAGGCAAAGAGCTTCTCGTGCTGTGACAGGCGCAGCTCCTCGAGCTCCAGTTCCGCTTCCTCGCTGGGGCGCAGCGCGGCACCATCGATCTCCTCGACCGAGAATCGGAGCAGCTCCATTTCCCGCATGCGTTCCGCCTCGGAATTCGTCATCGTCTCGAGCGTCTTGCGGGTGGCCACCAGATCGGCGTAGACGGCCGCATAGTCGATGACATCGGCTTCTATGCCGGCAAATCGATCGATCAGAGCGCGGTGTTTCTCCTTCTTCAGCAGGGCATGGCCATCGCGCTGGCCGTGCATCTCGACCAGCATCCCCGAGAACTCCTGGAGTTCCTGCCTGACAACCGGTACGTTCTGGATATGGATCGTTCCCCGACCGTTGCGCTTGAGGCCCCGACGAAGTATGACGGTGCCATCTTCGGAGGCCATGCCATGGTCGGACAGCCAACCCAGCGCGTCCGAGTTCGATTCGACGACCACAATGCCGGTAACGAGTGTCTCGTCGGCTCCGGCCCGGATGATGCCCGTGTCCGCCTTGTTGCCGAGCAGAAATCCCAATGCTCCAATCAGGATCGACTTGCCGGCGCCGGTCTCGCCGGTCAAGAGGTTCAGGCCGCGCTCGAAGCGCATCGACAGCTTGTCGATGATGGCGAAATCCCTGATTGTCAATTCTTCAAGCATCGGGACCTCCAGACCAGTTGAGCTTTGACCGCAGGACCTGGAAGAAGGATCCGCGATCTGCCCTGAACAATCGTGCCTTGAAGGCCGAGCGCTTGAACTGGACGAGATCCCCTTCGAGCAGATTGAAGAACTCCTGCCCATCAACCGTCAACATGGTGTCCTCTCGCTGGCCTGGCTCGACACGCAATTCCAGGCTCTCGCCACCCGGTATGACCAACGGCCGGTTGGAAAGCGTGAAGGGACATATCGGCGTGAAGAGCATCGCGTCCATATCTGGATCAAGAACAGGACCGCCGGCTGCCAGAGAATACGCGGTGGATCCGGTCGGCGTGGCGACAATCAAGCCATCGGAGCGATAGCGCCCGAGGGTCGTTCCATGTATACCGATGCTCAGGTTCACTATTTTGGCGGGCCCCGCTCCCGACACCACGCCGTCATTGAGCGCGCAGAACGCCGCGATCGATTGCTCTTCGCGACAGACCGAAATGTCCAGCATGAAACGTTCCGATACCGCGAGGCTTCCGGAAACCGCTTCGTCGAATCGGGCCTGCCATTCTGATCGCTTGACCCAGGCTATGAAACCGAGCGTTCCCAGATTGATGGGCAATATGGGGATGCCATAGGGAGCGGCTGCGCGGGCCGCATAGAGCACCGTCCCATCGCCGCCCAGGCTGACAAGGATGTCGGCGGATGCAAGGGCGGTGGAGACGCCGCGCTTCTTGCCAACCGTCATGATGGACGTCTGCCACCCTTGGCCGCCCAGTTCAAGCGCAATCTCCCGAGAAAGTGACTCAGCATCATTCTTGAGTGTATTCACCAGAATGACCGCATGCCCGCGCTTCGCTTTCACGGTACCCCTTCCGAACTACGGCAACGTCGCTAGTACCCTGGCTATCTTCTGCGC
>MTLE01002240.1_pt1 | contig 15575 bp, 12 predicted proteins | sample 1982461 | NCBI WGS metagenome assembly MTLE01 (sample SAMN05712605, study PRJNA340218) | biofilm metagenome | isolation source: sample SPL anode biofilm adapted to -200 mV | place: USA | collected 2012-02-03
CCGTGATAATGGATATAAATGGGAAAATATAGCTAAAAAACTGCCGCCTGAAACGATCATTCTAGATATAAGCGTGAACCCTTTCAACTCTTCAGAACTTTACGCCGCAACAGGAAAAGGCCTCTTTTATACACGTAATTTAGGCAAAGATTGGGTGAAACGTAATATAAGCACAAAAGAATGGGTTCGGACAAACAAAATAAATTTTACTGACAAATCCGGAGTATTATACGCATCCGACTCAGATACCAAGGAAGAAGGGCTTTCGTATTTGCGCAGAAGCATAAATGGCGGCAAAACCTGGAGCCTGCTCTCTTCTAAAGATAATATAATAAGCTACGGATTTGATATGTATAAACCTGACATTATTTTTTATGCATATTCATACAGTGCCAATATCTCAGAAATATACAGTGATCAGCTGATACTTTCCAAAAGTGATAACGGCGGCAAAACCTGGACCGATCTTGAAAGCATAGCTCCGGGATTCGGCAGAACCCTGAATCTCACAGTTATACCGTGGCTATAAATGACCAAAAATAAAAGCTTGGTTGGATGAATTTACGGTGACCTCAATAGAGCCACCCAACAGCTTGATTACCTTAAAAAACTGAAATTGTGGGAAATTGCTGTTTGAGCGCGGCACCGGCAAGCCCACACGAGCAAAAGCTCAGGTTTTTTCACGCATTGCAAGGGAAAGTTCGGTGTGACAAAGCAAGAACACAATGTAACCAATTTCAAAAATGATTACTAAACATTAAACATAACATGCATTATATCTCCGTCTTTTACTTCGTAAGTCTTGCCCTCCAAACGAAGTTTACCGGCTTTTTTGGCTTCATTCATTCCGCCAAGTTCAAGAAGAGTATCCGTCTCAATGACATATGCCCTGATAAACCCGCGTGCAAGGTCACTGTGAATCGTTCCTGCGGCTTCAACTGCGGTTGAACGGAGCGGTATTTTCCAGGATCTGCATTCATCCTCTCCAACCGTAAAAAATGTTATAAGGTTAAGCCGTGAATAGGCAGCTCGAATAACTCTGTCCCGTCCGCACTCCGAAATCCCATACTCGGCAAGAAAAATGCCGCGTTCTTCCGGCGCCATTACGGCTATTTCAGCCTCAATAGAGGCATTTAACATAATAACAGGAGATGGATCTTTTTGTTCGGAAAGATGAGATTTAATTTTTTCAAGCAAGGATGAGGCATCAGCCGTGGTCATAGAATCGGATATGTTTATTACGTAGACAAACGGTTTACGCGATAATAATGCAAAATTATTCATTATCGCAAGTTCATCTTTATCGAAATCCAGACCGTAAAGAAATCGTCCCGCTTCCAGCACGGGCTGTATTTTAAGGACGAGATCGAGTTCCTTTTGTTTCTCAGTCTTGTTTTTTGAAATCCGGATATCTTTTTCAAGGCGTTCAGCCCTTTTAACAGCCATATCAAGATCATTGATTATTATTTCAAGGCGCAGTTTATCAAGCTCTTCAATTACCTCTTCTTCAGAAGCACATCTGTAAGCTCCAATGACTGCAACCAAATCATCAGCTGTTCTTAAGGTGTCAAAAAGTGCTATGCGTTCCTGCTTTACCTGAGTATCAATCGGTATGGAATCAACAAAATCTATATTTGCAAAAACTGTCTTTTTAGGATTAAACATGGCACTTAATTTGTCCAGGCGTTCATCAGGAACATTTACAACTCCCACCTGAGATTTTCCCCCTGTCCCCTCTTTGATTTCTGTTCCTGTACATGCAGAAAAAAGAGATGTCTTGCCGCTTGCATTCAATCCTGTTATAACGATTTTCATATAGCAATCTCCGAATAGTATTTTTAAATTTGAGTATATCATAAATAACGCTGGAATTGCAAATTACTTGATTTTGACTTAGCTTTCTGTTAAACTCTAGATTATATAAAAATTTAGGATTCGAAATTCATGAAAACAAAAAGCAAGGATAGCAATGATTATAAACCGCTTATACGCGCTCTTTCCTACCTCAAACCTTACTGGCCATATATACTCGTAGGTTTTATATGCACGGCAATAGTCAATGCTTTTACACTCTATCAACCGGTTCTAATCAAAATGATTATGGACAAGGTGATTTTTGCAGGGAAAAGCGCTGCCGGCCAAGCGGAGGCTATGCACTACCTGAAGCTTGTTTTAGGCGGATTCGCATTATTGCTTGTTGGTAAAGGTCTTTTTTATTTTTTTCAAGGTTATTTGATTCCGGCAGGAGTAAACAAAGCAGTTCGGGATATACGAAATGATACATTTAAACATATTCAGAAACTTCCTCTTAAAACTTTTGAAAAATTCAGAACCGGCGACCTTATGGCAAGGATCACCAATGATTCCGAGCGCATAAGTGAAGTTTTCGGACTCGGCATAATAAATTTTATTAATGATATTGTTGTTCTTGTCGTTTCTCTTATTCTTATGTTTTTTAAGAACTGGCAGATGAGTGTAGTGGTAATTTTGGTCAGTCCGCTTGTGGGCGGAGCCATAGGCCGTTTTTCAGCATATGTGAAAAATGCAGTTGATAAGAATCAAAAACAAATGTCGATTATATTTAATACTATTGAGGAATCTATAACAGGCATACGCACAGTAAAGAGCTTTTCAATGGAAGAGCGGGAAATAAAACGTTTTGAAAAAGAAAACTCCAGCCTTTTTAAATATATAATGAATGTTATTACCTATAAAGTAGGACAGATTCCTGTTGTGGAGATAATCGCGGGACTCGGGATCTCAAGTGCCATAGGTTATGGCGGACTTCAGATTGTGGCAGGCTTATCAGGGAATAAAACCCTTTTCGGGGTGAATTTTATCGAGCCGAGAACCGTCGGTGAGATTTTTGAAGTCTGGGGTTATATGATTATGGCCACAAATCCATTAAACCGTATTTCACAAAGTATTGCTACAATAACGGGTTCTGCTGTCTCGGCTTCTCGAATATTTGAAATAATTGACTCCCCTTCCGAAGAAAAACCGGGTAAGCCAGCTATGAAGGAAATAAAGGGAGATATAGAATTCAGAGGCGTAAGCTTTAAATACACAGAAGATCAGGATCGCATAATAAACAACCTGAGTTTTAAAGTTAAAGCGGGAGAAACGATTGCCCTTGTAGGGCACAGCGGCTCAGGAAAAACAACTACAGCAAGTCTCATCGGGAGGCTTTATGTTCCTGATTCAGGCAAAATCTTTGTTGACGGAACAGACATAAACAGCGTAAATCTCCATTCTTACAGAAGTCAGCTTGCTGTTGTTCCACAGGAACCGACACTTTTCACAGGTACAATCAGAGACAATATCCGATATGGACGTGAAGACGCTCTTCAAATCGAAGTTGAAAATGCGGCCAAAGCTGCCAATGCCCATAACTTTATTACTGAAATGCCGGAAGGCTATGATACCATTGTCGGAGAGCGCGGATCAACCTTATCGGGCGGGCAGCGCCAGAGAGTCGCAATTGCACGGGCAATTTTACGTCAGCCAAAAATTCTTATCCTAGATGAAGCTACGTCATCGGTTGATGCAATTTCCGAAAAACTTATACAGGAAAGTTTGGATTCCTTGTTCAAAACCTGTACGACTATAATTATAGCTCATCGTGTTTCAACGATCAGACAGGCAGATAAAATTTTGGTGTTTGATAAAGGAAAAATTGCAGAATCGGGAACACATGATTCGCTTATCAATGCGGACGGTCTTTATGAATCGCTTTATAAATGCTATTTTAAAACCGCCGATTCCGAAAACGAAAAAGCCTGCTGATTTACTCCACGGTGACACTTTTTGCAAGATTTCTAGGCTTATCAACATCACAGCCTTTTACATCAGCAATATAGTATGAAAGCAGCTGGAGCGGAACAGAAGCAAGAATTGTCGAAAGATATTGATTCATAACCGGCACAGTTAAAAGATAATCAGTGACATGTTCCGCATGTTCATCACCTTCGGAAGCAATACCTATAACCAAAGCTTCCCTTGCCGCGACTTCCTGAATATTGCTCACGATTTTTTCATGAACATCATTTTTAGTCATAATTGCAACAACAGGACAATTGTAATCTACAAGAGCAATTGGACCATGTTTCATTTCACCTGCGGCATACCCTTCAGCATGTATATATGAAATCTCTTTTAGCTTTAGAGCGCCCTCTAAAGCCAAGGGATAGTTCACATTTCTGCCTAGGAATAGAAAATCACGGCAGGCTTGCAAATCCCGCGCGATATATTTAATATCGTTATTATCTTCAAGCTGTTTTTCGACAATATCGGAAAGTGATTCAAGTTCTTTTATAAATTCACTCATTTCCTTTCCCGAAACCATATTTTTTTCCTGAGCAAGATAGAGCGCAAGAATATACATAATAAGAGTCTGGGCTGTAAAAGTCTTAGTTGCGGCAACTCCCATTTCAAGCCCCGCACGAGTATAAATAACTCCGTCTACCTCTCTGGTTATGGAACTGCCTACAACATTTGTTATTGCAAGAGTACGGGCTCCTTTTTCATGAGCTTCCTTAACCGCCGCAAGAGTATCGGCCGTTTCGCCGGACTGACTAACTGCAATAAAAAGAGTGTCATCTGTAATAACAGGATTGCGGTAGCGGAACTCCGATGCAACATCTATATCAACAGGGATTCTTGCTATTTCTTCAATGAAATATTTGCCGAGCATCCCCGCGTGGTAAGCTGTTCCGCATGCAACGATGGCTATTCTTTTAATCTTTCTTACGATATCTCCATGAAGATTTGCTTCATCAAGATTTATTCTATCTGTTTTGATTTTTCCAGATAAAGTATCTGATAGACTTCGTGGCTGTTCATAGATTTCTTTTAGCATAAAGTGCTTGAATCCTGATTTTTCAGCCATATCGGCATCCCAAAGGACCATTGTGCTTTTACGGTTAACATAGCTTCCGTCATATTTCCGAAGAACAAGTTTATCTTTTTGAATGTAACCAAATTCCATATTATCGATAAGAACTATTTCACGAGCATACGCAAGAAAAGCCGGAACATCAGAGGCTGCAAAATATTCGCCTTCTCCGACTCCGATAATAAGCGGAGACTCATTTCTGGCAAAAAAGATTCTGTCCGGCCAATCCTCGCAAACTATTCCAAGTGCATATGCACCTTTAAGAATAGGCAAAACTTGAAGCATCGCCTTTTCCATATCACCTTCATAGTGTTTTTCAATAAGATGAACGATCACTTCAGTGTCGGTATCAGAGACAAAAACATGTCCTTCTTTTTTGAGCTCTTCGCGTAATTCAATGAAATTTTCAATAATGCCATTATGAACAAGCGCTATTTTGCCTTTGCAGTCCATATGAGGATGTGCATTTAGCTCCGAAGGTTTTCCATGAGTTGCCCATCGGGTGTGACCTATTCCTATATTCCCTTGTAAAGGAGAAGCTGTAAGTTCCTCATTTAAAACTTTAAGTTTGCCTACAGCCTTTTTTAAGCTGATCCTTTTTTCATTAATAACAGCCACTCCGGAAGAATCGTAACCTCTGTATTCAAGTTTACTCAGTCCTTCTATGATTACAGGAACCGCCTGTTTATCGCCGACATAGCCTATAATTCCGCACATTATTACCCGCTCCTGATAAATTTAATAAATATTTTCACACTATTTTCATATAGAAAAAATATTCTTCGCAACTTCTTCTTTTCCCCCTCTATTCACAAGAAAAACAAAAGGGAAAACACTTTTCACGGTCGAATTTACTAAATAAACCAAAAAGTGGTTTTTTAATATCAATAAAAATCTTTTAATCACATATTCATATATCTTTAACTGTACAGGAGGATTACTATGTGGGAACCTTTCACCGAGCGTGCCCGGCGCTCGATTGTGCTGGCTCAGGAAGAAGCGCAAAGACTTGGGAATAATTATATTGGCACTGAACACCTGCTCCTCGGAATTATGAGCGAAGGTGAAAGCGTTGCCGCTAAAGTTCTGGAAAATCTTAGCTTAACTTTGAGTAAGGTAAGGCATGAAGTCGAATCAATAGTAGGAAAAGGCAGTAAAACTGTTTCTAAAGAAATGGTATTTACCCCAAGGGCCAAACGCGTTATTGAGCTTGCTTTTGAAGAAGCTCGTAATCTTTCTCATAATTATATCGGCACTGAACACTTGCTTTTAGGCCTTATAAAAGAGAGCGAAGGCGTTGCCGCAAGAGTCATACAGAATCTCGGCGTTGATACTTCTAAAATAAGAAGCGGAATAACAAGGCTTCTGGGAGTAGAGTCTGCTCCTATGCCCACAAAAGAAAAAACCCGCACTCCTACCTTAGATCAGTACAGCCGGGATCTTACTCAAATGGCAAGAGAAAAAAAGCTTGATCCTGTTATAGGCCGTCATCAGGAAATTGAAAGAGTTATACAGATTTTGTCTCGCAGACAGAAAAATAATCCTGCTCTTTTGGGAGAACCGGGAGTTGGAAAAACAGCTATAGTTGAGGGTCTTGCACAGCGTATTATCGAGGGAGATGTCCCTGAGATGCTACGGGATAAACGTGTAATGGCGCTTGATCTTGCCGGCCTTGTTGCAGGAACAAAATATCGCGGTGAATTTGAAGAACGCCTCAAAAAAGTAATGGAAGAAATCAGGTCTGCCGCCGGTGAAATTATTCTTTTCATTGATGAACTTCACACGATTGTCGGAGCAGGAGCTGCCGAAGGCGCGATTGATGCTTCCAATATCCTTAAGCCGCCGCTTTCACGCGGAGAGCTCCAATGCATAGGAGCCACAACTCCCGATGAATACCGTAAACATGTCGAAAAGGATGCTGCACTTGAACGCCGTTTTCAGCCAGTAAATGTTGTGCAGCCAACAGAAGAGGAAACGGTTGCGATTTTAAAAGGTCTGCGCGATAAATACGAAGCCCACCATAAGGTGAGAATCACTGATGAAGCCCTTGTAATGGCGGCTAAACTTGCAGACCGCTATATCAGTGATAGATTTCTGCCTGATAAAGCCATTGATGTTATGGATGAAGCTGCGTCCCGTGTAAGACTGCAGTCAACTCTGCCTCCCTTGGAACTGCGTCAGATAGAAGCTGATTTGAGGCGGCTTAAAGAGGAAAAAGAAGCTGTCATTAAAGCTCAGGAATACGAAAAAGCGGCACAATTCCGAGAAGAAGAAGAGACTTTAAAGAAAAAGCGTGATGAGCTTCAAAAGGACTGGCAGGAAAAGAAAAATAACAAAGGTGACCGCCTTAATATGGTTACCGAAGAGGAGATTGCCTTTATAATCTCTCAGTGGACCAAAATCCCGCTTACTAAACTTGCTGAAGCTGAATCCATGAAGCTTTTGAATATGGAAAAAGAGCTTGAAAAAAGAGTTATCGGGCAACATGAAGCAATTGCAGTAATTGCAAAGTCAATCCGCAGAGCAAGAGCGGGACTTCAAGATCCACGCCGTCCCGCGGGATCATTCCTTTTCTTGGGTCCGACAGGTATTGGTAAAACAGAACTTGCCAAAGCTCTTACTGAATTTCTTTTTGATGACGAAGAGGCTCTTGTCAGAATTGATATGTCAGAGTATATGGAAAAATTCGCTGTCTCAAGACTTATGGGAGCTCCTCCCGGTTATGTCGGCTTTGAAGAAGGCGGTCAGCTCACAGAAGTAGTAAGAAGAAAGCCATATTCGGTTGTGTTGCTTGATGAAATAGAAAAAGCTCACCCCGATGTCTTCAATATATTGCTTCAAGTGCTTGAAGACGGCCGACTTACAGATTCGCAAGGCAGGATTGTCAACTTTAAAAATACAGTGATAATAATGACCTCAAATATAGGCACTTCAACTCTCTCCGAAGGCGGAGAAATGGGCTTCCGTGCGAGCAAAGATGAAGGAAATGCCGATGTAAAGCATGAACGTGTAAAAAAGAAAATAATGGATGAGGTCAAAAAACTTTTCAAGCCTGAGCTTATAAATCGTATTGATGAACTGATCGTGTTCCGTCATCTGAGTGAAGAAGACATAAAAAGAATTGTTGATCTTATGATGAACAGAGTTAAAAAAGAAATTGAAGCTCAGAGTCGCTTTATGGAAATAACGGATGAAGCAAGAAGCAGGCTTGCTAAAGAAGGCTATGATCCTACCTATGGAGCAAGACCGCTTCGCCGGGCCATTCAGAGAATGGTGGAAGACCCTCTCGCGGAAGAATTTATACGTGAAACATTCAAAGAAGGCGATACCGTCATAATAGATGTGGATCCCGAAGACGAAAAGAAACTGAAATTTACGAAAAAATAACAAGATTTCGAATTACAGATGGCGCTTCTCTTTGAGGAGCGCCATCTCATGCTTATCTTATGGCAAAAACAAAAACACATTTTGTCTGCAGTGAATGTGGCACTGTATCACTTAAATGGCTGGGGAAATGTCCGGGCTGCGAAAGCTGGAATACATTTACCGAAGAACCGGCAGAACTTCATGTTCCTGGCGTTTTAACCGCAGTCTCAAAAAATCCGGAAAAATTGATTGCTATAGATACTGCCGGTTATCCGAGAATATCAACAGGAATTGCCGAACTTGACCGTGTTTTTGGCGGAGGCTTGACTCCGGGTTCCGTCACCCTTCTCGGAGGCCAGCCAGGAATAGGAAAGTCCACCTTACTGCTTCAGGTATCGGACGGTGTTTGCAGCAATTCGGGGACTGCCCTCTATATAAGCGGAGAAGAATCTCCGCGGCAGATAAAAATAAGAGCCGAAAGACTTGGTATCCAAACAGAACAGCTTTACGTTCTTTCGGAAATAAATCTTGAAAAAATTATCGAACACTGCCGGTTATTGAACCCTACTTTGATAATAATAGATTCCATTCAAACACTTTACCGGTCTGAAATGGACAGTGCTCCAGGCAGTGTGGGTCAAGTCAGGGAATGCACTTCCATGTTAGTCAGAATGGCAAAAGAAATTGAGTCTTCTCTTATTATCGTCGGGCATGTGACAAAAGACGGAAGCATAGCGGGTCCTCGGGTTTTGGAACATCTTGTTGACACTGTGCTCTATTTCGAAGGAGAAAATATTCAGAATTTCAGACTGATAAAATCTGTAAAAAACAGATTCGGCTCAACAAATGAAATAGGAATTTTTGAAATGGAGCAGAGCGGTTTGCAAGCAATAGCCAACCCTTCCGAATATTTTCTAAGTCAACGGAGCATAGACACTACCGGCAATGTGATTATTCCGGTTATGGAAGGAACCAGAGCTATATTGGTCGAGCTTCAGGCTCTTGTTTCAAAGTCTTTTTATCCCGCGCCGGCAAGGAAAACCAAAGGGATAGATGCTAACAGACTCGCAATGATTGTCGCTGTTCTGGAGAAACGAGCCGGCATTCCTTTAGCCACACAGGACATATATATTAATGTAGCTGGAGGTCTTGAGATAGATGAACCAGCCGTTGACCTCGGAGTGGCAATGGCAATAGTTTCAAGTTTTGCAGATATACCTTTAAAGTCTGACACAGTGTTTCTTGGGGAAATAGGTCTTGGCGGTGAGATTAGAGGCGTGAGTCTATGTGATAGAAGAATAATGGAATCATCAAGACTTGGTTTTAAGAATATTATTATTCCTCAAAGCAATGCACGACCCGAACATGAATCGAATATAAAGATAACAGCTCTTGCTGATGTTAGAAATGCAGTAAAATTATTGCTCGGCAAGAATTCAAATAAGAGGCTCTAATGGAAAAGATTATAAAAGCTTTTTGTTACCTTGCTTTTTCTGTTTTAGGTATCGCCTTCGGATTAAAGCTTCATGAATATTCCATGCCCTTTTTCCTCTCCTTATCCCCGGATCTACAGATCATCAACAAAATTATGTTTGCCGTTTTAGGATTTATACTGGGGCTTACCGGCGGTATTCTTACAGGCAACTCTGTTCTTAGAGCGATAGAAAATACGATAAGAAAAATTCTCACGATTCCTTTAAGGCAAATTATAGGAGGAGTGGCTGGACTTATAACAGGTCTTATTATTTCAAGTCTTGTCGCATTTCTTTTTTCATACATTCCGCTGAGAACATTGGATTATGGCGGTTACATATTCAGCCTTCTTATTTTGATAGGTGCCATATTTATCTGCTATATATCGATTTATCTGGGCACAAGAATTATTGGGCATATGCCTGTCCCCCGCAACCCGGGAGCCAATGGTCATGCTTTGGATCTTCTTTGGGGAACGAGATATAAAATTCTTGATACAAGCGTTATAATTGACGGCAGAATATACGAAATTGCCAAATCCGGATTTATTGAAGGGACAATTGCCGTACCGAGATTTGTTCTTACCGAACTTCAGGGAGTTGCCGACTCCTCGGAAGATCTTAAAAGAAACAAGGGACGGCGAGGTCTTGATATACTTGACGGATTAAAAAAAGATTTTGGAATTCAGATCATTGAAAAAGATTATCCGACACCCGAAGTTGACGGTAAATTGGTTGATCTAGCGAAAGATCTGCAAGCTGTTCTTATCACAACAGACTACAATCTGAATAAAACTGCATCTCTTCAAGGTGTTGAAGTGATGAATATAAACGATTTGTCAAATGCCGTAAAACCACCGATCCTTCCCGGCGAAGAATTCAAGATAAGAATCATAAAAGAAGGCAAAGAACCCGGACAAGGAGTTGGCTATCTTGACAGCGGAACAATGATTGTCGTTGAAAACGGTAAGCGCTATGTCGGTGAAGAGGTACTTGTTGAGGCAACCAGCTGCCTTCAAACTTCAGCTGGACGTATGATTTTCGTCAAAGTAAAACAATGATTACCAATATTCTTATAACAGCAGGGGGAACCGGTTCACGTTTTGGTATTTATGCGGACAAGCTATTTATGCATGTTGGCGGAGTTCCTGTGATCATAAGAAGTATTAAGGCTTTTTCGGATCTTGACTTTAAAAAGCAAATATTCGTCGCGGCAAGGCCTGCTTTGCACCCGCTGCTCAAAAGTCTATGCATATCCTATGGAATACATTCACCTATAATAACCGTGCCCGGAGGTGCTACCAGACAAGATTCCATCTCCGCGATGCTCAAATCCATAAAAAATGATGATGGTCTTACTGCAATTCACGATGGGGCCAGACCTTTAGTAAACAAACAGGATCTTGAAAATATTTTTTTATTGAGCAGGCAAAAGCCTGACGGAATAATACTGGCTTCAAAAACCACAGATACTGTTAAAATTGTAAAAGACGGATTTATAAACTCAACTTTGGACAGAAATTTACTTTATAACGCTCAAACACCTCAGATATTTAATACTTCGGTAATTAAAAATGCTTATGAAAATGCCCAAAAAGATAATTACTCAGGCACAGATGATGCCTCACTCGTAGAACGAATGGGGAAAAAAGTCACAATATATGAATCCAAAAGACCCAATCCTAAAATCACTTATAAATATGATATAGTTTTTTGTGAGGCGCTGCTTAATGGATAATGACGAAATCAAAGAAAATCTGCAATATTTGGAAGAAGTTATTGCCGATTATGAAGCAATGATAAATAATATAGGCAAAAATCATTTATCGGCAAGCCTGTTGATGAATTACAGAGATGAAATTCAAGATCTACTCTCAGAACTTACTCCTTTGCGGATAAATCTTACAGCATATTGGAAAAAAATAGTTATCCTCGACAACAAACTTCGAGGCAATGCCCAGAAATATGTTTCTGAAGTCGGCCATAATAATTTTAAACAATACCAAATTATAAATGATCCTCCAAAAGAACGCTGGTGGTGGTATCTTGATAAAGTGACCCTGCCTCCTCCGGAACCAAAAAAGCCATGGGAGTTCTGGAAAAAATAAACCCATTCCCCCATTATTTGTTCTGTTCTCCTTTGACAGGCAATATTATTGACTAATATTCAATAAATACCGAAAATAACTATAATAAATCTACACAAATCTTCTTAAAAACCCATTTTATTGAATAAAATTCTACAGGAGGTGCTTTACTTCTAAAGAATTTCTGTTAGAATAAGAGACATAGTTTTAACTTTTAATTTTGATTTGAGGTATTTGTTTATGTTTATTGCAGTAAGCGGTCCAATCGGTGCAGGAAAATCCACTGTTACAAGAATTTATTCACAGATTACCGGTTATGACCCTCTGTTTGAAACAGTTGCAGATCATCCCTATCTTGAAAAATTCTATGCAAATCCGGAAGAATATGCCTTCCGTGCTCAGGTTTTCTTTTTGTGGGACAGGTTCAATAAGCATTATACCTGGGAACAAAGTTCAAAAAATATTGTCGCCGACAGATGCATATATGAAGATGCAATTTTTGCAAAAGTTTTGCACCGCCGCAATATTCTTAATGATGAAGATTATAGTCTCACCTATCTTCCCCATTACAAAATGCTTTGCAATATACTCACTCCTCCAGATCTTATGATTTACCTCCGGGCATCTGTCGATACTCTGATGTATCGCATAGGCAAACGAAGCCGCACAATGGAGAAAAGCATAGAAAGATCTTATATGGAGATGCTCAATGAAGCATATGAGGAATGGATCGATGAATATCCGCATAAAAAACTTATTGTGGAAACAGATGGTCTTGATCTCACCTGTGATCTTCATCCTGAATGGTTCTATCTTTTTAAAGCAATTCACAATAAAGTGCTATGCAACGATCTACCGAATGAAGCAATCGGCCTGCAGAAAATCAAGGAGCTGATACCCTCCACCTGCAAAAGAAGCAATGCTACATGGGAGCGGCAGAATATATTCTGCTGCCCTTAAAATAGGTTAAATTTCCCACTATTTGACTTTTATAGGGAATAATAATGATGTGTCTTAACTTAATTTTTTAAAAGGCACCAGATTAAAACCTAGCATCCCTGTTTTATATTTTAATCTATTAATCAACTTTTTTGAGAAATAATTTTATTCAATTTTTTTATTCACTTACGATGGATGGTGACGCTGTCTGAGTAGGAATTACACTCCCCGATTGTTTTTCCGTATAAACCTGCCGATAATTTACAGGCGACACTCCATCCGGCTGAAGAATCATTCCTACAACAAAACTAAAACCCAAAATAAGGCTTGCAAGGACTATAGCAACAGCTATGTTCCCTTTTTTAAGCTCTTCTTGTTCATCAATTTTTGGAGTAAGATAGTCATAAACCTTAAGCAAAATGAATAAAGCGCAGCTTGTCGCAAAACATGCAACCATAACCCAAGCTATAATTTTTAAAAAAGAAAATACCATTTCCAACTAACCCTCCTCAAAAATAAATAAACTATAAAGAGCAACATGTTTTTTGCCGCTTTTTATAGTTTATCCTTTAATATCTTAGTTTTCTTTAATAAGAAGAGATTTTCCCGTCATTTCTTCCGGTTTAGGAATTTTCAGCATCTCAAGAAGTGTAGGCGCGACATCCGAAAGACGTCCGTCAATTAAAGTATATCCGGGATAATTTATAAGCGAACAGGTTACATCGAATATAGTATGGGAAGTAAAAGGCGTTTCGCCGTCCTTCATTTTTTCACAATTTCCATGATCAGAGGTTAGAAGTGCACACCCGCCAGCTTTAACTATAGCATCCGTAACTTCCCCCAAACATGCATCAACAACTCTGACAGCCTCTTCGGCCGCTTCCAGGACACCTGTATGTCCTACCATGTCTCCATTGGCAAAATTCATTATAATCACATCATATTTATGCATTTCTGACAAAAATCTATCTCTGACTTCAAAAGCGCTCATACTGGGCTTAAGATCGTAAGTCGCCACTTTGGGAGAAGGGATGAGTTCTCTGTTCTCATTTGGGAAAGGTTGTTCCCGTTGGGCATTGAAGAAAAAAGTGACATGTGCATATTTTTCCGTTTCTGCAAGCCTCAATTGCCGGAGTCCAGCATCAGATATGACTTCGCCTAAAATATTTTTAAATTTCACCTCATCAAAAGCCACTTCAAAGCTGCCGCCCGCATAATAGCGAGCAAAAGCGGTATAAAAAACCTCACGTTTTTCTCTTTTGAAAAATTGAAAATCTTCTTCAGTGAATGCCCTTGTTATTTCTCTGGCGCGGTCAAGACGGTAATTGTAATTAATAACGGCATCATTGTTTTTGATACCAAAGAAATCTCCGATCACGCAAGGAAGCACAAATTCATCTGTTATATTGTTTTTATATGAGTTCTCCAGCGCAGTTCTGACATCAGGAAATCTTTCGCCTTCAGCTCGAATAAGAGTATTATAGCCTTTTTCAACCCTATCCCAGCGATTATCCCTATCCATAGCATAATACCGACCCTGTAAGGTTGCTATTACGCCTATGCCTGTTTCAGACATTTTCTCCAGAAGCTCTTCGATAAAGTCTCCTGCACTTTTAGGAGGAGTATCCCGGCCGTCAGAAAGTATATGTATACAAACCTGTTCCCGTTTCAAACCCAGCTTGGAAGCCATCTGCAATAGTGCATAAAGATGCGTGTTCATAGCATGGACGCCTTGATCCTGAAGAAGCCCCAGGAGATGCAGTGTCGAATTATTGGTCAAAGCGTGCTGCATAGCCGATTTAAGAGCCTGATTCTTAAAAAACAAGCCTGAAGATATAGACTTGTCTATTCTGACCATCATTTCATCCACAACCCTGCCGGATCCAAGATTCATATGGCCAACCTCAGAATTACCTTGAAATCCAGGAGCAAGACCAACATCCAGTCCGCTGCATTTAAGCATGCAATATGGATACTCTTTGAGTATGCGTGTCATATTCGGAGTAGAGGCAAGTCTGGTTGCGTCTCCTTCTTTAATTGGATCACTGGAGGGATTTACTCCCCAGCCGTCACGTATAATCAAGCATACAGGCTTCATAAAGACCCCCTATTTTTCGCAATTATTATATTGTCTGCCCACTGATTCCATGCACTCTCTGCAAAGCCATTTATATTCGCCGCAGGCATTCATAATTGACTCAATATGAGCTGCAACAGAATTGCATTTCTCACACATAAACACTGTCTGTGTTGCAAAGCAGGCGTATTTCGTCTCTTCATTCTTTTTTGATCTTTTATCTATTTGTATAAGTTCCGTCATAATTCACTCTTAACCTGTCATAAAATATTATTTTTATACCGACTGGATATTATAAAGCATTGAGCGGTTAAAAAAAAGAGATAAAATGTTAACTTTTAGGCTCTTCCTTTTTAAAACTGAAATTATTATGACCTACATAACTTATGATAGTCGTTGCCAATAAGCTCAAAGCACCAGCTATATATAAATTCATATGCAACCTGCCTATAAAAAGCCAGAGAAAAATATTGCTAAATAAATAACTTATAAGATAAATCGAGACAAAACGTGTAAATTCAGCGCCTGGTGCATTGGAAGAACGAAAAGTAAAAAAACGGTTCCAGAGATAGCTGTGTATTATGCCGAGTACATATGAGAGGGTATTAGCAGCAAGATATTGAATCCCCAAATAAATAAATAATGCATATACACCATATCCAAAAAGGGTGTTTAAGAGACCTACAAATAAAAATCTTAATTGTTTGCCTGAGATCATAAACAAAATTATAACATAACAA
>MTLE01006168.1_pt1 | contig 15569 bp, 11 predicted proteins | sample 1982461 | NCBI WGS metagenome assembly MTLE01 (sample SAMN05712605, study PRJNA340218) | biofilm metagenome | isolation source: sample SPL anode biofilm adapted to -200 mV | place: USA | collected 2012-02-03
AAAGGCGGGCCTCCGATGTCCAGCTCGGTGGCAGTGCCATCCGCGCCCGCCAACAGCAAGGGCGGATGGCCCGCGCTGGCCACCCGGAGGGTCCGGCGGGCGCCGTCGAAATAGGCCAGTTGGGCGGTGATGAACATTTCCGCGCGGTCCAATTCCGGATAAAGCTGTTGATTGAGCCAGGCCAGAAATTTCCCGGGCTGAGATTCGCTGCCGGGCTTGGCCCGCAATAGGCTGTGGAACATGAAACCGAACAGCGCGGCGGGCAAACCTTTGCCCATCACATCCGCCACCACCAAGAGCATGCTGCCACCCGCCAGGGGCAAGGCATCGTAATAATCGCCGCCCACTTGGCGGGCGCTCCGATAATAACTGGAAAGGCCAAATCCCGGAGCGGAGGGCAGTTGGCTGGGCAGCACCAGGCGCTGAAGCTTGGCGGCGATCTCCAAGTCGCGAGCGTCCAGCCGGGCCTGGACCTGTTCCTCTTGCATTTGCTTGCCGCGCAGTTGCAGGCCGAGAAACTCCCCAAAAGTTTGGATCACATTAACCTCGGCGGCGCGAAAAGGGCGGGTGGCGGAATGACGGCCCAAGGCCAGCACCCCCACCAAGGCGTCGTTGGCCACCAGCGGATGCGCCAAGCCGCATCCCTGGCCGGCCAGGCCTGCCAGGGGATCATCGGGAGCTAGCGGAGTGTGCTCGTCGAACCACGCCGTGTTGCGCTGGGTGGCCGCTTGAATCTCCACAAAACGCACTCCGGAGCCAGGTCCTTCCAATGGCAATACCGGTGGCGCGGAAGCCGCGGGGTATGCTGCCACCAGGCCGAGTTGTTGACTGGCGCCATCCATGATGCGCAGCACATGCCAGTCGGCCTCGGTAATGGTCTGCAATTGCCGCAGCCAGTGGCTGAGGAACTCCTTAGTGGCGCCGCGCTTCTGCAATTCGGCGCTAAAGCGGAAGATGGCGGACAGGCTTTCGTAGGTGGAAGCCAACTCCTCGGTCATCAAGTCCAGCGTGTGGCGTGCTTCGCGCAATTCCGCGGCCCAGGCCCCCGGGTTTTTCATATTATCCTCCGCCGGAGCCGCCCGGAACTTGCGCAACCGCAGGCAGTTTGCATCGCGCCCTCGCAGATACTCGGAATGGTCGGTGAGGTTTTGAATGAGAAAGATTCCCCGGCCTGATTCACTATCCGGAGGGGGCAATTGGGCTGGTTGGGGCCAATCAAAACCCGGAGTGTGGTCGGTGACGCGCCCTTCAGCCCATTGGCCCGTCACCAACAAGTCCACGCGCACCCCGGATTGCCGGGCTTCCGGGCGGCAGTACTTGACGGCGTTGTTAGCCGCCTCCACCAAGGCCAATTCCCAAGCGTCGATTTCGGCCTCGGGCAAACCTGCTTGGGCCAGGAATTCCCGCGCCAACCGGCCCATGTCAGGCACAGCCGCCAAATCGCAAGGCAGTTCATGCGCCAGGGAAAGCCCATAATTGGCGGTGGGGAGAGGCATGTCAGTCAGGTGAGTGCTGTTTTCCGGGTAAATTTTTGTTCCTGCGCCTAGGAATTCGGTGAGTCCAAGCAACCACCCACTGCCAATGGGTGAGAATCATTAAAGCCTGGATTTCGTCAGGGTTTCACGATTTCAAACACCCGATGCAAACGGGTAAGCTCCATAATCTGCTGGACCGATGGCGTGGGGTTGATGACGCGCAAAGTGCCTCCGCGCGCGGCCATGGTTTTGTGCAAAGAAATGAGCATGCCGAGGCCACTGCTATCGATGAATCGCGTTTGGGACAAATCCACATCGAGGCACATTACCTCACCTTGGATGGCGGCGCGCGCTTGGTCGCGGAGGCCCGGGCTGTTGGCCGCGTTAAGCTCGGTCAATTCGCTCAAAACCAGCGTTCCCTTTTCCGATAGAATTTTCATAGCAAAGCAATACCTGGCTGGCTCCCAATTCTATCGGGAATAGGGCGGGTTAAAAGTTTAATCTCCAGGCAAAAGCCGGAAATTGGAGGTTTCCGTTTCCGGTGGACGTCCGAGCAGGCGGAAAGGAAGGAAATTGGCCAAGGCCGCCGCCAGCCGCTTTCTTCCCCGCATTTCCGCCAGCAGAAACGGGTCGGCAACTTTGACGGTGGATCCGGTCACCAAATGCAACAAATGATGCCCCCAAGCAAAGGAATCACGCACTTCAGTGAAAGCGCCCACGTAAGTTTGGGGCCCGACGATGCTGCCCACGATTTCGGCACCCTCATCGATGTAACTGCGATCGCCGATGATGGTTCCCGGGCCAATGGCGGCCCCGGAGGCAATGCAAACCTGGGCGCCGATCCAGCAAGGCCCTTCCAGCGTGGCGTCGGGCGCCACCTGGCTGCGCAGCCCGGCAAACACTCCCGGGCGAATCTCCCGCATGCCGACTCGTTGCCGGGCCATGACGGGGATTAACTTTTGCTGGGCGTCGTGCCAGGCTTGATAACTGCTCCATAGCGCGTGTTCCGGGAGTTGGGGCAGGCTATCCAGCCAAACCGCCCGCGCCAGCGCAACGCCGTCTGGCGGAGCGACGCTACCCATGATTTCGATATCCAGCCCCCACGCTTCACCGCGGGCCACCAAGTTTCGGACCGGTTCTTCCAGGCCGCCGGCCGCGATTTGGACGTTTTTAACGCCTTGCATGGCCAGCCCCATCAAGGCCTGCTCCAAAACGGTTTGCCCGAGGAAAGGCAGAAATGCGGGTGGCCGCAGGCGGATTAAGGCTGGCACGGCGGCCGTGTCAGCTGTGAGATTGAGAATTACTTTCATATCGTTACATTCCTTTGCCAAAGAGAATGGCAGGGACCGTTTTAGCCAGCAGCCAAAGGTCCTTGCCCAGGGTTTGTTGTTCTATATAGCGGACATCCAGGAGCACTTGCTCCGGAAAATCGATGGCGTTGCGGTCGCCGATTTCCAGCAAACCGCCGCGCCTTTCCCCCACTTGCCAGAGGCACGTGATGCCCGGCTTGACCAAGAGGCGCCGGCGATCCGCCGGAGTGTAGAGCGCAACTTCGCGCGGCACCGGAGGGCGAGGACCCACCAGGGACATATCTCCCCGCAGGACATTCCAGAATTGGGGCAACTCATCAAGCGATGACTTGCGCAGCCAGCGCCCTGCACGGGTGATGCGAGGATCATCCTTCATTTTAAAAGTTATGCCGGAAGCTTTTTCATTCTGGGCCAAGAGAGCTTGCAGGCGGCTTTCCGCGTCCACGCACATGGAGCGCAACTTGAGCATGTGAAACGTCCGGCCGCATTGGCCCACCCGGACTTGCCGGAAAAACACCGGGCCGCCGTCCGCTTTAACGATTATGGCGAGCAATAAAAATATCGGGGCCAGCAACAGCAAAGCGATGGCGCTGATCGCCACGTCCAGCACGCGTTTGGCGGCCAAGGTGGCTTGAATGACGCATTGCCAGTTGAGGCGGCGCCAATTGACGTGCGCGTTGAAAAGCGCCCGGCGCCAGGGTTGCTGGGCGGCGAGCAAGCGGTCCATGGCCTGATGATTCAAGCGTTCGGCATTCACGCGGCACCTCCCCCGACGCCAGCGAGGCAGGCTTCCGAGGCCTGGTTTTCGGCCATGACCCGTTGGAACATGCGCTCCAAGCCGTCGATATATTGGTTAAAATCGTAGCGTTCACCCGCTAATTGAAGGCCGTTCAGGCCCAACTGCCGGGCCAGGGTTTTATTCGTGAGCAATTGGGACAAGCGAGCCGCAAAGAGCCGGTGGTCCATCCAAGGGACGAGAAATCCATTCCAGCCATCGGCCAGCCAATCGCTGATGCCTCCGGCGTCGAACGCCACCACGGGCAGGGCATAACGCATGACCTCCAAGCCGATCGTGGCAATCGGCTCCGGCCACACGGAGCTGAGGGCAACGGCCGTGCATTCCCGGTAGTAATTCTTCAATTCTTCTTGCGGCACGAAGCCCTTGAAAGTGACGCGGCCGGCCAGCCCCAATTTTCGTGCCAGCGCCTCGCAATAGGCCCGATGGTTGCCGTCTCCCAAAATCACGCACTCAAATCGTTCCGGCACCAGCGCGAGCGCGCGCAACAAAACGTCCACTCCTTTGCCCCGGATGATTTGCCCGGCGTAAACAATGAGGTTGCGCTCACTGAAGCTGCTGCGCAGATTCGGATCCCCCATTCGCGGCACCGGGGGATGAATTTCGATGCGCTCCGGGTCAAACCCATTTCGCAACAGTTCCTCCCGCATGTACCGGGTGACCACCACCATGCGTTGAAACTTCTGGTTAAGCGCCACCTCCCGCTTTTTAGCCGAGTAACTCACCCACTTGAGGGGGAGTTTCCCGCCGGGATTGCGCCCCACGCAAGCCAGGCACGAGAACACACAGTGCGGCCCCACCCCACGAGTGCATATTTTGCGGGTAAAATAATCATACTTGTAACTGCGCATGCAGTAGATGTCGTGATCATGCACCATGCGCACCAGCGGCACCCCGGATTCCACCAGGGCGGTGATAACTGCCAAATCCGCCATTTTATGCACGTAGACCGCGTCAGGCCGGAACCGGCGCAAGGCCTCCCGCGTGGCGGCTGCATTGTTTTTGCATTGCAATGCAAACCGGACGGGAAAAGTGTCTTGCCAGGCGGCTTCGTTGCGGCCCGTGCCCGGGCCGTGCAGGATCGCCAGCGAATGGCCGCGTAAACCCAACTCGGTGGCGGTGATATGCGCGTTGGCTTCCGCTCCAGCCAGGGCGCCAAACCGCTCGTGTACGTATAGAATTTTCATGCAATAACCTCCTGGGCGAAGGCTAATGCAATTGCCGTGCCAGCGGGCGAAGGGGGAAGGATCAGGCCTCGTGAGCATCCAGCCAGGAGCGCAAGGCGGCGGTATTTTTCTCGCAGATGGCGGACAAGGATTGCAGTGAAGTGACGGCTGCCTCGCGGTCGCCGGCCAAAGCACGGTTTTCCAGCTCGAACAAAGCGTCGGCAAAACCAACCATGCCTACGGTACGGCTGATGCCTCGCAGTTTGTGGGCATGTCGGGCCAACTCAGGGAGATCACCCGCCATGGCGAGGGTAGCTATCTCCTGGGCGCGGCTAGGAAGTTCTTCGAGAAAATCCTGAATTATGGCAACCACACCCTCATTTCCCAACTCGGTGAACAGTTCCGCCAGCTGGCCGGAATCGAAACTAGGGGTATTGGCCTGGTTATCCGATGGAGGGTGGGCGCCAGGACGGCACTCAATCGCGGCGGAGAGTTGCCGCTCGGTAAAAGGCTTGCGCAGGTATTCATCCATGCCTGCCGCCAGACAACGTTCCCGGCTTCCCGCCAGGGCGTTGGCGGTCAGGGCAATAATATGCACTCGCTGGCTGCCGGTTCGCCCCCGCGCCGCTTCCCGCGCCCGAATTTCCCGGGTGGCCTCGTAGCCATCCATTTCCGGCATCTGGCAATCCATTAAAATCACGTCGGGGTTTAAACGCTCCCAAGCCTCCAATGCTTCGAGGCCATTGAGGGCAAAGTCGGCGCGATATCCCATTTTTTCGAGCAAGAGCACCATTAAACGGCGGTTAATCTCGTGGTCTTCAGCAACCAGAATCCGGCACGAAGTCAACGCGGAGCGTGGAGTTGGCGGCTGAGTGATCGCGGCTTTCACGCTCCCCAAGGCCTCGGCTTCCGCCAGCGGCAAATCCAGTTCAAACCAAAAAAGGGAACCTTGGTCGGGCGTGCTGGAAACGCCAATGCGCCCGCCCATGAGCTCCACAATGCGCCGGGAAATTGCCAGGCCCAATCCGGTGCCGCCACGGCGGCGGGAGGCGCTGCCATCCACCTGGGTGAACGGTTGAAACAGCCGCTCCACATCGCGCTGGCCAATGCCGATACCGGTATCCTCAACTTCAAACCGGACATGCGCTTGGCCCGCGAGTTCCACCTTGCCGGTGGCGCGCGCTTGCACCCCGCCTTTTTCGGTGAATTTGAGGGCGTTTCCGACCAGGTTGACCAGCACTTGGCGCAAGCGCCCGGCGTCACTCCGGAAAATATCCGGCAGGCCGGAGTCCACTTGCGAGCTCAAGGCCACGCGCTGGGCTTCCGCGCGCGGGCGCAGCATTTGCGTCACCCCATCCAGCAAGTCGCGCAAGCTAAACGCCTCGGTTTCGAAGTGAAAATGTTCGCCCGCCTCGATTTTGGAAAAGTCCAAAATATCGTCGATGATCTTGACCAGCGCTTCACCGCTATGGGCGGCCGTGCGGGCGAACTCGGCTTGGTCCGGCGCCAGGGGCGTGTCGAGCAGCAAGCGCGTCATGCCAATCACCGCGTTCATGGGCGTGCGGATCTCATGGCTCATCATCGCCAAAAAATCACTTTTGGCGCGGCTGGCGTCTTCCGCAGCCTCCTTGGCTTTGAGCAGTTCTTCCGCGACCCGTTTGCGTTCGGTGATATCGGAAGCCACTCCCAAATAGCCCGCCACTTGCCCGTGTTCGCCAAACAAGGCAGTCATGGACAGCAGCACCGGAAGGCGCCCGCCATCCTTGCGGAGGTAGGTCCACTCGCGTTCGTCCGGTTTTCCCAGGGCCGCCAGGGCCGCCAAAGCCTCAAAACCGGCGTCCACTTTCCGGCCCAATTCACGCGACAATTCCGCGGCCCGCGATTGAATCTCCGCCGGATCATGGATGGCCGCAAGATCGCGCTTGCCGACCATTTCCGGCGGGGTGTACCCGAGCAACCTTTCGGCGGCCGAGTTGAAGGTCAGGATCGTCCCGCCGGGCGTGGTGGAGATGATAGAGTAGCTGGCGCTTTCGAGGATGGCGCGCTGCAAGGTGCTGGTGCGTTGCAACTGCTCTTCCACTTCGCGCCGGATGATAAACTGGCCGATCTGGCTGCCTACCGCGGCGAAGGCTTGCAGGAGGGATTCGTCGGGCTCCTCGATGTTGCGGCTGAAAAACTCGGCCACCCCCCAGAGCTCCCCGCGGGCGATCACCGGAAAGGCAAAGGCGCCATGCAACCCGTCGCTGGCTGCCGCCAGGCGGCGGGGGAAATTGGAATCCTGGGTTACGTCGGCAATCCAGGCAGGCTGGCGGGTAGCCCAAACCCGGCCTGGCAAACCTTGGCCGCAATCGAATTCGATGGCGCGGCTAGCCGCAATGAAGGTTTCCACTGGGGCGGACGGCTCGTGCCAGATGTCCAGGCAGCGCAGATGATCGGCCAGGATATGCCAGAATTGCCCGGTTTGCCAGCCGAGATTCTCCCCGATGGCTTGGAGCAACCGGGGCACCACGTCGGCCAGGCTCTCGGATTCGGCCAAAACTTTGGACACCTCAAACTGGACCGCCAAGCGCTGCTGGGCCGCCCGGCGCTCCGTGATATCCGTTTCGATGGCCATGAAGTTGGTGATGCGGCCGTTGGCGTCGCGGATGGGTTGCACTTCAATCGCCAGCCAATAACACCGGCCGTCTTTGCCGTAATTCAGGATTTCTTCGCTAAATCCTTCCCCTTTGCGCAGCCGCTCGCCAATGCGGCGCACAGTTTCAGTGTCGGTTCCCGGCCCTTGCAGCACCGCACCCGGCTTTTTGCCTTTCAAATCTTGGAAGGTGTAGCCAGTCAGGCGAGTGAAACCTTCGTTGATCCATTCGGTGTAACCTTGGGCATCGGTTAAAACCACGGCGTTGTCGGTGCGGGCGGCAATCAAGGCCAGCTTGCGGGATTCGGCCTCCTGCTGGCGGAGTTTCTCGTTGGCCTCGCGCAAGGCGGCCCGCTGGGCGTGCAGTTTTTCGGCCAGCCTTTTCAAATCCGCCACTGCGATTTTTTGCGACTGCAGCACTTGCAGCAAGTCCAGCGCCGGATCGTGAACCGCAAAATCCTCAAAGGACAAACCTAGCTGGGTGATGGCGGCCGGTTCCGGCAGCCAGGGAGAGCCCAGGAAGACGATAGCGTTTTGGGCCGGCATCAGTGATAGCATTTGCCCGCGCAATACCACGCCGGTGGCCACTTCTTTGATGAGGTACAAAGTGCGCCCAGCTTGAAGAATTTCGGCAAATACAAAGGGCGCTTCCGGCCGGATCGGCTCGAATAATCGCGCCAACTGAGCGCCCGGCGCCACTTGCGGGCAAACCCGCGCCAAAGAGTGCCCCCGGCGAAGGATGGTTAAATCCGGGCCAAACGCGAAGTGAAAGGGGAACACTTCATCAAACGAGCTCGCGGGAAGAGTAATGCCATCGGCAGCCATCCGTTCACCATTCTACCAGAAAGGTGTCATGATCCGCCCCCTGGTCGCGGGAGTTGAGGAGTGAAATGCTCTTGATCGGCACGCTGAACCGCTTTCCCAGGCCGCGAAGCAATCCTCTCACGAAGGGGACTAATCCCGCGCGGTGGGTGAAATAATGCAGGCACAGCGAGTGTTCCTTCACCCCGGAAACTTTGAATCGGGGTGGTTTGAGTTTGGGAAATATCATGGAAACCCGGGAGTGAAAATCGGGCAGGTTATTCAAAAACTCGGGTAAATTTTTGCCGCCGACATCCATCAGTTCGCCATAGCCCTCTTGGGCGGTTTTCAGGATCCAATGCTCCCCGAAGGCCTCCAGGATTTCCCCCGCCGGCCGGCCGCTGAGCTCGCTCGCCGCGCCCACCAATTTATAGGTTAACTCGTCGGGATAACCTTCGTTGCTGATGAAGACATCCACGTCCACACCCGCACGCTCCTTGATTTGTTCCCACATGGTTTCGCCGTAAGCTGCGCAGACCATGTCCTCCATTGCTTTGTTTACCATGCCGTACATAAGGGGGCTTGGATTACATTTATAATATTCCACAAGCTGGATGGCAAAGCAAACCTCTTGCGAGTAGAGGAGATTGACTCAAACTGCCAAGGCTTTGTTTAGGGGCATGCTGGCGCGGCAGGCGGCAGTGGAACTTGGTGGCTCCAATCCGGTTTGGTGGCGCGATCGCCCAAAGTCCACGCGTAAATCTCCAAGAACTGCCGGGCCTTGGCCTCCCAGGTGAAGTGTTCAAAAACATGGTGCTGCGCGTTGCGCCCCATAGCGCTAACTTCGGCGGGCGCGCCCCAAGCCCGAGCTAAGCTTTCACGCAAGCCGTGGATGATGTGTGGGCGGGAACCCATCGGCACCGTCCAACCAAGGCCCGGCGGCACTAATTCGGCGGGCCCACCGTAATCCAGCACCAGTGGCACCAGCCCCATGGCCATGGCTTCCAATACCACCCCGCCGCCGAATTCCCGAACGCTCGGAAACCCAAATACCTGCGCCCGGCTTAAACGATCCGCCAGGCTGGCGTGGTTCACCCAGCCGGGAAATTCCACCTGATCGGCGATGTGAAGGTTGTGGGCCAACTGCCGGAGCGCGGGCAATTCCGGTCCGTCACCGATAATATCCAATTCGAGCTGGCCTCGCCGAGCCAGTGGCGCGGCGGCTTCGAGCAGCATGTCGACTCCCTTTAGCGGAACCAGCCGGCCCGTGAAGGCCACCCGCAATTTCTGGCCTATTGGCTGGGGAGGCGGGCGGCGGGGAAACCGTTCCACGTCGATGGCGTTTTCCGGCAGGAACACGCATTTGCTATGGTATATTGCAGGCATTTCGCGCCACGCGGCCCGCGAGCCAAGAATGAGCGCGGCGGCATCGCGGCGGGTGGCGCGATATCCGGGCAGCAGTTTGTACGCCTTGCGAAACGGCGCGAGCCACTCCCGCTCTGCCCGGCGCAAATGAGCGAATTCCTTAGGCCACGGCAGGCCGCCATTGATCGGTCCGAGCACAAACGGCACCCTGGCTTGAGCGCACCGGCTGGCGAGCAGGCTTGGGGCCACCGGGGTGTTGGGAGTAATGCGATGCACCAGATCAAACTCCCCACGCTCGATACGCGGGCCAAACTCTTGCCACACCCGCCGCTCGAAGGCGGGATAAGCCAAAGTGGCCAGTGCCGAATAAGTACTCCAGCCAAGCGACGTGCCGCCCCTTAATGCTTTAGCCACGTGCCAGGCCAAGCCTTGCCAGCGCCGGTTGTTTATGGGAGTGAACTCCATGCCGTCAAAGCCTGCTGCCTCGATATCGGGCTGGTTTCGGATTTCGGCGGCCAAGTGGACGTCCGCAACTTTGGCAAGCGCCCGGCTAAAGCTCCAGCCGATGAGCGCCACACTCGTCAGTTGGGGATTAGCCGACTCGGCCACCAGCAAAACCCGGAGGCGCCGCGAGCGGGCACTCGTGGCGGTATTAAGATGCGGACGGGCGGTTGAATCAAGGGTGGCATTCATATGCGGGAGTCAAAGCAGGAGCATTAAATTTCGGTAAGGCTTGCTGGCGGTTTGCTTGAAGAGCAATTCCGGAAGGTATGCTCTGGGCCCAGCGGCACGCGCTGGCGGCAAAACCGGCAAATATTAGCCAGGCGGAAAGATTCTTGGTCTGCGTCAGAACTCGTTCGACGGAACCGTGAATATAGGTTAACGCGAGGGCGACTAACAAACCTCCCAAAAAATATCCCAACGGCGTGCGCCAATGGCGGGCCAATCCCAACCCCGCCCACCCGAGGGTCAACAGCGCGAACACCAGGTGGCTGGCCAAGCCCGCGTAGCCCGTCTCGGCCAGCATCAGCCAATAAAGGCTTTCGGTAAGCGGGCAGGCTTCATAATTTTCATCGATGATCCGGAAGCCGCGGCTCAGATCCCAATCCATGAGGATCGTGACGTACTTTTCGTTGGGCAGGCTGTTCACCACCCCGAAATTATTCCAGCCAATGCCCACAGGAGAATCGTGCAGCATGGCCCGCGATTGGCGGTTGAGCACCGGCCGCAAATCCTCTGCGTTTTCCCGGGCGGCATTCTCGTTTACCCGCGCCATCAAGGAATCCAGGGCCAGCATGCCCGCCGCCAACGCGGCGCAAGCGCCAAACCCAGTGATCGCATATTTTTTGATCGAAACCCCGCGCATAAACGCCAGACCGCTGACTAGGACCGCGCCGATGGCAAAAGCCGCCAAGCCAGCGCGGGAGACCGTGAGCAAAATCATGAGTCCCGTCGCGCCAATGGCTCCCAAATAGAGAATGGTATCGGCCCGGCTGGTCTGGGAAGCGTAGGCCACCGCCAGAATCGGAAGGGCGCATAAATAAGCCCACATGCAGAGCGGGTTTTGGTGTTCGAACCAGCCATGGACTTGCCAAAGGCCATCTACATAACGCAGTTTCAGGCAAACTAACGTTTGCAGAATCAAAGCGCCCGCCAGCGTGCGCAGCACCCAGCGCAAATCGGTTTCATCGCGAAAAGCATGATACGCCCCCACCAAGATTAACGCCGCCGAACTGAATTTCCACGCGGCCATAAGCCCGTAAACCTTGTTGTCGGCGAACCCAAGAGAGAGGCAGCTTAAAGCGCAATGCAGCAAATAAAGCCAGAGGCCCGGCGGCCAGCGGCGATCACCGGGGACATGTCTTAGGCAAGCGGCTACGGTCAGTGATATGCCCAAGGCAACGATCAGCGAAAACTCAAAACCTTTCGTGTGTCCGCGATAAAACTCCACCGAATCCAGCATCAGGGTGAGCTTGCTGGGAAACCACGAAGGCATGAACACCAACAGACATAAGGCCAAGCGCTCCGCCACCCGGCATCGTGCCAACACCCACCCAAGCAACGGTGCCAACAGGCCGTAACCTGCGAGGACGATGATGATTTTGAGCAATTCCTTCACGGTGCGGTGTTAAGTATGGCGGCCACAATGCTAGCCCATGGCAAACCTCCAAACGGTCCACAAGCACGCCATATGCCAGTCGAATTTTCCGCGAAAATACAATGGGATAGGCGAATAGGAGGATTAATACGCAATGCTGATGCAATGCGTAACCATTGCTATGCTCAAGCTAAGGCAAGGTTCTTCGCAGGCTTCAGTCGAGTTTGCCCGCTTTACGCCAGCGCCAGAGGGTGGACGAATTGACGCCGAGTTGGCCCGCTACCCAGCTATAGTTTTGATCGCTTTCAGCCAAAAGCTTCCGGGCAAGGTCTAACTTCTGTTTAGTGTTTAGAAAGGGCGCGCTGGGAATTGGCGTTGCTGAGGCTATGGGCGGCGTTGCTGGCGCGGCATCGAATGGCGCCGGTGGCGGTGCGACGGATTTGGCCTGCGGCGGTTCTGGCATATCCCACCAGGGTGCCCGCAATACGGGTCCGTCAAAGAGCAACACCATCCGGTCGATCGTGCTTTTTAATTCCCGCACATTGCCGGGCCAGAAGTGTTGCTGGAACCGGGAAATGAGAGCTGGCTCCAGGGTTTCGAAGTTTTTGCCAAAACGCTCGTTGGCCCGGTGGAGAAAAGCGATCGCCAAGTCAGGGATATCCTCCGGCCGGGCCCGCAAGGGGGGAACCTGCAAGGAAAGCTCCGCCAAACGGTAAAATAAATCAGCCCGAAAGCGGCCGGCGGCAATTTCGGTCTCCAGGTTGCGATTCGTCGCGGAAACCACCCGCACTTGCACGCGATATTCGGATTCGCTGCCGACCCGCCGGGCTTTGCGCGTCTCCAGAAAGCGCAGCAATTTGGGCTGCACTCCGGTTTCCATTTCCCCCACTTCATCCAAAAACAAAGTGCCGCCGTTAGCCTGCTCCACCAGGCCAGGCCGGCTCTTAAGCGCCCCCGTAAACGCGCCCTTTTCGACCCCAAACAATTCGGACTCTAGTAAATCCTTAGGAATGGCCGCGCAATTTAGGGCAATGAAAGCCCCCCCACGGCCGGCTTTGTGCAAAGCCGAAGCCACGCGCTCCTTGCCCACCCCGGATTCTCCTTGGATGAGCACGCCCACATCGGTTGGGCCAAGACGATCGATCGTTTGCTGCAATCTTTGGATCGCTTCGGAATGGCCCACCAGCACGTCTTCCGCACTCAAAGGCCGCCCCCCGTAAAGCTGGAGCCAAAGTTTCTGGGCTTCGGCGGCACCCGTGAGTGCTGTTTTCCAACGCTCATCCGTATCTTCCATCGCCAATACATCGTGCGCGCCATCGCGCATAGCCCGCGTTACCTCCCCGGTTACGGGTTTGTTCAGCCACACGAGGTAGGGCCGGTTCGCGCGCGCCAAACTCACTCGCAACTTGGGCCACGAGGCGTTTCCCATTGCCTGCGCGGGCAATAAATAAACGAGCTGCTGCGTATTTGGGGAAAGCTCGATGATCCGGTGGTCGGCGAAATCGTGATGGGCCAGCCCCAAGCGTTTCAAGCGTTCGCCAGGCACGGTCTGGTATTCGGCGGGTTGAAGAATGTTAATCATGCGGGTGCAATGCAAATATATTGCGAAGGCTTGAAAACGCAAACGGCCACCCTCAGCCGGAGGCTTTCAAGCTGGCCCAACTTCACTCCTATCAAGCACCTTGCAAAAATTGCGCAATTTTGCCGTTGCCTGGCATCGTCCCTGCAATAGAGCGCTGGCAGCGGTGAAATGGCACCACTGCGGAGGAGGTTAACTATGTTTGATAATATGCGCTTGCGGCCGGCTCTCGGGGTCATCATCCGTTTTAAAAACTCGGCCACTACTCTGCCTGCGGTGCTGGCGGCGTTGCGCCAGCAAACGATCCAGCCCGATATCATTCTTGGAATTGACAACCAGAGTTCCGACGGTTCCGCCGACCTTATCCGTGCCGCCGGGGGAGTAGTCATCGAATGGACGCAACCCTATCATCATTCCCGGGTCTTGAATTTCGCCCTGCGGCATTGCCCGGCGGATTTGGTGTTGGTGCTCAGTTCGCACACCGTTCTCAAGTCCCCGGAGGCTCTCGCCGAATTGGTGAGCGCCATGGCCGACTGGCGCACCGCCTGCGCCAGCGGCAAATGGGATGACGATCCTTTTTACAGCGACGCCATCGAGTGGCCGGAATTGGCGGCCAAAGGGCTGAAGTTCTGCTCCATCTACACCAATAGCGTGGGGATTATTCGGCGGGCGCTTTGGGAACAAGCGCCATTCGATGAGTCCCTGCCCACAATGGAAGATGCCGCCTGGGCCGTGGAACAATTAAAACGCGGTTACAACTGCCGTCGAGTGCCGGTGAATTTTGCTTACCAACGAAAGGGCAAGCCCCGGCATTTCCAAATTGCGGTGTTTACGTTCCAACTCGCCGCGCGCCACGGATTGAAAGTGGCCTGGCTCGGGGTGGGCGCGACGATCCGCCAGTTGTTGGGCGCGGCGGCCCGTTGGAAACCGGCCTCCTCCCACCTTGATTGTGAAGATTTTCGCGGCGTGCGCCAGCGGCTCTGCGCCTGGGCCGCCTGGCGGTTTGTCCACCCCGCAACCGAATAACGAAACCCAAGCAAATGACCATGAACTTTAAACGACCGGCCGGCCACCTTAACCCAGTGCTGGTCACCGGTGGCGCCGGCTACATTGGATCCGTGTGCGTCGCCAAACTGCTCGATGCCGGATACACCGTGTCCGTGCTCGACAACCTCAGTGAAGGCCACCGGGAGGCGGTGGACAGCCGGGCGCATTTCTATGCCGCCGACCTGGCTTGCCGCGAAAGCATTGCGCGGGTTCTGCGCGCGAGCCGGGCCCAAGCGGTGATCCATTTCGCGGCGAACGCGCTGGTGGGCGAATCCATGGCCAACCCGGGAAAATACTTCCGCAACAATTTGGCGAATGGGCTGAATTTACTCGAAGCCGCGGTGGCCTCAGGCGTGAAAAAAATCGTGCCCAGTTCCACTTGCGCCACCTATGGCTGGCCGGAAAACTTGCCGATTGCCGAAGATACGCCTCAGCGCCCGATCAATCCCTATGGCGAATCGAAGTTAATGTTTGAGCGTCTGCTGCACTGGTTCCAGGAAGCACACGGGCTCCAATACACCGCCTTCCGTTATTTCAACGCGGCCGGCGCAACTACCCATCTGGGAGAAGATCGCGCCCTCGAAACCCACCTGATCCCGAACGTGCTCAAAGTGGCTTTGGGGCAGAAATCGCATTGCGAAATATTTGGTGACGATTATCCCACCCCAGATGGCACGTGTATTCGCGATTACCTCCACGTCGAAGATATCGCCCATGCACACCTCCTGGCCTTAGCCCCGGGGAATTGCGGATTTTATAACTTGGGCAACGGTGAAGGCTATTCGGTGAAGGAAGTCATCGCCGAATGCGAACACGTATGCGGAGTGAAAATTCCCGCCATCATTAAGCCCCGGCGGCCGGGAGACCCGCCCCGGCTCGTGGCATCGGCTCAAAAAGCAGCCAAAGAACTGGGCTGGCAACCTGCCTTTCCCAAGCTCCACCAAATCGTAGCCTCCGCCTGGCATTGGCACCGCCAATTTCCGCACGGCTACTCTGCGGTGAACTTTAACCCCGAATCATTCAGCGAGCGCCACTGCGCGGTGTAATTGCAGCGCCAATCAATGCATTGTGAGCCAATGACAATCTCGCTTCGCTGATCACTTTGCACAAAGCGATACATAGCTGAAAAGGCCGCATCCCTTGCCGAAAGCGAACCGGGCGCGCTGGGTTGAAACACCCTCGCCAAAACGCGCTCTGGGATTGGCCGGGAAAGCCAGCACGAGACGGGCAAGCTGTGGGATGCTCAGTAAGATACGCGCGAGCTTTCCGTCGCATTTTAACCCGGATTCCGAGATTGGCG
>MTLE01005963.1_pt2 | contig 15562 bp, 7 predicted proteins | sample 1982461 | NCBI WGS metagenome assembly MTLE01 (sample SAMN05712605, study PRJNA340218) | biofilm metagenome | isolation source: sample SPL anode biofilm adapted to -200 mV | place: USA | collected 2012-02-03
TGGACGACGCCATCGTGGTGGTCGAAAACGTGGAGCGCAATATCGCGCTGGGAGCGACGCCCATGGAGGCGACCCGGCGGGCCATGAACGAAGTGACCGGGCCCATCGTAGCCACGGCGCTGGTGCTCTGCGCGGTGTTCATTCCCACGGCCTTTATCAGCGGCTTGACCGGCCAGTTTTACAAACAGTTTGCGATTACCATCGCGATTTCAACCCTGATCTCGGCCTTCAATTCACTCACGCTTTCACCGGCTTTGTGCGCAGTGCTGTTGAAAGGGCACCACGAGCCGAAGGACAAATTCGCGCTGCTAATGGAGCGGCTATTGGGCTGGTTTTTCCGGCCGTTCAATCGATTCTTTGCCCGCGCCGGCGAGCGCTACACGGCGGGCGTGGCCGGGGTGCTGCGCAAAAGTGCCATCGCGCTGGTGGTTTACGGCGGGCTGGTGTTGCTCACCGGTTGGAGCTTTGTTCATGTGCCCACCGGCTTCGTGCCGACGCAGGACAAGCAATATCTGGTGGCGTTTGCGCAATTGCCCGACGCCTCCTCTCTCGACCGCACGGAAGCCGTCATCCGCCGCATGTCGGACATCGGCATGAAAATTCCCGGAGTGCAGGACGCGGTGGCATTTCCCGGCTTGAGCATTAACGGATTCAGTGTCGCGCCCAACGCAGGCATTGTGTTCTTCTGCTTAAAACCATTTGAGGAGCGAACCACCCCGGACTTGAGCGGCCCGGCCATCGCGCAAGCCATGAATCGCGAGTTCAGTGTCATTCAAGAGGCCTTCGTGCTCACCGTGCCGCCGCCGCCAGTCAACGGCCTGGGCACTGTGGGCGGTTTTAAACTCTACATCGAAGACCGCGCGGATTTGGGCTATGATGAGCTTTTCAAAACCACCCAGGCGCTCTCCGCCAAAGGTTATCAAACCCCTGGTTTGGCGGGCTTATTCTCCACCTTCACCGTGAACGTGCCCCAGTTGGACGCTGACATTGATCGCGAAAAAGCCAAGGCCCAAGGCGTGCCCTTGGAGAACCTTTTCGAGACCATGGAAATTTACCTGGGTTCGCTCTACGTGAATGATTTCAACCGGTTTGGCCGCACTTACCAAGTCGTCGCCCAAGCCGAGGCGCAATTCCGCGACCACCCTGAAGCGATCACGCAACTCAAAACCCGCAATGCGCAAGGCCAGATGGTGCCCTTGGGCTCGCTGGTAAAAGTGGCCGAGGCGTATGGTCCCGACCGTGCCATGCGCTACAACGGTTATCCAGCGGCGGAACTTTCCGGTGGCCCGGCGCCGGGTTATAGCTCGGGGCAAGCGGAGGCGTTGATGGCCCAGCTCGCTCAAGAAACTTTGCCTAAAGGCATGAGCATGGAATGGACCGACCTAACTTATCAGCGCATCCTCTCCGGCAATACCGCCCTGTTCGTGGGGCCGCTCTGCCTGTTGCTCGTGTTTCTGGTGTTGTCCGCGCAATACGAAAGCCTGCGCCTGCCGTTGGCCATCGTCCTGATCGTGCCTCTCTGCTTGTTGTTCGCGATCGTGGGTGTGTGGCTCAAAGGTGGGGATAACAACATCTTCACCCAGATCGGTTTGATCGTGCTGGTCGGCTTGGCGTGCAAAAACGCGATATTAATCGTCGAATTTGCCAAGCACAAACAAGACGAAGGATTGACTCCAGTGAAGGCCGCCATTGAAGCGTGCCGGTTGCGGTTGCGGCCGATTTTGATGACTTCCATCGCGTTTATCGCGGGCGTGTATCCGCTGGTGGTGGCGCAAGGCGCGGGCTCCGAAATGCGCCAGGCCATGGGTATCGCCGTGTTTTCCGGCATGATTGGCGTCACCTTTTTCGGCTTGTTCCTCACGCCGGTGTTCTATGTGAAATTGATGGAACTCGGCTGGAAGAAACGGCCGGTCGCCGCCGCCGCGGGAGCCGCGGCCACGGCGGGAACTGTAGCGTTGGCGCTTGGACTGAGTTTGGTTTCGGCCAACGCCGGCCCGCTCACGGTGGGACCCGATTATGCGCCCCCGACCAACTCGGTGCCGGCTAATTATAAAGCGCAGGCGCTGGGATCTTGGAAAGAAGGCAAACCGCTGGATAATGTGCCCAAGGGCAATTGGTGGGAAGTTTTTGGGGACGCCGAGTTGAACCGCTTGGAGAGCCAATTGACCCAAGCCAACCCGGAAGTTCGGGGCGCCTTGGCCCGGTTTGATCAAGCTCGCGCCACGTCTCGAATCACCCGTAGTCAATGGCTGCCGAGCTTATCGGCGGACCCCAGTTTCACCCGCGAGCGGTATTCGCCGAACCAACTGCCCAGCATGGGGGATATGACGGCAAATACCTTCCGTGCGCCCCTCGACCTAAGTTATGAAGTCGATTTATGGGGCCGCGTAAGACGCAGTTTTGAAGGGGGCCGGGCGGACACCCAAGCCTCGCTTGCCGAGTATCACAACCTCCTCCTCTCACTGCAAGCGAGCCTGGCGCAGTATTGTTTTTCTTTGCGCGCGCTGGATGCGGAGATCGCCACGGTGGCGGGCACCGTCGAATTGCGCAAGGAGCAGGTTCAATTGGTTCAAGGCCGGTTCAACGGTGGCATTGGCAACGAATTGGATATTGCCCGCGCCGAGACGGAGTTGGCGAATACCGAGGCTGAGATGGCTTCACTCGCTAAACGCCGGGCGGAATTAGAGAATGCCATAGCCATCCTGGTCGGTGCCAATCCGGCCAATTTCAAGCTGGCACCGGGCGCTACGGAGTGGAATCCCCAGCCCCCGGAAATTCCCGCCGGCTTGCCCGCGGATTTGCTGGAACGGCGTCCCGATGTGGCCGCGGCCGAACGCCAGTTGGCCGCCGCCAACGCGCGGATCGGCGTGGCCAAGGCCGCGTTTTTTCCCGCGCTGACGTTGACTGGCTCCGGCGGCTACGTGAGCGCGGATATCGATTCTTTGTTTAAATGGGACAGCCACACCTGGAGCTTGGGCCCCAGCCTTTCGCTGCCAATCTTTGCGGGCGGACGCAACCGGGCTGGCCTGCAACGAGCCCGCGCGGTGCATGCCGAAACCATTGCCCGCTACCGGCAACAGGTCCTCGTTGCGTTTGGTGAAGTGGAGAATAGCTTGGCGGATATTCGTTTCTTGAGTGACCAAGCGGCAGCGCAACAACGGGCCGTGGCCAGCGCGCGCCGGGCGGCCGGTCTCGCGGCGGACCGCTACCGCTCCGGCATGGTCAGTTACCTGGAAGTGGTGGACGCCAACCGCGAAGCCCTCCAAGCGGAACGTGCCCGCGCCCAATTGACCGGCCAGCGGCTCATCGCCTCCGTTCAACTGATCAAATCCCTCGGCGGCGGATGGAATCGTCCCTTTTGACAATAAATGAGCCCTTCTGCCCCGTAATTGTTTTCCTGTCTGGCATTCCGTTTCTACGGGAATTGGGATAAAGTGAAAGCGCAGGTTAGTCCGCGCTTTCACTTTTTTATTTTCCCTGGCGCAGTGATAATGCTGGTTATGGGTGCAGTTTGGGCGCCGAATTCCCACGGTAAAACGCCTCTTGCTGAGCCGCCCGCGAAAGTAATTTTGTTGCCTCAAAATGATACACCCTCCTCGGGATGCAATTCATAATTGCGGAATGGTAAAGAGAAAAATAAGCAATCGTTATAAATAGGGTGCGATCAAATAAGTCTGTCAAAAAGATCGCACTCTGAACGAATGGGTTAAGAATATGAATGTTTGCTTTCGGGTGCCATTATGATTTTTTGGAAGTTCAAATGGCATGCAAAATCATGACGCTCATGACGGGTAAAAAGGGGAGATGAAAATCATAAAATGCCCGTAAAATAAGGGAGAAACGCGGATATATAGATGAGGAGAGGATTTTTGTGCAAAATATTCTCCTGGCTGCCGGGAGGGGGATTTAGCGCAGCGGCTGGCGATTGGCGGCAGATGGGGCGGGTGGTTGGGGCGGTGCGATACGGTGTAAGTGGATGTAATGTAATATAATAGATAAACGAATATAGGGCGTTTAGGTCCTCTTGGAATCGTCCTCGCGCCGGGTGGCCAGGAGGTAAAAATCCTGGCTAGCCATGACCCAAAATACCGGGTGCCCAGGATTTGGACAGTGGCGGTCGTGTGCAACATTGCTTATGGAGACGATAAGCATATGTTAACTAATAGCCAGCACGCCGAAACGACCAGCCGCCCCAGCGGTGGCCCGGACTTGGATTACAATGCCCGGCCGGCCATGGAAGCCGCCCTGCGCGATCACAACCTGTGCAACGGCGCCCGATGGCCGTCGCAAGTGGCGCTCTTCTTCGTGCTAGCCGCCATCGTCCTAGTTCTTAGCAGCTTCCTGGAAAGCGCTGAGGAATGGCTCGTCCATCGCATCTTCGTCATCTTCGCCTTCTCGGGCATCGCCTGCTGGCGCTGGGGCTGGTTCATGCTCCAAAACGTGCGCGCCATGATCTACCGCTATTGGGTGTTCCCGCGCATCCGCCGAGACGCGGGCCTGGCGGTTCAAAAGCATGGCCCGGTGCCCGAAGTGATTGTGATGGCCACCACCTACCGGGAAAAGCCCTGGATCACCCGCGCGGTGTTTGAATCGATTTTCAATGGCTTGAGCTCGCTCGAAGGCCTGGTCAAGCCCGCCAAAGTATTCGTGGCCACGGGCTGCGATGAAGACGACGCGACCATCCGCATGCTCCACGCCGAGCATTGCGCCAAGGTGCCCGCCGAGCGCCAACCCGAACTCGAACTGCTCCGGGCGGAAAACGGCAAACGTTCCGCGATCGCCAATTCCTTGCGCGCCATCACCCAAAGCAATCCGCTGCCCGATAGCGCGATCGTGTTCCTCGACGGCGACACCGTGTTGCAACCGGGTTTCTTCCAAAAAGTGCTCCCCCTGTTCCGCCTCGAAAACCGCGTGGACGCGGTGACTACCAACGAGGATGGCTACGTCCAAGGCACCGGCTGGTTCGCCGAATGGATCTCCATGCGCTTTGGCCTGCGCCACCGCACGATGTGCTCGATTTCGCTCTCCGGCAAATTGCTCTGCCTCACGGGCCGCCTCTCGGTGTTCCGCGGCGAGATCGCGACCAACCCGAGTTTCCTGGCCCAGATCGAGCATGACGAAATCCACCACTGGCTCTGGGGCAACTTCGAAATGCTCAGCGGCGACGACAAGAGCACCTGGTTCTGGCTCACGCGCCACGGCTGCCGCATGCTCTATGTGCCCGACGCCATGGTGACCACGATCGAAGTGGTGCCCGGCACGGGGATGCAACGCGCCATCGCCAATATCCGCCGCTGGTCGGGCAACAGCATGCGCCACAGCTGGCGCGCCATCCGCCTAGGCCCGCGCGTCGTGGGCGCTTTCCCCTGGTGGAGCTTGGTGGACCAACGGATCGCGATGTTTACGGTCCTCTTTGGCCCGCTGGTGGCGATTCTTTCCCTCTTTGCGGGCTACCCGGAAGTGGCCTGCGGCTATGCCGTGTGGGTGCTCGGCTCCCGCTTGATCCACTCGGCCATCTGCTGGCGGCACGGCCGGCGCCTCTCCATCTACTACATCCCCCTGGTGTTCCTCTCGGACTGGGCGGTGGCGCTCACCAAGATCTGGGTGCTGTTCCATCCGGCCAAGCAAACTTGGCTCAATCGCGGAGCGCGCACGTTGGACACCACGCGCCAATCGAAATCTTACCAGCTCCAAGCGGGTGTGGCCCACTATATCTACGGCTGCACCTGTGTGGCGACGGTGACTATCGTCGGCTTGTTGGCGGGGTTCATTCCACTCTCCACCGAAACCCGGCTCTTTTTAAGCAGTGATAACGCGGAGGTTGCTCCGATTGAAGGCGTGGCCCAATCCGCCACCAGCGAACCTGTCGTAATGTTCGGCAGCTTGCCGGGCAACCCGCTCTTTTACTCGGAGTCCACGTCCCGCGATTCCGCAATCCCTTTCGGCCATTCAGCGTCCAGCATGCGCTTAAGGCCGGAACCTGAACTGGCGGCGGCCCTCAAGGTCGGCGCCAACGCTAAATAACGAAACTGAAATAGGAGCCCCATGTCAAACGAAGCCAAAAAACCAGCGCCCAAGTTAGCGGCGCGGATAACCATCACCACCTTGGTGCTGATCGCCAGCGTGGCCGCTATCGCCGTGGCCGCCAACTGGCTGATCTACCGGGCCAACCACGTGGTGGCCGACAACGCCATGGTCAAAGGCAGCATCACCAAACTGGGTGCCCGCCTCGACGGCCAAGTCAAATACATCCTGGTGGAGCCCGGCCAGCGGGTGGAAAAAGGCCAGATTTTGGTGCGTTTGGATGACCAATACCTGCAAGCATCCGTGCTGGAAGCCCAAGCGCAACTGGAAGCCGCAACCAACGAGTTGCACGCCGAAAGCCTCGCCATCGAGGAAGCCCGGCGCCAACTGCCCGTCGAGGTGGAAAAAGCGTCCAGCATGCAAAAGTCGGCCGCCGCGGTGCTGGATGGGGCTAAAAGCACGTCCGATCGTCTGGCCAGCGAACACCGGCGCATCGCCGAGTTGAATCAGCAATCGATCATTTCCTCCAGCGAACTGGACCGCATCTCCGCGGAGCACAACCAAGCCAACGCCACCGTGAAATCGGAGGAGTTCAAGCTGGAAGCCGCCAAGAGCGCGCTGGAAACCGCGCAACTGCAATTAAAAGCCCTGCGGGTGCGCGAAGCCTGGCTGGGCGTGCTGCAAGCCCAAGTATCCACGGCCCGCGCGAAGCTGGCCGCCGCTGAAGCCAATCTGGATGCCGCAGTCCTCCGCGCGCCGCAAGACGGCTGGGTGGTGGAGCGCATTATTGAACTCGGTGGCTCCGCCAAAGTGGGCGAACCGATGTTGTCCCTCTGGATCGGCCAGCCGTGGGTGGAAGCTTGGGTGAGCGAGAAAATGTTGCCCCGTTTGCACGTGGGCAGCGCGGCCCAAATCTCGCTGGACGCGTTCCCCAATCAAGTGCTGCGGGGCCGCATCGAAAGCTTCGGCCTGCTGACAGACAAAGACCTCGCCCCCGCGCCCGTGCCCTCGGGCCTGTGGTCGATGGTGCGCAAAAGCGCTCTGGTGCGGGTGAAGCTGGGGTTTGATCCCACCAATCTGCGCCTGCAGCCCGGGCTCTCCGCCGTGGTGGGGATCCAAAAAGACGGCTTGAACCTCAACGAGACGGACAAAACCGTCCTGGGCCAAGCCTTGGTGCCTGGAAGACAATTTGCCTCCCAACCGTTCATTGAAACCAAAAAGTAATAACTAAAGCGAAAACGAAAACTGAAAAACTGAAAACGAAAACTAATTAAGGAAATCATATGAAAGTCAGCATATTCGGCCTAGGTTACGTGGGATGTGTCACTGCGGGTTGCTTATCCAAAGATGGACACCAAATCATCGGCGTCGACGTGACGCCCTCGAAAGTGGAAAAATTGGCTTCGGGTCTGCCCACCGTGGTGGAACCGGGCCTGGAAGTGCTCATTGCGGAAGCCCACAAGAACGGGCGTTTGACCGCCACCACCGACGGGGTGAAAGCGGTGCTGGAAAGCGACGCTTCCATTATCTGCGTGGGCACGCCGACGGGCCGCGACGGGAATTTGGAACTATCCGCCGTGCGCCAAACGGCCGAATTGATCGGCCGGGCCATGCGGGAGAAGAACGACCGCCACGTGGTCATCCTGCGCAGCACGGTGCCGGCCGGCACCACCGAATCGGTGGTCGTGCCCGCCTTGAACCCCGATTTGCCCCCCTCCATCATGCTGCAAGATAGCGAAGTGGTGATTGTGCCGGAATTTTTGCGCGAAGGCTGCGCGATCGCCGATTATTACGACCCGCCGTTTGTGGTCGTCGGCAGCGCCACGGGCCGCCCGGACGCCAACGCCGAAGCGGTGGAAGCCCTCTTTGCGGGCACCGCGGGCCGCCTGAGCTGGCTGCCTTACCGCGAAACCGAGTTGCTCAAAGCGGTGTGCAATGGCTTCCACGCCTTGAAAGTGGCCTGGGCCAACGAAATTGGCTCGCTGTGCAACGGCCTGTCCATCGACGGCCACGCCTTGATGGCGCAATTCGTGCAAGACCGCAAGTTGAACATCGCCCCGACGTATCTGCGTCCGGGCCTGGCCTTCGGCGGCTCCTGTTTGCCGAAAGATTTGCGCATGTTGGTGCAAATGGCCAACAAAGCCAACGTGGATCTACCGTTGCTGCGCAGCATCCTGGTGAGCAATGACGCGCACCTCAAGCGCGCGATGGATTCGATTCCCAAGAACGGCCACCGCCGCATTGGCCTCAACGGCCTGGCGTTCAAGTCGGGCACGGACGATTTGCGCGAGAGCCCGATTGTGCTCATTGCGGAGCATTTGATCGGCAAGGGCTATGAATTGATCATCCACGATCCGTCGATCGAGACCTCGAAGATCACGGGCACGAACCGGGATTACATCGAAAGCCACATCCCGCACTTATCCAAGCGCATGGTGGCAACGGTGGATGAATTGATCGAGAAGTCGGACTTGCTGGTGATCACCCGCGACGCCGAAAGCCTGATGGGCCGGGTGGCCGAATTGGGCAAACGGCTGCCGTTTGTCGATTTGAGCGGACGCAAGCACCGCAAATCCACGCCGGTGACCAAGACGACAAAAACGGAGACGGCTGCGCTCTTGGCGGCGGTGGAAAAAGCCGCTGCGGCGCCCGCGCTCGAGCCTGCCGTGGCGTAAGGGCCCCACCCTGCGGAGGCAGCGGCTCGCCATGGGGCCGCTGCTTCCCAATTGAATATGGAAAAAATGATATGACAACTCTCGTAATTTCACGTTCTATGCCGTATTCCGGCATCCTGGCGGGACTGCTCTTTGGGGCGGCGACGCTCGGCAACGTGGCGGCCACACACGGGGCCACGTTCCGCTGGGCCAGCTCCTCCAACCGTATTTATGTGACGGGCCCCGGAGTCGTAACGCTCAGCGGCATCAAGGCGGCTCTGCCCAAAGCCCCCCTGGTGCAAGTCGCGCCGGGGATATGGCACCTGCGCGCGAATCTCTTGATCGAACAAGGTGGCGGTTTGCAGCTATATGGAACAAGCATCGGCGGCGACGCCGACGAGTTGCGGCTCCAGAGCAACAACACGAATGACAGCGCTTTTGTCCATATCTCCGCCGACTATGGCTCTATCGACATTCGTTCCACGAAGGTCACTTCCTGGGATGACGCGGCCGCTGGCCCCGACACCGAGTATTACAACAACGGCCGGGCATTTATCCGTGTGCGATCCTCCTTGGCGGCCGATGGGGTCACGCCATTGGAAGCGCGAATGGATATCATCAACAGCGATGTGGGCTATCTCGGCTATAACGCCTCAGAGTCCTATGGGTTGAGCTGGAAAGTCATTGGCCCGGCAGGCGAGGATAATCAGCTCTATGACCAAGTGAATGTCTATGGCAACATTCAAACCAACCGCATTCATCACAACTGGTTCGGAGTATTCACCTACGGCTCTTACGGGATGCTCATTCAGGGCAACGAGGTGGATAATAATGTGAAGTATGGGTTGGATCCGCATGATGACTCGGATTACCTGGTGATCGAAGGCAACCACTCCCATCACAATGGGAATCACGGCATCATCGCCTCTCAGCGCTGCGATCATTTGCTAATTCAGAATAACATCTGCGAGTACAACAACGGCAACGGCTTCATGTTGCACCGTGCCTGCGATGACAGTGTGATTGCCAACAATATATCGCGTTACAACAATCAGGACGGCATCGCCTTGTTCGCCATCTGGCGGGCGACGGTGACGAATAACGTGTGCCTTGGCAATGCCCAGTCCGGCGTGCGGTTAAGTGTGGGCGGGGCGGAAAACCTCATCGCTAACAACGAAATGGCCGATAGCCCGAGCTACGGGGTTTATATTTATCAAGGCTCGGATGATCCCCAGCCCGGCGATAACGGGCGTCCGAAACAAAACCAATTCCTTCAAAACTACATTCACGACAACGGCGCGGAAGGGGTGAAGTCCGGTGACGGGGACAACAATCTCTATCAGGGCAATGTGTTTGCCGCCAACGGCCCAGTCCTGCGGTTTGCCCGCGGCACGGGAAATATCCTCGATGGCAACACGATCCCCGCCGACGTAATAGTCAAAACGGAAGGCAGCCCCAGCATCACGGCCAACACTTTATTCCATAACACCCCTTCGGTGCGGGTGCAGGTGGACTCGAATAGCTCGGTGACTTTCGCTGATGCCTTGGGCGCGGTGTTCGATCCCGAGGAATCCGGCTTGTATACGACGGTTGCCGATACGGGCAGCCTGATCATGCTGAATCTGGCGAGCATTGGAACCACCTCCACCGTTATTACCCGCCCCTTGCTGGCCTTGCCCGACACGGGCTTGGCCTTAGTGAATGTGACCGCCTGGAATGAGGACACGCTGTTGCCCAAGCAATGGCGGGTGCAAGCGGCCGATGCGATTCAAGCCATCTCTTTTGAAGTGGGGGGCTTGGCTCCCGGCCTGGCGTACCAGGTCCTTAAAGACGGCTTGCCCCTGGGGCAATACGCCGCCAGCGCGGCGGGCGATCTGGCTTTTACCGATGTTCCCGGCTCCACGGGCATGGTCACCTACGAGGTGGCGCCCGCACCCTAGTAGCGATCTAGGCCAATGCTGAACCTAGCGGCGAATGCAAATCAGGGGGCATGGGTCTCCCAACTCATGTCCCCTGACCTTAGTTAGAGCCCGATGGAAAGATGAACCAATGCCCGTTACCCGGCAAATCCCGATGGCCCGCTCCCGAATTAGGGCGCTACACGCTTCCGGTTGGCGAGAGGCATGGGCGTGGTGGCGGCGATGCGCGTTGGGGGCGGCCGTTTTCCTGGTTTGCGCGCACACGCTCCACGCGCAGACTATCAGCATGAGTCCGGAATCGCGCCAACGCCTGGCGCATTTGGTGGCGACGGACACCAACGCGGTGAAAGCTTTCGCCAAGCTCCAAAAGGAGGCGGACAGCGCGCTCGACAATCCGGGCCATCCCATTGCGACCTTGCGCGCGGCCAGCACGTTGGAAGCTGACGCCGCGAAGATCAAAACCAAAGCGAGCTTGCGCGATATGAAGGCGTTGGAGGCATTAGGCTATGCTTACGCCGCAACGGGGAAGCCGGCTTATGCCCAGGCCGCCCAGCACATGATACTTAACTGGGCCACGGTGAATCAGCCCAGCGGCAACCCCATCGATGAAACGAAGCTAGAACCGCTTTTTATGGCTTATGATTTAACCCACCCGAGTTTCAGTGAAGCGGAAAAAAAGAAAGTGGAGAGTTGGCTGCTCGACATCGCCGAACGCGAAAAGAAAAGCGGTGAAAAGAAGGGGGCCACTTCGATGAATAACTGGCAAAGCCACCGGTTGAAAATTGTGGGCCAAATTGGTTTTTTATTGGGCAAAAAGCCGTACATCGATTACGCGGTGCAGGGATACAAACAGCAGATCGAAGCCAACCTGCGGCCGGATGGTTCCAGCTTTGATTTCCACGAGCGCGATGCCTTGCACTATCATTGTTATGATCTGGAACCGCTGTTGAGTTTGGCGGTCACCGCTGAGTTAAACGGGGTATCGTTGTATCCTTACGAAGCGCCCAACGGGGCGTCGCTCCCCAAAGCGGTGGCGTTTCTCGCGCCGTATTGCCTGGGGGAGAAGACCCACGCGGAATTTGTGCAGTCCAAAGTAGCGTTTGACCAAGAACGCGCCAAGGCCGGGGAAGAGAAGTTCGAAGCCGGCAGGCTGTTCAACCCCCAAGACGGCCGCAAAGTGTTCGAGCTGGCCGCCTTTTTCGACCCCAGCTGGCTCAAAGTCGTCTCGCACCTAGACGAATACCTAACCTCCCGCCGCTCCTCCTGGCGCCTGGTGCTAAACCAGGTGGAACGGCAAAATCAGTTCTAATTCACACCCGTTTTCGAGTTTAGTGAATCGTTTGTATTCGAATAAATTCGATTGTTCCTGGCCCGCGGATGAGCCAGTTGCCTTTAGCAAAGTTTTTTACCCTGAGGCTAGCCTCAGGATTTGAGGGTTCTTGATATGAAGAGGGTTTTTACAGGCGGATATTTAGCTCTGGCATGCTCCGGGGCAAAAGCGGGTTGTATGCCGCAGGAAAGCCGGGTTCGCCCACCAGCGGTTTGGCTTCTTTAGCGGTGGTCTTTCCAAGTCAAACTCGGGTGCCACGATTTTCCTCTGGGCGCTAAGAGACGGCAGTGCCAGCACGGCGGCGAATCCTCCCAAGGCCTGGACCCATGCGGGGATCTAATCCAGCAACTTGACCGCGATGGGCCCTAGCGGAAGCAATGTGTTCACGCAAACAAATTGCATCGTGGCGGCGGACGCACCGCCGCCGGTAATGGCTAGCTTTCGGCGCTCGGCGTTGCCGGGCTGGTTTGCGTCAAGGCTGGAGCCGGCTTGGCCTTAAAAATGCGCCGGATTACGACGTAAAACACGGGCACCAGGAAAATGGCCAGCACGGTGGCCGTGATCATTCCCCCAATGACCCCGGTGCCAATGGCGTTCTGGCTGGCGGAACCCGCTCCCCAAGCCAAGGCCAGCGGGGATACCCCCAGAATGAAGGCGAAGGAGGTCATGAGAATGGGCCGCAAGCGTAGATGCACCGCTTCCAGGGTGGCTTCGATCAAGCCCACCCCACGCGCCTGGGCATCCTTGGCGAATTCCACGATCAAAATGGCGTTCTTCGTGGAAAGCCCGATGATCGTCAGAAAACCCACCTTAAAATAAACGTCATTGGTCAGCCCGCGCAAATAAGTGGCCGCCAAGGCGCCCACAATTCCCAGTGGCACCACCAATAACACCGCCGTGGGAATCGACCAGCTTTCATACAGCGCCGCTAAGCACAGAAAGACCACAATGAGCGAGAGGGCGTAAAGCATCGGGGCTTGGGCACCCGAGAGCCGCTCCTCGTAGGATTGCCCGGTCCACTCGTAACCAATGCCCGCCGGCAATTTGGCGGCCATTTCCTCCAGGGCTTCCATGGCTTCACCCGAACTGCGTCCCGGCGCCGGGGTGCCGACGATTTCCACCGAAGGAAACCCGTTGTAGCGAGGCAGGCTTGGCGAACCATAACTCCATTTTAGCGAGGCCACTGCCGAGAGCGGCACCATTGAGCCTTCGCTATTGCGGACAAAGATTTTGCCAATGTCATCCGGTTGCATGCGGAACGGAGCGTCCAATTGCACCAGGACGCGTTGCACCCGGCTGCCGTTGACGAAATTGTTCACGTAAGCCGAGCCAAAGCTGGCCGAAATGGCGCTATTGAGGTCGCCCAAGGACAAACCCAGGGCGCTCGCTTTTTCGTGGTCCACTTCGAGCTTGAGTTGGGGTTCGTCATCCATGCCCTGGACGCGCACGTTGGCGACGCGGGGATCGGTGGCCGCCATTTGGAGCAGTTGGTCGCGCGCGGCCAGGAGCCTTTCGTGGCCCAGCCCGCCCAAATCCTTCAACATAAAATCGAAGCCGGATTGCAGCGACAATTCGGTGATCGCGGCGGGCACCAGCGCGAAGACCATGGCGTCTTTGATCGGGTACAACGCTTGGTTAGCCCGGTTCACCACGCTTTGCACGGAATGCTCTTTGCCTCCGCGCTGGCTCCAATCCTTGAGCCGCGTGAAGCAGGCGGCCGCGTTTTGGCCGCTCCCGCTAAAGCTAAATCCGATCACGGACATGAAACTCTCGATCTCGGGTTGCTGGCGGTAATAGGCTTCGATCCGCTTCAAAACCTCCGTGGTGCGTTCCGCCGTGGCCCCGACGGGCAGCTGAATGATGGTCATGAAAAAGCCCTGGTCTTCCTCCGGCAAAAATGCGGAAGGCAAGCGGTAATAGATAAGCCCCATCACCCCCACAATTAAGGCGTAGAAGGCCAGGCTGCGCGCAGGCCGCTTAATCCAGACCGCCACCCAGCTTTGGTATTTATTGGTGCTCGCGGCAAACCCGCGGTTGAACCAGCCGAAAAAGCCGCGTTTTTCATGTTTTTCACCCTTCATCACCGGCTTCAGCAAAGTGGCGCACAGCGCCGGGGTGAGTGACATCGCCAAGAACACCGAAAACACCATGGCGGCCACGATCGACATGGAGAATTGCCGGTAAATGGTGCCCACCGAGCCGCTGAAGAACGCCATCGGAATAAACACCGCGATCAGCACCAGGGTGATGCCAATCAGCGCGCCGGTGATTTGATCCATCGCTTTGCGGGTCGCCTCGCGAGGCGACAACCCCTCGTCGTGCATTAGCCGCTCGACGTTTTCGACCACTACAATGGCGTCGTCCACCAGAATGCCGATGGCTAACACCACGCCGAATAAGGTCAGCACGTTGATGGAAAAGCCGAAGACGTACATGCTGGCAAACGAACCCAGCAACGCGATTGGAATCACGATGGTGGGAATGAGGGTGGCCCGGAAGTTTTGCAGGAACAGGTACATGACGAAAAAGACCAGGGCAATCGCTTCCACCAGGGTTTTGATCACTTCATGGATGGATATTTCAATGAAAGTGGACGAATCCATGGGGTAATCCACCCGCAATCCTGGCGGGAAAAATTTGGATAGCTCCACTATCTTGGCTTTCACCGCCTTGGCTGTGGATAGGGCGTTGGCCGAGGAAGCCAGCTTGATCGCGATGCCCGTGGCGGGCAAGCCATCCGAGCGGGCCTCAAACGAAAAATCCTGGCCGCTCAGCTCGACCCGGGCCACATCGCGCAAGCGGACCCGGGAGCCATCGGAATCCACCCGCAACAGAATGTTGCCGAACTGCTCCGGGGTTCGCAGGGAGGATTGCGCGCGGAGCGTGACGTTGAGCTCTTGCCCGGGCACTGACGGCAGGGCGCCCACCTGGCCCGCGGAAACATCGCTGTTCTGCGCATAAATGGCGGCGGTCACGTCATTGGCAGTCAGGCCGTAGCTGTTCAATTTGCCGGGGTCCAGCCACACCCGCATGGCGTATTCGGTGCCGAACATGTCGGCTTCGCCCACTCCCGGCACGCGCCGCAGCGAATCCAGCACGCTCGAGGCAATAAAGTTGCCGACCGCGTACTGATCCATGCTGCCATTGGTGCAGGAGAGGCTGATGATCATCATGAAATTATGCGTGGCCTTGAGCACGCTGACGCCCTGTTGCTGCACCGTTTGCGGCAAGCTCGACATCGCCAGCTGGACTTTGTTTTGCACCTGCACTTGGGCCACGTCGGGATCGGTGCCGGGCTTGAAAAACAGCGTGACTTGCGAGCTGCCATTGGCGCTGCTGCTAGCGGACATATAGTGCAAATTATCGATGCCCGTCATTTGCTGCTCCAGCAGCGTGGTGACGGTGTTTTGCACGGTCTCCGCCGAGGCTCCGGAGTAATTGGCGGACACGGAGATGGAGGGCGGCGCCACCGTGGGATATTGGGCCACGGGCAGTTCGTTGATCGCCATCACGCCCGCCATCATGATCAAAATGGAAACCACCCACGCGAACACCGGACGGTCGATGAAAAATCGAGCCATATAAATTAAATCCTTCGCTTAGTGATTAGCCGTTGCCGCCGCCGGAGCGGCGGC
>MTLE01002129.1_pt1 | contig 15540 bp, 10 predicted proteins | sample 1982461 | NCBI WGS metagenome assembly MTLE01 (sample SAMN05712605, study PRJNA340218) | biofilm metagenome | isolation source: sample SPL anode biofilm adapted to -200 mV | place: USA | collected 2012-02-03
CCCCCCCCCCCCGGGTTCCCGGCGCCCCGCGCCCGGCATGGACCCCGGAGGGACGGGCTGCGGCGGCCTCCCCCCGTGCGCTGATTGTAAAATAATCGTAATTGACCAAAATTCCAGGGTGGGCGGTTACAATCAGGGGTCGCTCCATTCAGAATTCATGTTTCCCAACCCGGAGCCGGGCTCGGGGGCCTGCCTTGGCAATCATCAACGACCTATTACGGCTGACCCTGGTCCTGTTGCTGGGATCGGGGGCGCTGTGGGCCCGCGCGCCGGAGCCCGCGGGCCGGTTGAAATGGCAGGAATTCGGGTTCGAGGACGGTCTTCTGGACCTGAACATCTACACCTTGTGCCAGGACAGGGTCGGGTTCATCTGGGTGGGCACCGAGACGGGGCTGCACCGGTTCGATGGGCGGTCCTTCCAGGGGTTCAGGCGCCCGAATGGGCTTCCGAGCAGCGTGATCCAGGCCCTCCTGGTGCATCCCGACGGGATGCTCTGGGTGGGCACCTACCGGGGCCTGGCCCGCCGGGAAGGCGACCAGTTCGTGGCCGTGCGGGCTGGCCTGCCCGATCCGGCGGTGCCCATCACGGCCCTGGCGGTGGGACCCGGAGGGCGTCTCCATGTGGGGACCGCCAAGGGGCTCTTCCGGCAAATCGCGGGGGACCGGTTCGAGGCCGTGCCTTCGTGGCCTGGGGGTGCGGTTCTGGCCCTTGCCTCACCGCCGGGGGGAGGGGAGGTGGTCGCCTCCTCCTGGGATGGTCACCGGGCCCGGGTTTTCAGGATGGAAGGCGCCGCCTGGACGGGGCTGCCGGGCCCCGCCGCATTTGGAAAACGCCCCCTCCGCGCGCTGGCGGTGGACGGAACGGGAAGGCTCTGGGCCCGTTCGACGGAGGTCCTCTGGGTTTTCGCGCAGGGGGCGTTCGAGCCAGCACCGTTCCCGATGAACCGCACGAACGGGGGTGTGAGCCTCCACGTGGACGAACGGGGGCGGCTCTGGATACCCGGCACCAGCGAGTTGGTGTGGCTGGACAAGGGGGATGTCCTGAGGATGGGCGTGAAGGAGGGCTGGCCGGGGGGGCTCGGAACCACCGTCCTCATGGACCGGGGAGGCGCCCTCTGGGCTGGCGGACGGGGGCTTGAGCGGGTCAAGGGCCGCCGGTTCTGGCGCAGCCAGGGCGCGGAGAGCGGCCTGGCCGATACCTGCGTCTGGAGCTTCATGCGGGACAGGTCCGGAACGCTGGTCGCGGGGACCCAGCGGGGAATGGCCCGGCTGGGGCCCGAGGGCTGGCAGATGGTTCGCGGAACCGAGGACACCCAGGTCCGGTCCGCGGTCCAGGGGCCTGACGGGGCCTTCTACATGGCCGGCTCAGCGTGGGTGCGGCGGTGGGATCCGGCCACGGGGCAGACCGTCAAATTCGGGCCTGCCCAGGGCGTCCGGGCCGATGGCCGCATCTTCCGGCTCCTGTTCGACCGCTTCGGAACGCTCTGGGTGGCGACGGATTCGGGCGGCCTTTTGCGGGGAACCGGCGAGGGGAACACGTGGGTGTTCCGGCCCGAACCGCTGCCCGGCGGCACCCCCACGGAATCCATCGGGGACCTCCACGAGGATGGCGAAGGCCGGCTCTGGGCCCCGGGCACACAGGGGCTGGCCCTGCGCGAAGGGGGCCGGTGGCGCCGGTTCACGCGCCAGGACGGCCTTCGCGATAACGCCGTGGACTACACGCGCTCCCTGCGCAATGGCGACCTGCTGCTGGCCTATACCAACAACCTTGGGGTGGCGCGGGTCCGCTACGACAAGGGACGGCTCCGCATCCTGAAGCATTTCGACGCGGAAATCGACCCGGCCCTCACCATCTACTTCCTGGGCGAGGACGCCCGCGGCAACCTTTGGGCCGGCTCCGGGGCGGGCGTGCACCTCCTGCATGCCGGCGGGCCCGTGGAGGTCTTCACATACCGCGACGGGCTCATCAGCGATTCCACCAACAACATGGCCTTCCTCCCCGACCCCAACGGCGACGTGTGGATCGGGACCATCGGCGGCATCGCCCGTTTCGATGCGCGGGCTTACGAAGGGCAGCCGCCCCCGCCCGTGCTGCAGACCTATGCCTTCACCCTGGGCCGTGCGTCCTTCCATGGGATCCCGGCCCAGCCACTTGAGGTGCCCTTCCGGAGCAACACGTTCGAGGCCCGCTTCGCCGCCCTGGGCCTTTACCACCAGGACGACCTCCATCTGGAGGCCCGGCTGGAGGGCCTGGAACCGGATTGGCACGCGGCCAAAGGCCGCGAGGTGCGTTACACGGGGCTGGCCCCCGGCCCGTACGCCTTCCAGGTGCGCAGTCTGGCCGGCGGCGGGCCCTGGGTGTATTCAACGCCCATCCCCTTCCGGGTGCTCGCACCCTGGTGGGGGACCTGGACGTTCCGCGTGGCGGCGGCCCTGGGCGTCGTGGCGGGCGCCCTTGCCTACGCCCGCTGGAGGACGTGGGCGCTGGCCAGGAGGAACGCCCACCTCGAGGCGCGGGTGGCGGAGCGCACCCGGGAGCTGACGGAAGCAAAGGCCACGCTGGAACAGCGGGTGCGGGAACGCACGGCGGAGCTGCAGGCCTCCCACAGCCAGCTGATGCAGGCCCAGAAGATGGAAAGCCTCGGCTTCCTGGCCGGGGGCGTCGCCCACGACATGAACAACGTCCTGGGCGCCATCCTCACCCTGGCCTCGGTGAACCTGGAAGTCCAGGAACCGGGCAGCGCCACCCACCGGGCCTTCGATACCATCGTCAAGGCCGCCGAGCGGGGCACCAACGTGGTCAAGGGGCTGCTGAGCTTCGCCCGCGCGGAGGTGGCCGAGAGCCGCCTGCTCAACCTGAACGACGTGGTGCGCGAGGAGATCAAGCTGCTGGAGCGCACGACCCTGGTGAAGGTGCGGTTCGAGGTGGACCTGGACCCGGAGCTGTGGCCCATGAAGGGCGATGCCGGCGCCTTCGCGCAGGTGTTCATGAACCTGTGTATCAACGCCATGGACGCCATGCCGGACAATGGCACCCTGGCGCTCCGGACGCGGAACCTGCCCGGTCCGAGGGTGGAAGCCGTGGTGGAGGACAACGGGAGCGGCATGACCCGGGAGGTGCTGGACCGCGCCCTGGATCCCTTCTTCACCACGAAGGGCGTGGGCAAAGGCACGGGCCTGGGCCTGTCCATGGTCTACAGCACGGTCAAGGCCCACAACGGACAGCTGGAACTCCAAAGCGAACCGGGCAAGGGCACGCGGGTGACGATGACCTTCCCGGCCTGCGCCCCGGCGGCCGGCGCCCCGGCGGACGGCGCGGAACCCCGCGTGACGGCCGCGGGCCCGTCCCTGGACGTGCTCCTGGTGGAAGACGACGAATTCATGATGAGCACCCTCCAGAATGTGCTGGAGCACCTGGGCCACACGTTCACCGCGGCCGCATGCGGAGAGGAGGCCCTCGCCCGCCTCGAAGGGGGATACCGGCCCGACCTGGTGATCCTCGACATGAACATGCCTGGCCTGGGCGGGGCCGGAACCCTGCCCCTCCTGCGCGCCCTCTGTCCCGATCTTCCTGTGCTGCTCGCCACGGGGCGGACCGACCAGACCGCGCTGGATCTCATCGCCGCCCACGACAAGGTCACCCTCATGGCCAAGCCGTTCGGGATCGAGGAGCTGCGCCACAACCTGAGGTCGTGCGCGAAGGCATAAAAAAATCCTGCATGAACCCCACCCCGTCCGCCGGGTGCGAGGTTCAAAATGTTTTGCTGGACTGATCAGTCCAGAATACCCATGCTTGACCCATGACGCGCTGCAAGGCCTTCGACCCGGACGCCGCCCTCCTCGGGGCGATGGACGTGTTCCAGACGAAGGGCTTCGAGGCCACCTCCATCCAGGACCTGGTGGACCGCCTGGGCATCAGCCGCCAGAGCCTCTACGACACCTTCGGGGACAAGCAGGCGCTCTGGATGGCCTGCCTGGAGCGCTACCGGCAGGCGGGCCGCAAGCCCTTCGCCGAGCTGCTGGAAGGGCCCCTGCCGCTGCGCAAGGCGCTGGGGGACCTCTTCCGGCAGGTGGTGGAGCGGCTGCTGTCGCCGGAGGGGAGGGCGTGCCTCATGGCCCACGCCGCCCTGGAGCGGGCGGTGGGCGACCCCGCCACCCGCGCCTGCGTGGGAAACAACCTGAACCAGCTCTTCGCGCTCTTCGAAACGCGCCTGCGCCGGGCCCGGGCCGACGGGGAACTGGGTCCCGCCCAGGATCCGGCGGCCCTGGCCCGCTACTTCCAGAACGCCATCCATGGCCTCCAGGTCACGGCCCGCTCCGGCGCCAGCCGGGACGATCTGGAGAGCATCGTCCGGGTGACCCTCTCGGTCCTCGGATGACTTTTTTTCCCACATTTTGGAACGATCGTTCCATGGAAGGAGTCCCATCATGGGCAAGCTCGACGGCAAGATCGCGCTCATCACCGGCGGCACCACCGGCATCGGCCTGGCCTCGGCCCGGCTGTTCCACCGGGAGGGCGCCCGGGTCTACGTGACCGGGCGCAACCCCCAGACCCTTTCCCAGGCCCGCAAGGACCTTCCCGCTGAGGTCGCCGTCCTGGAGGCGGACAGCGCGAACCTGGCGGACCTGGACGCCCTCGTCGCCCGGATCAAGGCCCAGGACGGGCGCCTGGACGTGCTGTTCGTGAACGCCGGGGTGGGGGAGTTCCGCGACCTGGAGGCGGCGGACCCCGCCCACTGGGACCGGATCATGGACGTGAACCTCAAGGGCGCCTTCTTCCTGACCCAGAAGGCGCTGCCCCTGCTGGGCCCGGGCGCCTCGGTGGTCTTCACCACCAGCGTGGTGGACCGCAAGGGCATCCCGGGGGCTTCGGTGTATTCCGCCTCCAAGGCCGGCCTGGCCGGGCTGGCGCGGTCGCTGGCGGTGGAGCTGGCGCCCCGGGGCATCCGGGTCAACTGCCTCGCGCCCGGCCCCGTGGACACGCCCATCCACGCCAAGCTGGGCATGCCCCCGGAGGCCCTGGAGGCCTTCCGCACCGGGGTCACGCAGCAGATCCCACTGAAGCGCATGGGCACCGACGGGGAGATGGCCGGGGCCGCCCTGTTCCTGGCGTCCCCGGACAGCGCCTACGTGACGGGCACGGAGCTCCTGGCCGACGGCGGCGCCGCGATCTCCTGAAGGGCTCCCGGGCCGTTGACATTTCGTGTCAAGAACCGATACTTCCGTTGCAGTACAGAAGCGGGCCAACGTCCCGCAGAATCAGCCCCCATACTTGGGGGCTTTTTCGTTCAGGCGCCTCCGCCCGCCGCCTCCTCCAGGATCCACCCCGTGAAGGCCCGCAGCTTGGCGCCCATGGGGGCGTCCCGGCTGCGGTTCAGGTAGTAGGCGCAGCCCGGGTCGATGCACAGGTCGAAGGGCTGGGCCAGGCGGCCCGAGGCCAGGTCCTCCCGGATGAGCTCCTGGAAGAAGAGGCCGACGCCGTGGCCGTCCAGGACCACCCGGCGCAGGGCGTGGGAGTCGTCGATGCGCACGGCCTGCAGGCGCTCGGGGACCTGCGCGCCCGCTTCGCGGAACCACTGGCGCCAGTGGTCGGCGTCGAATTCAAAAAAGAGGGGCAGGGCGCCCAGGTCGGCGGGCGTGGGGTGGGGGCCCAGGCGGCGGAGGTACTCGGGCGTGCAGATGGGCGTCAGGCGGCTGGTCATGAGCAGGGTGGACTGGACGCCGGGCCACTTCCCGTGGCCCCAGGCGATGGCCGCGTCCACCCGGCCGTTGAGGAGGTCCACGGTCTGGTAGGTGTGGTGCAGCTGCAGGTCCAGGCCGGGATGCTGCTGCCACAGCCGGCCCAGGCGCGGGGTCAGCCAGCGCAGGGAGAAGTAGGGAGGGACGCTCACCCGCAGCGCCTCCTCCTTGGTTCGCTTGAGGTTCCGGAGGGCCGCCGCCAGGGCCTCCAGGGCCCGGCCGCCCTCGGCGAGCAGCTGGGCGCCTTCGGCCGTCAGTTCGATCCGGCGGTGCAGGCGGCGCAGGAGCTGGACGCCCAGGTGCTCCTCCAGGTGGCGCACGTGGTGGCTGAGGGCGGCCTGGGTGACGAAAAGCTCCTCGCCCGCTCGTTTGAAGCTCCCCAGGCGCCCCACGGCCTCGAAGGCCCGGATCTGGGTGATGGTGGTGGGCGTGAGCTCCATGGCCTCCAGTTTACGCTTTAGTTTTGGTAAACCCAAACGTGAAAAATTCAATTGAGAGGGTGAAACCGGGAGACTCAAAGTTAAGCCAGATGCCTGGGAGGGCCTTCATGGATCTCAAGAACACGCTCATCGACCTCATGCCCTCGCCCCTGGTGAGGACCTTCGCGTCCCCCTACATCGCCGGAAAGGGCGTCGAGGCCGGCGTGGCCAAGGCCGATGACCTCTTCGGGAATTACGGGGTGCACTCCACCCTGGACCTGCTCGGCGAGGAGGTGTTCCGCCGGGAGGACGTGGAAGCCACGGTCCAGGTGTACTTCCGCATGATCGAGGCGCTGGCCGGCAAGCGCCATTCCACCATCAGCCTCAAGCCCACCCAGCTGGGCATCAACGAGAGCGTGGCCTACTGCCAGGAGAACCTCAAGCGCATCGCCGCCGCGGCCGCGGCCCAGGGCCTGCGCATCACCCTGGACATGGAGGACCGCCTCTTCACCGACCGGACCCTGGAGATGTTCCGGGCCGTGCGGGACGAGTTCGACAATTTCGGCATCGTTTTGCAGAGCCGGCTCTTCCGCACCTCCGACGACATCCGCGCCCTGCACGCCAAGCCGTGCCGGGTCCGCATCTGCATCGGCATCTACCGGGAGCCCGCCACCGTGGCGCTCCAGGACAAGGCGGCCATGAAGGAAAAGCTCTTCGAGCACGTGCAGATGCTGCTCGACGAGGGGCACTACCCCGAGATCGCCACCCACGACGAGGCGCTGGTGCGCCGCTGCATGGCCTACCTGGACAAGCGGGGCGTGCCCAAGGACGCCTACGAATTCCAGATGCTCCTGGGCGTTCCCCGCACCGAGCTCCAGCGGGAGATCGTCCGCCGGGGCCAGGTGGTGCGCCTCTACGTGCCGTTCGCCGAGGAGTGGAAGTACGCCGTGCGCTACCTGAAGCGCCGCCTGGCCGCGAATCCCGCCATGGCCGTGATGGTCGCCAAGAACCTGTTCGGGCGCAAGCTCTCCAGCCCGGTGGCCTGAAAAAATCCCGCCGCCAACCTCTCCGTCCCGAGGGGTTGGCGCCGGGCCCGCGGATGACCCTTTACGGCGCGCTTCCGCAGCCAATCCTGGTACCCGAAGGGTGGGTGCCGGGAGGAGCAGGTGGGCGAGACGGAGAACAGCCGGGACGGGTCCGCCAATCCCGGCGCCTGGAGTCCCCCGGTGGCGTTCCCGGTGGTGGGCATCGGCGCCTCCGCCGGCGGCTTGGCGGCGTTCACGGACTTCTTCAACGGGATGCCGTCCGACCAGAACCCGGGCATGGCCTTCGTCCTGGTGCAGCACCTGGCCCCTGACCACACGAGCATCCTCGCCGAGCTGGTGCGGCGCACCACCCGCATGCCCGTCTGCGAAGCCACCGACGGCTTGAGGGTGCGCCCCAACCACGTCTACACCATCCCGCCCGATTGCGACCTGGTCCTCGGGCAGGGCGCGCTCCACCTGCTGCTCCCCGAAGCGCAGCGGGGCCTGCGGCTTCCCATCGACCGGTTCTTCCGCACCCTCGCCCGGGACCAGCAGGGCCGGGCCATCGGCATCATCCTTTCCGGAACGGGCAGCGACGGGGCGGAGGGGCTGCGGGCCATCAAGGCCGCCGGGGGCCTGGCCATGGTCCAGGAACCGGGAACCTCCCAGTACGACGGCATGATCCGCAGCGCCCTGGCCACGGGCGTGGTGGACCTCGTGGTTCCGCCCCGGGAGATGCTGTCGCGCCTCCGGGTCTACGCCGAGCGCACCCTCACCGAGACGGACCTGCCCGAGCCCGCCCAGCCGGCGGGGTCGGGGGACGGGCTCCGGCGGATCTGCGACCTGTTGCGCGCGCAGGTGGGCCATGACTTCTCCCACTACAAGGCGAGCACCCTCCTGCGCCGGGTGGAGCGGCGCATGGCCGTGAACGAGCTGGATACCCTGGACGCCTTCGCAGACCTGGTTCAGCGGGACGTCGGCGAGGCCCGGGCGCTGTTCCGCGACCTGCTCATCGGCGTCACGGGGTTCTTCCGGGACGCGGAGGCCTTCGCCGCGCTGGAAGCGGACGCCTTCGCCGCGCTGGAAGCGGACGCGGTGCCCGGGTTCTTCGCCGCCAGGGCCACCCGGACCCCCAACGCCCCCGTGCGGGTCTGGGTCACCGCCTGCGCCACCGGGGAGGAGGCGTATTCCATCGCCATCCTCCTGCAGGAGCACCTGGAGACGCTGTCCCGGCCGGCCCGGGTGCAGGTCTTCGCCACGGACATCGACGAGCGGGCCATCGACAGGGCCCGCCAGGGCCTATTCCCCGCGTCCATCGCGGAGGAGGTCACGCCCGAACGCCTTGCCCGTTTCTTCCTCCCGGAGCCCGACGGCCGGTACCGGATCCGCAAGGCCGTGCGCGAGATGCTCGTGTTCTCGGTGCACGACGTGATCCAGGATCCGCCCTTCTCGGGAATCGACCTGATCAGCTGCCGGAACCTGTTCATCTACCTCACCGGAGAGCTGCAGAAGAAGCTCCTGTCGAAGTTCCACTTCGCACTGGTTCCGGGCGGCGTGCTGTTCCTGGGGGGCGCGGAATCGGTGGGCGAGTGCTCGTACCTCTTCACCAAGGCTTGCCGGAAGCACAAGCTCTTCCGGCGGGTGGACGGGGAAGGGGAGGTGGAACGAACGGGCTTCGCCCCCCTCGCCCGGGACTGGGTGCAGGTCCGGGGCCGGGCCCTCCCGCCGGACCCGGGCAACGCCCGCGCAGGGACCGGCACCCTGGACGATCCGCCGGGCGCGAAGGGTGACTGCATCCGGAACCTCCAGGAGGCGATGCGCACCTCCGACGAGGAACTCCGGTCGGCCAACGAGGAGATGCAGTCCATGAACGAGGAGCTCCAGTCCACCAACGAGGAGCTGGAGACCTCCAAGGAGGAGCTGCAGTCCATCAACGAAGAGCTGGCCATCGTCAACGCCGAGTTGCAGGCCAAGGTCACCGGCCTCGCCCGCGCCAACAACGACATGAACAACTTTCTGGCCGGCACCGGGGTGGCCACCCTGTTCGTGGACCACCACCTGCGGATCGTGCGCTTCACCCCCGGGGCGACGGAGATGATCAACCTGCTGGCCGTGGACGTGGGCAGGCCCCTGGCGCATATCGCCAACAACCTGGTGGGCTACGGCCGGATGCTGGAGGATGCCCGGGACGTGCTGCGGGACCTGATCCCCCGGGCGGCCGAGGTGCGGACCACGGGCGGCGCCTGGTTCATGATGCGCCTGCGGCCCTACCGCACCCTGGACAACGTCATCGAGGGGGTGGCCATCACGTTCGCCTCCATCACCGAACAGAAGGAGGCCGAACGGAAATGGCAGGAGAGCCAGGAGGAACGGGATGCCATCCTGGACCGCCTGGGCAACCCCTTCCTCCTCCTGGAGGCCGCCAGGAAGGGCGACCCGCCCGAGGACCTGCGCATCCACCGGATCAACGGGGCCCTGGAGGCGCGCCTGGGCGTGCGGGGCGAGGATCTGCGGGGCCGGCGGCTGCGCGAGGCGTGGCCCTTGGCTCCGCTCCCCTGGCTCGAGGCGTGCCGCCGGGTGCTGGGGGGTGGTGCCGCGGAGGTCGTGGAGGACGGTGGGGAGACCGTGCAGGTCTTCCGCCCGGGGGCGGGCACGGCGCGCTGCTGCATCCTTTTCCGGCGGCCCCGGGACGGGGAACCCGCACCGGGCCCGGGGGCATCTTCCTGGGGTGGCGGAGGGAACGGGGATGGCGGCCAACGGGTCGAAGGGGGGCCAGCCGGGGGATGAATTCAGGCGCCGGGCGGAAGCGCGGCTCCTGGGCGAGCCGGCCGAGGGGGAGGCGTCCTGGCCCCACGACGCCAGGGCGCTGGTGCACGAACTGCGCGTGCACCAGATCCAACTGGAGATGCAGAACATCGAGTTGCAGCGCCTGGACCGGGAGCGGGCCTCCTTCGAGAGCCTCTACGAATTCGCCCCGGTGGGCTACCTGGTGCTGGATCCGGGCGGCCGGATCCTCGCCTGCAACTTCACCGTGGGCAGGATGCTCGGCCTGCACCGCAAGGAACTGATCGGAAGCCCGCTGGAGACGCTGGTGGATCCCCTGGACCGGGACGAGGCCTACCTGTGCCGGCAGAAGCTCGCCGGGGGCGAGGCCTGCCCGTGCGAATTCCGCATGCTGCGCAAGGGCGCGGGGCCCCTGTGGGTGCGCATGGACGGCGCCCGCGCCACGGGCCACGACGGCGGGTGCGAGCTGCGCGTCCTGCTCACGGACATCTCCGCCCAGCGCCAGGCGGAGCGGGAGTACCGCGAAATGGAGGCCCAGCTCCAGCACCTCCAGCGCATGGAGAGCATCGGGCGGCTGGCGGGCGGCGTGGCCCACGAGCTGAACAACGTCCTGGCCGCGATCCTGGCGGTGACGGAATCCATGGGGGAGGGGAGGGAGGACGCCGCGTCCCCCCAGCGGATCATCGCCGCCGCCTGCAGCCGGGGGCGGGACATCACCCAGGGCCTGCTGGTGTTCTCCCGCAAGGACGTGGGGACCAAGTCGGCGGTGGACCTCAACCTCCAGGTGGAGGAGGCCGCCGCCGTGGTGCGGGCCTCCTGCGATTCCCGCGTGGAGGTGGAACTGGACCTGGACCCGGCCCAGCCGCGGGTGCTGGGCAATTCAAGCACCCTGGGCACCATCCTCCTGAACCTCTGCCGGAACGCCCTGGATGCCATGCCCGAAGGCGGGCGCCTGCTCCTGGGCACCCGCAGGGGCCCCGGGGGCGAGGTGCAGCTCCGCATCCTGGACACCGGCGAAGGGATGTCCCAGGAGGTGCTGGCCAAGGCCACGGAACCCTTCTTCACCACCAAGCCCGTGGGCCGGGGCACGGGCCTGGGCCTTTCCATCGTCCACAGCCTCGTCCAGGCCCATCAGGGCACCCTGGGGCTGAAGAGCGAACCGGGACGGGGGACGGAGGTGGCCATCTCCCTTCCCGCCCATCCCGACCCGCCGCCGGACCCGGTGCCGGCGCCTTCGCACGGACCCTCGGGGCTCGTGATGATGCTGGTGGACGACGAGGACGTCATCCGCGAGACCATGGCCATGCTCCTGGCCCGCTCCGGAAACCGCGTCCACACCGCCGCGGGGGGGGAGGAGGCCCTGCGCCTCCTGGCGTCGGGCCTGGACCCCGACATCCTGATCCTCGACGTGCGCCTGCCGGACATCGACGGCGTGGAGATCCTCCGGCGCCTGCGCGCCTCGGGCAACCGGGTGCCGGTGCTCCTGTTCACGGGCAGCCTGGACTCGGACCTGAGGGCGCTGGCCGCCGGCACCCCCAGGACCGGTCTGGTGGCCAAGCCGGCGACCTTGGAGGACATGCGGGGCGCCATCTCCAGGCTGCTGGGCAAGGCCTGAACGAAGGGGTGTTTGCCGAAAAGGAGGGGCTCCCTCAACTTCCCTCGCCTAACGAGGGTCGATATCCTGTCCTTTCGACCCCCGGAGTCCCCATGCGAAGAAATGGCCTGATGGCCCACCTTGTTGCCGGATCCCTGCTCCTGGCCAGCCCGCTGGCCGCCGCCGGGCCCGCCCCCACGCGCCCGGTGTACGGCGCCTTCGGCTTCGACACCGCCGGCATGGACCGCTCCACCGCCCCCGGGGACGACTTCGGCCGGTACGCCAGCGGCGCCTACATCCGGAACCTGGCCATCCCCGCGGACCGGGCCGATTCGGGGATGTTCGCGCTGCTGCGGGACCGCAGCCAGACCCAGACCCGGGACATCATCGAGGCCCAGGCCCGGCGGAAGGACGCCAGGCCCGGATCCGAGGCCCGGAAGGTGGGCGATTTCTACGCAACCTTCATGGACGAGGCGGCCATCGAGACCAAGGGCCTGGCCCCCCTGAAACCCACCCTGGACGCCATCCAGGCCATCGGGGACCGCGCGCAGCTGGCGGCCTATTTCGGCAGGGCCACCCGCCAGGGCATGCGCATGCCCCTGGGGCTGCGCATCGCCCAGGACATGAAGCATCCCGACATCATGAGCGTGAGCGTGGGGCAGGGGGGGCTGGGCCTGCCGGACCGGGACTACTACCTGGACACGAAGAACCCCAAGTTCGAGGCCATCCGCGCCCAGTACGTGGCCCACATCGCCACGATGCTGCGCCTGGCGGGCTACGGCGACGCCGAGGCCCGGGCCCGGGGGATCTTCGCGCTGGAGGCGAAGATCGCCGAGGTCCACTGGACCCGCGTCCAGCAGCGGCAGCGGGACAAGGTGTACAACCCGTCCCCGGTCCAGGAGCTCGAATCGGCCTACCCGGGCGTGGGCTGGGCCTCCCTCCTGGGGGCCGCGGGCGTGGGGGGCCAGAAGACCATCATCATCTCCCATCCCAGCGCCGTGGCCGGCGAGGGCCGGCTCATGGCGGGCGAACCCCTGGACACCTGGAAGGACTACCTGGCCTTCCATGCCCTGGACGGCGCCGCCCAGTGCCTGCCGAAGGCCTTCGTGGAGGCGTCCTTCGCGTTCCACGGCAAGGTCCTGGCGGGCCAGCCCCAGGACCAGCCCCGGTGGAAGCGCGGCGTGGACATGACCAGCCGCGTGCTGGGCGAGGCCGTGGGCAAGCTTTACGTCGCCAAGCATTTCCCCCCCGAGGCCAAGCGGAGGATGGACGCCCTGGTCAAGAACGTCATCCAGGCCATGGACCGGCGCCTGGCCGACCTCGCCTGGATGGACCCGAAGACCAAGGCCGAGGCCCGCGCCAAGCTCGCCAAGTTCACCCCCAAGATCGGCTACCCCGCGAAGTGGCGTGACTACTCGGCCCTGGAGGTCCGCAGGGGCGACGCCCTGGGCAACCTGCGCCGGGCCGCGGAATTCCAGTACCGGCGCCAGCTGGACAAGATCGGCAAGCCCATCGACCGCACCGAGTGGAGCATGACGCCCATGACGGTGAACGCCTACGCCAACCCCGCCTGGAACGAGATCGTGTTCCCCGCGGCCATCCTGCAGGCGCCCTTCTTCGATCCCAGGGCCGACGACGCGGTGAACTACGGCGGCATCGGCGTGGTCATCGGCCACGAGATCAGCCACCACTTCGACGACCAGGGCCGCAAGTACGACAAGGACGGCAAGCTCGCCGACTGGTGGACGCCCGAGGACGTGAAGCGCTTCACGGCGCTCACCGACAAGGTGGTCAAGCAGTACGCGGCCTACGAGCCGCTGCCGGGCACCCATGTGAACGGCGAGCTGACCCTGGGCGAGAACCTGGCCGACCTGGCCGGCATCAACGTGGCCTTCGACGCCTACCACGCGTCCCTGAAGGGCAAGGCCCCCAAGGTCATCGGCGGCTTCACCGGCGACCAGCGCTTCTTCCTGGGCTTCGCCCAGGTGTGGCGGAGCAAGTACCGGGACGAGGCCCTGCTCAACCGCGTGACCACCGACCCCCACACCCCCGGCTTCCTGCGGCCCAACGTGGCCCGGAACCTGGATGCCTGGTACCGGGCCTTCGGCGTGGAGGAAGGCCAGGCCCTCTACCTGGCGCCGGAGGACCGCATCAAGGTCTGGTGATCAGTCGAAGCGCTCCACGATGCGGATCGCGCCGCCCCCCTCGGATCCTCCCAGGAGCACCACATGGCCGGAGGCGAGGCGGGCGGCGGCGTGGCGGTACCGGGTGGTGACGTCGGAGGTCGCCAGGCGGCTGAGGCCCGTGGCGGGGTCGAAGGCCTCCACCGTGGCCGTGGCCATGGAGTTCTCGCCCGAGTTGTAGGTCAGGCCCCCCGCCAGGAGCACCGTGCCGTCCCCCAGGAGCGTGGCCGTGTGCTCGCTGCGGGGGCGGAGCAGGGCGCCCAGCGCCTGGAAGGTGTTGGTGGCGGGGTCGTACACCTCCACCAGCGAGGACACGTCGGTGCCCTCCAGGTCGGGCGTCGTGCCCCCGGCCAGGAGCACCCGGCCGTCGGGCAGCAGGGTGGCCGTGTGATGGAACCGGGCCTGGCCCGGGGCGCCGGCGGGGGTGAAGGTGCCCGTGGCCGGGTCGAAGAGTTCGGCGTTGCGCCAGGTGCGCTGGCCGCAGGTGTACACGCAGGTGCTGTCCCGTCCCCCCACGATGAGCACCCGGCCGTCCTGGAGCACCGTGGCGGTGTGCCCGGCGCGGGGGAAGGCCATGACGCCCGTGGCGGCGAAGGCCTTGCGGGCGGGGTCGAGGATCTCGGCCGTGGGCAGGGCGGAAACATCGGACCCGGGCAGCGGCAGGCCGCCGGTGACGAGGATGCGTCCGTCGGCCAGGGCCACGGCGCCGTGGTCGTACCGCGGGGAGCCCATGCGGCCCTCGAAGGGGGTGAAAGCCCCGGCCTGGTAGAGCACCGCCCCGTCCAGCACCTTCAGGCCCGCGGCGGGATCCACGCCCAGGCCGCCCAGGAAGACCCAGTCCCCGCCGGGAAGCGGCGAGGCGGAGTGGTTCCAGCGCCTCTGGCCCGAGTCGCCCGCGTCCGCGAAGGTGCCGGTTTCGGGCAGGAACCGTTCGGCCCGGCTGGATTCGACCCCGCCCACGATGAGGACGGACCCGTCGGCCAGGGTGGAGGCCGTGTGGCTCACCCGGGTGGCCAGAAGGTCCGCCTGGCGTTGCAGTCCGGCCCGGAACCCCTCCACGGTGAGGGTCGCCTGGGCCACGGCGCCGGAGGTGGCCCGGGCCTGCACGTGGTACACCCCCGGCGTGGCCGGGGCGGCGTAGCGCCCGGCCGCGTCCACGGTTCCGCCTCCGGCCTCCACCACCGACAAGGCGGCGGGGACCGCATGCCCCTGGCCGTCGGTGACCCTGAGCCAGGTTTCCCCCCGGACCTTGAGGGTGGACGTGGCCGCCCCCACCTGGATGGCCGGGGGTGGCGCCGGAGAGGGCCCGGAGGTTCCGCCGCAGCCCGTCAGGAGCGCAAGTCCCACGGCCAGGAGCGCGGCACCGGCGCCCCGGACCGGGCCGGCGGACGTGATGAATGCGGAACACACCTGTTTCTTCATGGTCACCCCTGGGGTCATAAGGCGTTGAGACCTAGGCTACGACAAGGGTCCGCCCATCGTTGAGTGGTTTTGTCACCTTTTCTTTCCCCGTGAAATTATTACTATGAGACTCAATCTCATTAAGGTAATCTTAACCCATGGGTCGCCAATCCTCCTCCCCCCTCCCCGCTCCGCCCGACCTGACCGGCCTGCCCAAGGGAAGGCCCCTGGGGGCGCTCTTCCTTTCGCTGCCCCTCTACGCCCTGGTGGCGGGCGTCCTGGCCCTCCTCTCCGTGCGAAGGGGGAACCCGGCCCCCATGCCGACCATGGCCATCCTCCTCGAGGAGGAGGTTCCCATGGCCGCGCCGCCCCCGCCTCCGCCGCCCCCGGGCGGCG
>MTLE01000481.1_pt1 | contig 15527 bp, 15 predicted proteins | sample 1982461 | NCBI WGS metagenome assembly MTLE01 (sample SAMN05712605, study PRJNA340218) | biofilm metagenome | isolation source: sample SPL anode biofilm adapted to -200 mV | place: USA | collected 2012-02-03
GGGGTTCTCGCCGTAGCGGCCGTCGCTGGGGCGCCGGGAGGGCTCCACGTAGGCGACGTTCCAGGGCTTCCCGCCCAGGGCCCCGAAGAAGGTGAGGGGGTTCATGGTGCCCGCGCCCTTCTCGAGGTCGTAGGGCTGGCCGATGAGGCATCCCCGGTCGGCCCAGAAGCGCTGCAGTCGAAGGATCAGTTCTTGGATGTGCATGGGAATCCGCAGGAAACCTGGATTTTACCCTGGATCGGACGATCCGTCAGGGCCGAATGTCCCGGCGGCGGGGGGAGGTTGTGCCGTAGGTCCTTGCTTCCTGGGAATGCCTAAGTAGAATCAACGTTTTCATTGGGATGACCATGACCCGCAAAATCGCACTCATCGCCATCGGCGGAAACGCGCTCCTGCAGGAAAAGCAGCTCGGGGTCCAGGAGGAGCAGCTGGACAACGCCCGCCAGACCGCGGAGATGTTCGGCAACGTCATCAAGGCCGGGTACGCCCTCTGCGTGGTGCACGGCAACGGCCCCCAGGTGGGCAACATCCTCATCCAGCAGGAGGAGGCCGCCAACCGCATCCCCCCCTACACCCTGGACATCTGCGACGCCATGACCCAGGGCTCCATGGGCTACATGATCGAGCGCACCCTCATCAACCGCCTGGCCTTCCAGAACCTCAAGGTGCCCGTGACCACCATCCTCACCGAGGTGGTCGTGGACAAGGACGACCCGGGCTTCCAGAATCCCACCAAGCCCGTGGGCCCCTTCTACCGCGAGCACCGCGCCCAGGAGCTCCAGGCCCAGAAGCGCTGGCACATGAAGGAGGACTCCGGCCGCGGCTGGCGCAAGGTGGTGCCCAGCCCCAGGCCCCTGGAGATCGTCCAGCTGGAGGCCGTCAAGCTCCTGCTGGAGGCGGGCCACTGCGTCATCGCCGGGGGCGGGGGCGGCATCCCCGTCATCCGCGACGCCTCGGGGTACCTCGTCGGCGTGGAAGCCGTCATCGACAAGGACCGCCTCTCCTCCCTGCTGGCCGAGAAGCTCAAGGCCGACACCTACGTCATTCTCACGGGCGTGCCCAAGGTCGCCCTGGACTTCGGGAAGCCCACCCAGCGCTGGGTGGACCGGCTCACGGCCTCCGAGGCCTCCAGGCACCTGGCCGAAGGCCAGTTCCCCGCGGGCTCCATGGGGCCCAAGATCGAATCCGCCCTGGCCTTCCTGGCCTCCGGGGGCCACGAGGTCCTGATCACCAGCCCCGAGGCTCTGGAGCACGAGGACTACGCCACGGTCGGCACCCGCATCGTGAGGGACTGAGGCCGTGCGTCCCCAGGTTCTCGCCGCGCTTCCGGCCCTGGTGGCCTACGCAGGTCCCCAGGGCCTGGACCTGGCGGGCATGGACCGCACCCTGGCCCCCGGGGACGATTTCTTCGCCTTCGCCAACGGCGCTTGGCTGCGCTCCGCCGTCATTCCTCCCGACCGCAGCTCCACCGGCGCGGGCACCCAGCTGATGGAACTCACGAGCCGTCGCACCGCGGCCATCGTCAAGGCCGCCGCCAAGGCCCGGCCCGGCACCGAGGCCCGCAAGGTCGGGGATTTCTACACCGCCTTCATGGACGAGGCCGCCATCGAGGCCCGGGGCGCGGCTCCCCTCCGGCCCATCTTGGCCCGCATCCGGTCCGTGGACGGGCCCCGGACCCTGGCCGAGGCCCTGGGCCACACCCTGCGCGCCGACGTGGACGTCCTCAACAACGCCGTCTACGCCACCCCGAACCTCCTGGGCCTCTGGGTCGCCCAGGACCTGGACGACCCGACCCGCTACTCCCCCTTCCTTCTCCAGGGGGGGCTGGGCCTGCCGGACCGGGAGTACTACCTCTCGGATTCGGAGGTCATGAAGGGGATCCGGGCCCACTACCTGGCCCACGTGGAGGCGATGCTCAAGCTGGCCGGGGTGGAGGACGCCGCGGCCCGGGCCGCGCGCATCGTGGCCCTGGAAGGGCGCATCGCCCGGGTCCACGTGGACAACCTCGACACCGCCGACGTGCGGAAGGGCAACAACCACTGGACCCGCGAGGCCTTCGCGACCCGCGCGCCGGGCCTGGACTGGGACGCCTTCTTCTCCGCCGCGGGGCTGGGCGGGCGGAGCGAGTTCGTGGTGTGGCAGCCGACGGCCCTCGCCGGCCTGTCGGCGCTCGTGGCCAGCGAGTCCCTGGAGACCTGGAAAGACTGGCTGACCTTCCACGCCATCGAGAAGGGCGCCCCCAACCTGTCCCGGGCCTTCGTGGAGGCCTCCTTCGCCTTCCACGGGAAGGTGCTCCAGGGCACGCCCGAACTGCGCGATCGGTGGAAACGCGGAGTCGACGCCACCAGCTCGGCCCTGGGCGAGGCCGTGGGCAAGCTCTACGTCAAGCGCCACTTCCCCCCCAGCGAGAAGGCCCGGGCCCAGGCCATGGTCCGGAACATCCTGGCCGCCTTCGCGCGGCGCATCGACGCCCTGGAGTGGATGGCCCCGGAGACCAAGGCCAAGGCCAAGGCCAAGCTCGCCGTTCTGAAGGTGGGCGTGGGCTACCCGGACCGCTGGATCGACTACGCCGGCCTCCAGGTCCTGCCGGGCGACGCCTTCGGCAACGCGGAGCGGGCCGAGCTGTTCGAGTACCACCGGAACCTCGCGAAGCTCGGCAGGCCCGTGGACCGCGGCGAGTGGGTCATGACGCCCCAGACCGTCAACGCCGTGAACCTTCCGGCCATGAACGCCCTCAACTTCCCCGCCGCCATCCTCCAGCCGCCCTTCTTCGACGCCAGGCGCGCCGCGGCCCTGGACTACGGCGCCACGGGCGCCACCATCGGCCACGAAGTCAGCCACAGCTTCGACGACACCGGCGCCCTCTTCGACGCCCGGGGCCGCCTGAGCAACTGGTGGACCCCCGAGGATTTCGCCCATTTCAAGGCCTCCGGGGCCCAGCTGATCCGGCAGTACGACGCCTACCGCCCCCTGCCGGACCTCTGCGTCAATGGCACCCTGACCCTCAGCGAGAACATCGCCGACGTGGCGGGCCTGGCGGCCTCCTACGACGCCTACCGCCTGTCCCTGGGCGGCAGGCCCGACCGGGTGCGCCAGGGCTTCACCGGCGACCAGCAGTTCTTCCTGAGCTTCGCCCAGTCCTGGCGGGAGAAGCGCCGCGAGCCGGCCTTGCGCCAGCAGGTCCTCACGGACGGCCACGCGCCGGAGGAGTTCCGGGCGGATGGCGTGCGCAACCTGGATGCCTGGTACCAGGCCTTCGGGGTCAAGCCCGGGCAGAAGCTCCACCTGGAACCCAAGGACCGGGTGAGGATCTGGTGACCCTCAGCCCAGCTCCCACCGGGTCCGGGAAAGCCACACGGTGAGTTCCTTGCCGTCCTCGTCCACGCCCTGGTAGCGCATCTTCACCGGGCCGTCCTTGTCCCTGCGGGTGACGGTCACGCCGGCGGCCTCGCCCTTGGTGAGGAGGCGGTAGAGGCCATCGGGGCTGCCCAGCTTGGGCAGGAAAGGCAGGCTGAGCCCCGAAAGGGACATGGCCCGCTGGTCCACCTCGCGGCGGGGGATCAGCAGGTGGAAGCCGTCCCTGGGATTGCCCTCCAGGAGCAGAAGGCGCTCGCCCAGGCCCTGGAGTTCGACGACGGTCCTGCCGGTGGCGGGATTCAGGAGGACGTTGAGGGTGCCCTTGCCCTGGCCGCCGGGGCTGGCATAGCCCCAGGCGTACTGCGCCTTCACCAGGGGGGCCTGGGCGCAGAGGGGCAGGACGAGGCAGACCGCCGCGGCGAGGGCCCTCATAGGGAATCGGCCCCGTCGTCGTCCGCGCCGGGGTCGTCCGCATCGGGGGCGGGCTCGGGGGCCGCCTCGGCCGCAGCCGCGGCGCGGTTGCGGGCGATGCGCGTGCGCAGGTCGACGACCTGCTTCTCCAGGTCCTTGCGGTCGGGGAAGACGAAGGCCAGGGCCCGCTCCCATTCGTCCAGGGCGTCCTGGAGCCGCTCCAGCTTCAGGAGGGTCTCGCCCAGGTGCTTGTGGATCTCGGGGCTGTAGGGGCTCACGGCGGACGCCTTGCGCAGCGCCTCCTCGGCCTCCTTGAACTTGCCCTGTTTGTAGAGGGCCCAGCCCCAGCTGTCCATGGTGGAACTGTTGCCCGGTTCCTTGTCCAGGGCCGACCGGATGAGGAGCGCGGCCTCCTCCAGGTCACCGCCCTTTTCCAGGAGGAGGTAGCCGAGGTTGTTCTGGAGGGTGGGGTTGGCGGGATCCAGGCGCTGGCCTTCGCGCAGCACGGCCATGGCCCGATCGTCCTGGCCGGTGCTTTCCAGGGCGTTGGCCTCCAGCAGGAGCAGGTCGACGTTGCGCACGGGGCCCGTCTTCCGGGCGGCGCTGACCGCGTCCAGGCACTTGTCCCAGGCGTTGAACTCGGACCACAGCACGGCCATGGCCTCCCGGTCGAGCTGGGTCAGGGCGCCGCGGGACTCGGACTTGAAGATCACGCCCTCCTCGAAGGTCCCGGGGGGGATGCGGGAGGCCTTCTTGAAGAGGTCCTGCTTGGGGAAGCGCTGGATGCCGTCCCGCAGGAGCTTCCGGGCCGGCTTCCAGTCGCCGCGCTGGATGAGGGCCTGGGCCTGGAGGGAGGCCAGTTCGGCGTGGGTGGCCGCCTCCGGCCAGGGGCGGACCGTCGCGAGCAGGTCGCCGGGGCGGCCTTCCATGAGCAGGCAGGACGCGTAGAGGACCTTCACCGGCAGCGCCAGGCCCGGTTCCTCCGGCTTGGCCTCCAGGATGGAGGGGAGCAGGGCCTTCCACCTTGCCTCGGCCTCCGGGAGGCGGCCCACCTTCATGAGGCACAGGCCGATGTTGAACGAGATGCGCATGGACGCGTGGAGGGCCTCGGCCTTCTCGAGGGTGGCCAGGGCCATGTCGAACCGGGAGGTGCGCAGCTGGACCAGGGCGATGTTCTCCCAGATGGCGGGCTCCTGGGGAACGAACTGGGCAAGGCGCGTGAAGCTCTCCTCGGCGTGGCCGAGGAAGCCCGCGTCCACCTGGTCCCGGGCCAGTTCCTCCAGCATGCGGAGGTGCCTCTGGTCGGGATTGGGACGGGCACAGAGCGCGAGCACCGCCTCCCGGCGGGCCTCGTACTGCTTGTGCTTCACGGCCAGCTCGGCGGCGCGCTCGAAGGCGTACTCGTAGAGCGGCCGCCCCTTGTAGCCCGGGAAGGGATGGAGCCGGCCCACGGCGAGCCAGGACCGCAGGGCGCCCTCCTCGTCCTTCTCGTTCTCCTCGGTCTCCGCGAGGCGCATCCACATCTCGGCGTCGTTGGGAAGGAGGGCAGTGGCGCGCTTGAGGGCGCCGGCGGCCTGGGCCTGGGCGGCGGGCCTGCCCTGGGCCAGGTAGAAGCGGAGCAGGGCGAGGTGGGCCGCGGCCTCCCCGCTGCGGGGATCCAGTTCGGCGGCCTTGGCCGCGGGGGCCACGGCCCCCTCCACGTCCCCGGATTCCAGGATGGATTCTGAAAGCCGCAGGTAGGCCTGGGAGCTGTTGGGCACCAGGGCGATGACCTTGCGGTAGAGCGCCGCGGCGCCCCGGGGGTCGTCGCCGCCGCCCTTGCGCTGCATGGACCTTGCCTGGAGCATGAGCGCCCGGGGGTCGTCCTGGGAGAAGGCGGGGGCCCCGGTCCCCAACAGCGTCATCAGGGCCAGGGCGGGGAGCAGCTTGTGGGTCACGTGGGCATCTCGGAGTCGATGAGGAGGGTGGTCATGCGCTCGTGTGGGCCGCGCCAGGCTTCGGGGGGGAGCACCTTCTGCACCGCCGCGGCGCCGGGGCGGGGCAGGATGCAGTGTATCGCCGATCCGCTTCCGGGCCCCGCGGACGCGGCTTTTTTATCCACCCGGAGCAAGGGGAGGCAGGCCTCCCAGGGGGGGACGAAGGGCAGGAGATGCCGGAGGCGGGACGCGGTGCGTGCCAGGAACTGGGGCGGGAAGGGCCCCAGGTCCTCCTGTTCGGCCAGGGCGCAGGCCGCCAGGGTCCCCAGCCCCACCGCCTCGCCGTGCAGGAGGCGGTAGTCCGAGGCGGCCTCCAGGGCGTGCCCCAGGGTGTGGCCCAGGTTCAGGAGGCGGCGCTCTCCGGTCTCCCGCGGGTCCCGGTGGACGATCCCGGCCTTGGCCCGCAGGGCCCGGAGCAGGGATTCCGGCGAAGGCACCCCCGGTGCGAGGAGCTCTTCCGCCCAGGCCAGGTCGCCCTCGGCCAGGGCCATCTTGAAGACCTCCCAGGCGCCGGCTTCCACCTGGCGGGTGGGCAGGGTCCCCAGGAAGGCTCTGCAGGCCACGAACCGGGAGGGGTGGTGGAAGGCGCCGGCCAGGTTCTTCCCGGCCTCCAGGTCGCAGGCGGTCTTCCCGCCCAGGCCCGCGTCCACCTGGGCCAGGAGCGTGGTGGGCCAAGCCTGCCAGGGGATGCCACGCATGTAGAGGGCGGCCCCCAGGCCGGCCATGTCCGTGAGGACCCCGCCGCCCACGGCCACCACCGTGGATTTCCGGTCCAGGGGCAGGGCGGCCCAGGCCTCCAGCCAGGGGATGAGGGTCGCCAGGCGCTTGGTGGCCTCGGAGACCGGGACCCACAGGGTTCCCGGAGGCTCGGGCATTCCCGCGCCGCGCCAGGCAGCGCGCACGGCCTCGTCGCCCACCAGGGTCCAGGCGCCGGACGGAAGGAGCCCCGGCGCGGGCGCCTCCTCCACGAACACCTCGGTGGGGAAGCCTTCCGGCAGGGCGATCCGCATCTAGAGTTTCTGCCTATATTCGTCGGCGTCGTCGTCGCTGCCCGCCTCCTTGCGGAAGCGCTCGCCCAGGAGGTCCAGTTCGATGTAGCGGTCGGCGACGTCCATGACCTTGTTGGCCATGGCGGAACGGAAGCCGGCCACCTCGACCCGGACGCCGTTCTGGGCCAGGGCCTGGAGGGGATAGGCGAAGTCCTCGTCGCCGCTCACCAGGATGATGAGGTCGACCTTGTCGGCGTAGTTCATCATGTCCGTGGTGATCTCCACCTCGAGCCGGGCCCGCCGGGTGCCGTCGCGCTCGAGCTTCACGGGCTTCTGGACCACCCGGAAGCCGTTGCGGCGCATCCAGTGCAGGAAGCCCCGCTGGCGGTCCGCGGTCTCGTCCACGCCGGTGTAGAAGAAGGCCCTGAGGAGTTCCCGGTCCCTTCCGACCAGGAGCGACAGGAGACGGCTGTAGTCCACCTCAAAACCGAGCTGACGAGCGGAATGGAAGATATTGTTGCCATCGATGAAAACGGCGCATCGCATCATGTCTGCCATCCTGAATTCGGGGCTTTCCCCGGGGATTTGAATAGTTCCGCCTGAGCGGATCAAACATGATGGCATGACAGCAATCATGAAAGAATGGTTTCATGGCTGATTCTTCCGGTAGTTTTTTCCATTCCGACCAGGTCGACGAGCAACCCGGGCGCCAGGTCCTCCTGGTGCGTCTCGTGGGCTACCTGCGCCCCTACTGGGCGGGCCTGTGCGCCCTGCTGGTGCTCATGGCGGCGGGCGCGGTGCTGGACGTGCTCCCCTCCGAATTCACGTTGCGCCTGATCGACCACCACCTGGCCAAGGGCACCCTGCGGGGCTCCGGGCCCCTGGTGGCGGCCTTCCTGGGCTTCGTGCTGCTGGGCTTCGTGGTGCAGGTGGTGCGCTACGGGCTTCTGGCGTGGGTGGGGCAGATGGCCATGCTCGACCTGCGCATGCAGGTGTTCCGGCATCTCATGAAACGCAGCACCCACTTCTTCCACCGCAATCCCGTGGGCCGGCTCATGACGCGGGTCATCAGCGACGTTCAGAACCTCAACGAGATGTTCTCGTCGGGCTTCGTGGCCATCGTGGGCGACGCCCTTTCCCTGACGGCCATCGTCCTCTGGATGTTCAGCAAGCACGTGGGCCTGGCCCTGGTGGCGGTGGGCATCATGCCGCTCCTGCTGCTGTCCACGGAGATCTTCCGCCGGTACGCGTCGGCCGCCTACCGGGAGACCCAGGGCCGCTACGCCGCCATCCAGGCCTACCTGGCCGAGCAGCTTTCGGGCATCTCGCTGGTGCAGCTGAACGCGCAGGAGGCCGCGAGCCGCGCGCTGTTCGGCGACTTGAACCAGAAGTACCTGGACGCCTTCCTCCGGACGATCTTCGCCTACGCGGTGTTCTTCCCGGTGGTGGAGTTCATCACCAACGGGACCCTGGCGGCCCTGATCCTCTATTCCGGCTACAAGCTCGAGTCCGGCACCCTCACCCTGGGGCTGCTGCTGGCCTTCATCCAGCAGTCGGGGCGCTTCTTCCGGCCCATCCGGGAGCTGGCGGAACGCTACAACGTCATGCAGACCGCCCTGGCGTCCAGCGAGCGCATCTTCAAGCTCCTGGACAACCAGGACGAGATCCGGGAGGTGGCCGAACCCAGGCCGGTGACCTTCACGAAGGAGGTGCGCCTGGAGGGCGTCACCTTCGCCTACGAACCCGGGGGCCGCAAGGTGGTGCGGGACCTCTCCGGCGTCATCCCCAAGGGCCGGCGGGTGGCGGTGGTGGGGCACACCGGGGCCGGGAAGTCGACCCTCATCAACCTGCTCATGCGGTTCTACGACGTGGAAGGGGGCCGCGTCACGGTGGACGGCGTGGACGTGCGCGAGGCGGGCCTCAAGCGGCTGCGGGGCCTCTTCGGCCTAGTGCTCCAGGACGTCTTCATCTTCTCCGGGACGCTGGAGGAGAACATCGTGCTGGGGCGGCCCTTCAACGCCGAGCGCCTGGCCTCGGTGCTCGAGCAGAGCCAGCTGGAGGACCTGGTGGGACGGCTTCCCATGGGCCTCCTGACGCAGGTGGGGGAGCGGGGCCAGAAGCTCTCCGCCGGCGAGCGCCAGCTGGTGGCCTTCGCACGCATGCTTTATCAGGAGCCCGAGATCCTCCTGCTGGACGAGGCCACGGCCAACATCGACAGCGAGACCGAGCACAAGATCCAGCAGGTCATCGAGCGCGTCAGCCACCGCCTCACCACCTTCACCATCGCCCACCGCCTCAGCACCATCAAGGACGCCGACGAGATCTGGGTCATGGACCAGGGGCAGCTGGTGGAGCGGGGCAGCCACGACGGCCTCATGGAGCAGGGCGGGACCTACGCCAAGCTGGTGCGCCTGCAGTTCGAGGGGGAGGCGGCCGCTTCCTGAAGGCCTAGGAGGCTGCCGCCTCCTGGAGATGCGACCATGGGGGATGGCCCTGAACCTGCCCCCCCTCTACCCCATCACCGATCCCCGGTCGGACGTGCCCCTCTCCCTCCAGGTGCAGCGCCTGGGCGAGGCCGGTTTCCCCCTGGTGCAGTTCCGGGGCAAGCCCCTGGACGCGGCCGCCCAGTGGACCGAACTCCGCGCGGCGCTGGAAGGCGCGGCGGGCCGGGGCGGGTGGCCCGCCATCTGTGTCAACGATCGCGCCGACCTGGCGGTTCTGGCCGCCGCCCAGGGGCTGGCGCCCTGGGGACTGCACCTGGGCCAGGGCGACCTGCCCCCCGGGGAGGCCCGCCGGCTGCCGGGCCTGGAAGGCTGCCACCTGGGGGCCTCCACCCACGGCCCCGCCGAGTGGACCACCCCGGACCCCGCCTGCGACCACGCCGGCGTGGGGCCCTTCCGCCCCTCCGCCACCAAGGGCGACCACGAGCCCCCCGTGGGCCCCCAGGGCCTCCGGGAAGGCGCCTCGGCCCTGCGGGCCCGGGGCGTGGCCCCCGTGGCCATCGGCGGCCTCACCCTGGCGGACGCCGCCCCATGCTTCGAGGCCGGGGCCGAGGCGCTGGCCATGGTGGGCGAGATCAGCCGCAGCCGGGATCCCCGCGAACTCCTTTGGGCGGCCCAGGCGGCGCGGTGGGCGGCGAGACCGGTCCTGGGCGGGGGGCGGGGCGTCGTCATCGTCGGGGGCAGCGGGGCGGGGAAGTCCACCCTGGCGCGGGCCCTGGCCCGGCGCCTGGGCCTGCCGGCCCGGGATTCGGACCGGGAGATCGGCGGGTCGATCCCCGAGCTGTTCCAGGAACGGGGCGAGGCGGGCTTCCGGGCCCTGGAGGCCCAAACCGTGGCCCGGTGCCTGGAGCAGCCCTGCGTGGCCGCCCTGGGGGGCGGCGCCTGGGAGGATGCCGGGACCCGCCGCCGGGTGCGCGAGGCGGGGTTCACGGCCCTGTGGCTGGCGGAGGTGCCCACCGTGGCGTGGGAACGGGTGGGCGGGGACCCTGGCCGGCCCCTGGCGGCGGAACGGACCGGCTTCCTGGACCGGTACCGCCGGCGGACCGCAGCCTGGTGGGAAGCCCCCATGGTGCTGCCCCTGGGACGGACTCCCGGCGAACTGGCCGACGAGCTTGTAAAAAAAGATTGAGGCACCTGATCGTGACAATTCCGCTTCCCTGATGGGGTAACCTTTAGTCCGTCAATTCCTTGCCCTCAATTCACCCATCCGGCCCCGGGCCGGTCGCGGTTTTCGTGAAATCTGCGAGACTACGGCAGCACTCGACTCCCATGGACCTCATCTTCTCCGACATCCATTCGAACCTGCACGCGCTGCGGGTGGTGTTGCGCTATGCAAAAAAGCGCGCCATCGACCGCTTCGTCCTGCTGGGCGACCTGGTGGGCTACGGCGCCAACCCCAACGAGACCCTGGACCTCATCCGGCAGCTGGAGCCCCGGGTGCTGGTGCGGGGGAACCACGACCGGGCCTGCATCACGCCGGGGTCGGACAACGCCTTCAGCCTTCCCGCGCGCATGGCGGTGAACTGGACCCGGGGGCAGCTCACCGAGGAGAACGCCTGGTTCCTGGAGAACATCCCCGTGGGCCCGCTGACGCTGGACGCGGGCTACACCATCGCCCACGGCAGCCCCCTGGACGAGGACGACTACCTGCTCCATCCCCGGGAGGCCCTGGCCGCCTTCGACGGCTTTCCCGGCCAGGTGTGCTTTTTCGGGCACACCCACCTGCCCGGGGCGTACGAGCTGGATGACCCGGCCCAGCGCCTGACCTTCGTCACCTTCGAGGCGGGCGCCTGGTTCCAGCTGCGGGAGGGCTGCAAGTACCTGATCAATCCCGGCTCCGTGGGCCAGCCCCGGGACCGGGACCCGCGGCTCTCCTTCCTGACCTTCGACACCGCCCATCGCCGGGTCAAGCTCCACCGCATGGACTACGACCACGCCGGCGCCTCCCGGGCCATCCTGGCCGCGGGTCTCCACAGCAACCTCGCCGAACGCCTGTACCACGGAATCTGAGGCACCCCTATGAAAGCCCCGCAATCCCTCGACCAGCACCTGGAAGCCATCCTCTGGAAGGCGAAGAAGTCGGGAACCTCGGCCAGCCTCCGGGCCGAAGGCGCCGTGAAGATGCTCGGGCATCTCCACGTGCACAGCCTGGAGACGGGCGCCTCCATCCACCTGGAGGGCCTGAAGCTGCGCGACAGCCTGCCCCCGGCCGGCACCGCCGTCACCCTCACCCTCATCCAGGGCGACGAGGTGATCTCCATCCGCACCCGCCTCCTGGAACCCCTCCCCGCCGGGACCGGGCCCCAGGTGCCCCCCGTGATCCGGGCCGCCTGGCCCACGGAGCCCCTCGAGATCCACCCCCGGCGCGAGGTGCGGGTGGCCACCCCCGACCTGCCCCCCCTGGAGGCCACCATCCTCTGGCAGGGCCGGCGGCTCGAAGCCAAGCTCCTGAACCTCACGGACATGGGCATGGGCCTGGGCCTCAGGGAGCCACTCACCTTCTCTTACCACGACCAGGTGGAGGTGGTCACGAACCTGCCCGGAAACGAGGCCCTGACGGTTGCCGGCGACGTGCGCCATTCCGAATCCCTCGAGGGCGACGAACTGCCCACACGGGTGGGCCTGGTGCTGGTGGACCTGTCCCCGGAGACCCGCGAGGCCCTGCAGCGCTTCATCCAGGCCCGGCGCATGGACCGGTCCACCGCCATGCGGGGGCACTGAGGCCGCCGGATCAGTCCACGGCTTTCCGGTTCTCCCGCGCGCGCCGGGAGGCCGCGTCCCGCTCGGCCTGGGAGGGCGTGCCCCACACCAGGCGGTTGGGCTTGGCCTTGAGGATCTCCAGGAGCTCCTCGGTGGACCGGAGGTTCCGGTCCAGGGCCTTGATCGCCGCGTCAGCGCCGGGGCCCGCGGTGGCCAGCAGGGCCCGGGCCTCCCGGGCGAGGCCTTCGGTCTCCCGGAGGGTTCCGGCCAGGCCGGCCACGATGGCGTCCAGGTCCCCGGACCGCTTGTCCAGGAGGCCGTGGACCACCGCCAGGCTCTTGTCCAGGTTCGCCAGGCTCCGGTCGGCCAGGGCCATGGACGCGTCGCCGTGGCGGGCCAGGGCCTGGCCTTCCACGGCCAGCCTGCGGAACTGGAGGAGGGCCTCGTCCAGGTCCGCCAGGACCTTGGCGAGGCGGGGATGGTCCAGCACCACCCCGGCGCCCTTGGCCCTGAACCCGGCCCGCAGGTCGGTGACGGTCCCGTCCAGGTTGGCGATGAGGCGGCTGGCGTCCTCCAGCAGGGTGGCCAGGGACGCGCTGGCGCCGCCCTGGAGGGTGGCGCCGGCCGGGAGCGCCGCGAGGCGCTGGGCGGGCCCGGGCAGCTGCAGGTCCACGAAGGAGCCGCCCAGGGGCTTGGCCACCACGACCGCGCGGGTGCCCTCCCACAGGACGATGTCGGTGCGCAGGCCGAGGGTCGCCAGGAAACGGTACTCCACCCCGTCGCGCTGGAGGCGGATCCCGTTCACCTTGCCCACCCGCAGGCCCTGGAGCTGCACCTCGGTGCCCTCCGACAGGTCCGAGGCGGTCTCCAGGGCGACCTGGTAGGGGGTCTCCTTGGTGAGGATGGCCGTGAGGCTGCGGTGGGACAGGAACCCGGCGAAAACCGCCAGGGCCAGGAACACCAGCAGGCCGATCTTGGCGTCGTCCTTCTCGAGCTTCATGGGGTTCTCCCTGTGGTGAGGCGTCCGTCCTCGATGCGCAGGTCCGCGGCCAGGTCCGCCATCCAGTCGTCGCCCACCAGGACGAGGGTGGTCCCGGGGTCCGCGGCCGCCGCCTCGAGCATCGCGTGGGCGGCCCTACGGCTTCCGGCGTCCAGGCCCCCCGCGGGGCGGTCCACGAGCCAGAGCCGCGAGCCCTTGGCGCCAGCCCGGGCCAGGGCCGCCAGCCAGCCGATCCGGTCCGCGGGGGTGCGCGGCCTGGCGCCGGCGTGGCGTTCGAGCCCCGCCAGCTCCAGCCAGCGCAGGGCCTCCGCGCGGGCCTCCGCGGGCCCGGCCTTGCGCGCGAAACGCAGGGGCAGGGCCACGTTCTCCAGGAGCGTGAGGTTCACGGCGAGCCCGCCGTCCGTGGGCACCCAGCCCAGGTCGCCGGCGTTGATGAAGGGATGGCTGAGGGTGTCCACGTCCACCTCGGCGCCGTCGAGCAGCACCCGCCCCGCCTGGGGCCGGACCAGGCCCGCGCAGAGCCGCAGCAGGGCGGTGGCCCCGGTGCCCAGCCCCCCCTGGAGCCGCCACCGGGCGCCCCGCTCCAGGCGCCAGTGGAGGTCCTCGAACACCATGCGCCCGTCCGGGGAGGCCAGGGAGACGCCTTCCAGGGCCACCAGCGGCTCAGGCATAGATCAGCACCGACAGGAAGGCTCCCGCCAGGAGCAGGATCGCCAGGGAGCCCACGGCGGCCTTCGTGACGGCCTGGGGGATCTCGGTGGTGCTCATCCTCACCCGCAGGCCGAAGGACGTGCACAGCAGAGGGATGGCGGTGCCGAACACCAGGGCCTTGCAAAGGGTCGCCGCCAGTTCCCGGGGGCCCACGGCCCGCACCAGGGCGTCGGCGAACGCCGAGAACGACAGCGGCAGGCGGAGCCAGGCCACCAGGAACCCCCCCAGGAGGGCCACCGTGTCGAAGTAGACGATCAGGGCGAAGAGCGAGATGACGCCGCCCAGGAGCCGGGGCGCGAGGAGGTACTGCACCGGATCCACGCCGTTGAGGTAGAGGGCGTCGATCTCCCCGCTGAGCTGGCGGCTGGCCATCTCGGTGGCGATGGCCGTGCCGCTGCGGCTGATGACCACGATGCCCACCAGCAGCGGCCCCAGCTCGCGGATGACGAGCTGGGCCAGCACCTGGCAGATGTAGTTCTCCATGCCGAAGCCCGAGAGCTGTCCGAAGACCTGAAGCAGCGTCACCCCGCCGATGAGCAGGGCCGCCAGGGTGCACAGGGGCAGGGCGTCCAGGGCCGTGAACCGGATCTGCGTGCGGGTCACCTCCAGCACCACCCGCACCTGCTCGCCGCGCAGGCGCAGGCTCCCCTTCACGCAGGCGATGAAGAGCCAAGTGAGGGAGCCTACCTGGGCGAAGACCGACCGGACGTTTCCCCCGAGACCGCGGGCGGCCTCCCCGGGCAGCGCGAGCAGCCTGAACGCGGGACCTTCGGATTTCATGCCTTCACCCTACCAAGTCCAGGCACGGTAAGCTAATGGCATGGCGACCCAGAGCTGGAAATTCACGGTAGACCCCGCCGAGGAGGGCATGAGGCTGGACCAGCTGGTATCGGCCCGCACCGGCCTGAGCCGCCGGAAGGCGCGGGAGGTGCTCCAGCTCGGCGGCGTCCAGGCCCACCGCAAGCGCATCAAGGTCGCCTCGAAGGTCCTCAAGGCCGGCACCGAGGTGGCGGTGTCCGTGGACGACTCGCTGGGCACGCCCCTGGACCTGGCCGTCCCCGTGCTCTTCGAGGACGACTTCCTGCTGGTGGTGGACAAGCCCGCGGGCATGGCCTCCCAGGGAACCCAGGCCTCGGACGCGCACGACCTCACGGCCCTCCTCCAGCGCCAGCGTCCCGGGCAGTTCCTGGCCCTCCAGCACCGCCTGGACCAGGGAACCTCGGGCATCCTGGTCATCGCCAAGCACCCTTCGGCCCACCTGGGCACGCAGTTCCAGGCCCGGACCATCGCCAAGACCTACCTGGCCCGGGTCTCCCGGCACCTGGAGCCGTGCACGGTGGACCTGCCCATCGGGCGCGTGCGCAACTCGAAGCCCGCGAGGTTCGGCTGCACCGGCGACCTCCTGGATCCGCGCCCATCCCTCACGGAGTTCCGCCCGGCCACCGCGGAGGAGACCGAGGGCTTCCTCCCCGGGTTCTGGGTGGTGGCCACGCCCCACACGGGACGCACCCACCAGATCCGCGTCCACCTGTCGCACCTGGGGGCGCCGGTCTTCGGGGACAGCCTCTACTTCGGCGAGAAGTCCGACCACCTGTGGCTCCACGCCTGGAAGCTCTCCATCGAGCACCCCGTCACGGGCGCGCCCATGGACCTGGTGGCGCCCCCGGGGCGGTTCATGGGGGACCCCGCGTGATGCGGACGCCCCTGGTCTTCAACCCCCGGTCGGGGCAGGGGAGGATNNCGGCTCGAGCCGGTGCCCCTGGAACTCCCCTTCGACTACGAGCCCTGGATCCGCCAGGCCCTGGCCGCGGGCGGCCCGCTCCTGGTGTGGGGCGGCGACGGCACGCTCCACCACGCCGGGGCGGCCCTGGCGGCCCTGGGC
>MTLE01005470.1_pt1 | contig 15521 bp, 10 predicted proteins | sample 1982461 | NCBI WGS metagenome assembly MTLE01 (sample SAMN05712605, study PRJNA340218) | biofilm metagenome | isolation source: sample SPL anode biofilm adapted to -200 mV | place: USA | collected 2012-02-03
AAGCCGATAGCCACGAAAAAAATCGCGCTGAACATATCACGCACGGGTTCCAGCAAGGCCTCGACTTTGCGAATTTCACGGGTTTCTGCGATGATCGCCCCGATGATAAAAGCGCCAAGCGCCACACTATAGCCCAATTTAGCCGCCAGCAACGATACGCTGAAACACAATCCCAGCACTGTAATAATCAGCATCTCATTGCTTTTAAAACGCGCCACGTAGTGGATTAACCGAGGAATCCCCAGCAACCCCGCAACCAAGGTTACAGTTACGAAGATCCCCAGCTTGCCCAAGGTGGTGCCCACTTCGACGGCGTTCAACGTGCCCGTCATGGCGATGCCCGAGAGCAGCGCGATCATGGCGACCCCTAGAATGTCTTCAATGATCAGAATGCCAAAAATGAGTTCCGCAAAATGCTCCTTCATCTTGCCCAATTCCGTGAGCACTTTGATGAGAATGGTGGTGGAAGACATGGATAGCATGGCCCCCAGGAAAATGCGGTCCAGCGCCGGCCAGTGGAAGAATCGGGCGATCTCATACCCAACCCAAAAGAGGAGCAGAATTTCCAAAAGGGCCGCAATCAGCGCGGGCACCCCCACCTTCGCCAGCTTGCGCAAACTAAACTCCAACCCCAGCGAAAACATCAGGAACACCACGCCTAATTCGGACAAGGTATGGATGGTTTCCTCATCGTGAATCAACGGAAACGGCGGCGTATGCGGGCCAATGATGACACCGGCGATGATATAGCCCAGCACGACGGGCTGTTTCCACCGGTGAAACAGCACCGTCACCGCCGCCGCCACAATCATGACGACCGCTAGATCCTGTAAAAAATCTACATTGTGCATAGGCCAAAGCCGAATCGCGCCCCAGTAGCAAGGCTTGGGCGCACCTTCGCCCCTTAAGCCGCGCTGTGATCCAGGAACCACCTGGCAACGCAGGTTTTCAAGATAGCCTCACCCACCCTACAATTTCCACCTTTTGCGCGAATTTTTTGGAGATTTTTCAATAATCAATGGCGAACCGGAACGATCCCAGCGAATGAGCGCCAAGTAATTCCGAGGCGACAACATCCCAGCGAAGGCTTAACCCCAAAAAAAAACAGCCGTGAAATCAGCTGTTGCCAGCTTTCTTCACGGCTGCCTCGTTTAAAAGAAGAGGAAGCTACGAAAAACAGGATAAACCCACTTTATTTCGGATACCCCACGGTCTGCGCGACGATGATATGCTGATCGGGGCGCAAGTTCATGGCTTTGGCCAAGGGTTCACGGTCCAATTCATGCACCACCGAGCCCAGGTCGGCCGAAGCGCAATAAAGATAGACGTTTTGCACAATGACGCCCGTGTCCACCCCCGCGTAAAGATCGCGCAATTCCGGCTTCACCTTAGCCATGCGGGCATAATCGGAGACGTACACTAACTGCACCGGCGCCACTTTGGCGAACGGCTGGCCGCTGGTCAGGGGCCGCACATCCTGGCTGCCGACCTTTTTCAAATCATGGGTCTTCGCTTGATAGAGGAAAAGCCCATCGGCGGTCGCCATGTAAATATCGATGTCCTGCAAGTTTTGGGCGGAAGGAGCGGTGCGGTGGTCGATCTCCGGCCGGTTCATCCCAAACGCCGCCCAGAGCAGGTCGGACGTTTGCTGCGCAGTAAGCGCGTCAGTTTTGAACTCGCGGGTAGACTTGCGCTCTTTGAGCGCCTGCATCACCGGCTTGCCGCCGGTCATTTGCGGAGCGGACAATTTTTGAATGTCATCAGCCGCTTGCAGCGCGCCACAAGCTGCCAGCCAGAGGCAGCCACTTAAACAGCAAGAGATCATGGATTTCATAGGCCCCTCTTATAGCCGCCAGGAAGAAACGGCACAATGAGGAATCAAAACTTATTCCCGAATATTGGCCCTATGGCACCGGATTTTGCGGTTGAATCGGGCCCAATCCCGGCGATACTGCTGGCATGAGCATTGTAAGCCGCCTATTGCACACCCGTTACCGGGTAAATGATGTCGAACGGATGGTGAACTTTCTGGTCAAAGTGTTGGGCCTGGAAGTGACGACTCGCCATCAATCGCCCCGGGGGGCGCAACTGGTGTTTTTGAAAGCGCCCGCGAGCGAGGAATTGATCGAGCTATGCCAGTTGCCCGATAGCCCGCCCGTGCAAGTGCAGCCGGATTTGACGCACCTGGCCTTCCAAGTGGCCGATCTGGATCAATTCCAAAACCACATTAGCCAATTAGGCATCGCCTTCTCCGACGGCCCGCACACCACCAACTCCGGCAACCGCATCGCCTTCATCGACGCCCCCGAGGGCTACGAGATTGAGCTGATTCAGATGCCGGGAAAATAAACGGCTGCGATTAGCATGTTACTTGAAACTGCGGGAATAATTCGCAGCCTCCTCTAGCATTTCGATTTCGGCAATCTGTTCGTCGCTTATCCGAAGCGAACCAGCTTTTCCCCTAACGATAGGAAAAGCTATTCTCCGGCGTGAGTTTGGAGTTTTACGCGCCTGCAAATACGCCCTCAAACAATTTGCGACTACATCCTTTACCTTGCACCCTTCCATCGCCGCTTTTAGTTTCAATGCGCGAAACAGGTCATTGGGAATGTCGACAATCACTTTCACAACCCTAATTTCCTATGTTCATTTTAATTCGTCAAACCGCCTTACTGTTTGATCCACACCATCGAATCCGCCGGGCGTTCGCGGCGCGGGGTTTTCTGGGTGTTTTCGCGGGCGGCGGCACCACCGGAGTAATCCACCTTGGGACCCGCTTCTTCGCTCGATTGCGCCTTGGTGGGGCGGTTTTGACGCGCGTAGTTGGGGATCGCCACTAGTGGACTGCCATCGGCCCACGTGCCTTTGATGGCCAAAATGCCACCTAACAGATTGCCCTGCCAAACGGCTTCCAGCGGCCCCTTGCCAATGGCTTGGTTGATATTCGGCTGGTCGGAGGTTTCGACGTTGTAGATCAGCGGACCGTAGCGCAAAGCTACTTTGCCCCGGGTGGCTTCGATGACCGGGTCCGCCGTGATGCGTTGGACTTGCAGGGGCACTTCCAGCGTGACGGTGTCGCCCGCCTGCCATTCGCGTGTGATGCTAGCGTAACCATTCTCCATCTTCGGCGTCACCGGCTGGCCGTTCAGAGTCATTGATTTGAGGCCGTTCACCACGGGCGTGGGCGTATAAAGTTTGCTGGTGGTGCGATCCGGCACACGCACGTGCAAGGTGAAGTTTTTGGCCGCCTTGGGGTTCACAGTGATCGCCACCTTGCCGCTCCACGGATAATCGGTCTTTTGAACCATCTCGACGTCCGTGCCCGCGACATTTTCGACCTTAATTGTGCTACCGATGAACAGGTTCACATACAGGCCATCCGCGCCTTTCACATAGGTCCAAGTGGGCACCATAAGGAGTGTGCGCGGAATATTGCCCACGCAGCAGGGACAAACGTGCCAAGGCGTGCGCCGCCCGCCAATGAGCGGATTGGTGTAGTTGAAGGTACGGCCTTCCAAATCAGTCGCGCCTAATAGGGCATTGTACATGGTTTCCTCGTACAAATCCGCGTACTTGGCGTGGTGATAAGCCAGGTTAAGCTTGTATTGGAAAAAGATCAGGCCGCAACTGGAGCAGGACTCGCAATATGCGTCGTTCGGCAGCGAGTAATTACCCCCAAACCCTTCGGAGGTCTCGCCGCTGCCTACGCCGCCGGTAACATAATATTTTTTGTTAATCAGGTTATCCCACAGCGACATGACGGCGCTGGAATAATCAATGTCGCCCGTCTCGGCGGCAATGTCCGCCATGGCGGAGTAATTGTATACGGCGCGGACGGCGTGGCCCACAGCTTCGTATTGTTTAATGGGCAACTGGTGGCTCTGGTCATATTCCTCCCCACCCCGGCGCGAATCGAGCAAGAAACGGGCAAGCTTCACATAAGCGTCACCGCGGCCATTGCCTTCCATGTCGTTCACAAACCGGCCAAAACGCACCAGGGCTTGTTCCATTTCCTGATGCCCGTCGAACCAATCTTTTTTGCCCGGCCCTATGTTGGCCACCCAGCAATCGGCCAGCTTTTTCGCGGCGTCGTACAGGCGTTTATCCTTGCCGTTGGTCAACGTGTAATGGTTGATGGCCGATTCGATGAAATAACCCGCCACGTAACCTTCATGGTCCCCGCGATGCTCGGGCGACCACCGTTCCGGCCACGCCTCGCGACGCGCGCACGTGTAAGCGGTTTGGAGATAACCATCGGGTTCCTGAGCGGCGAGAATTTTCGGAATCCAATCCTCCAAGGTGGCTTTCATTTTCTCTTGAGCCGCGATAATAGCGGCGTCGCGTTGCGGATCGACCATCAAGGCCAGGCAAATGGATTCCACGGTTTGATGCACCCAAGCGTTGGCGAACACGTAGCCTTTGTGCGGACCGTGGGGCTCGCCGCGCAGGGCCTTGGCCGCTTCAATGAAATTGTCGATCCCACCCTGCCCTTCGGTCAAATTGGTGCGGTTATTCATGTCGATGCAATGCGGAATCCAGTTCACGATGAGCGCTTTCATGCGCGCGTTCCAGAGCGGGCTATCGAGCCGGTAATTCTTGGTGTAAACGACGTCCAACCGCTGCGCGGGCGGGGGCGTTTCCACGCGCACTTTCAAGGTGGAGGCCGCGCGCAGGGCGTCCTTGCCCGCCGCCAGTTCGAGCACATATTCGCCGGGAACGGTGAAAGTCGCGGTTGTCACCGGTGCCTGGGCATCGGCAAATTGCGCCTCGCCCGGTCCGGAAATCTTCTGCCATTTGGCGGCTACCGTGCGTCCCGGCCGCAAACCTTTAACCACGCCGGACAAATAGGTTTTGCCCCCCAACATGACCACGCGATCCACCCCCGCGATCACCGACGGTGGAAATTCGGGCGACCTGCCGGTATCGATCACCTTCCATTCGATAATGCCGGTCGAAGATTTGTCATTACCATCGAACTCCAGGCGCAGCTTGGGGGTGAGCACTTCGTCGAAGGTGGTAACATTATATTGCCCGCCCGCCACGCCAAGGCCGCTAACATTGCGCACGGGCACAAATGCCTGGCCGTCCCAATACAACAAGCGGCTGGCCTTGGGCAGGCGAACGCCGCGCTCGTCGTCCCACCAATACACCGCCACCTGGCGAGTGCTGATGGGCTGGGACCACTCGTATTGCACCCACTGCGTGCCGGTCTGCGGCCAGTTGCCATACGCGCCGTGGCGATGATCGTTCACACCCTCCGGCTCGAAACCGTCGTGAATGGCTTCCAACAATTCGTGGCCGGAGACGAACGAAGTTGAGGCTTTCGCCATGGGCGCAAGGTTGGCGCTTTCCTCTTTAGGATCAGCCGCCAGCGTGGTGGCTAGCGCCGCAAACAGGGAAAAAACCCCCAGCATCCAGGCATTCGTGGTTTTCATAGTCGCATTAGTTTTTAGGGCGATCTCCGCCCGCAGGTGAGTTGGTGTTGGCTTCTAAGTGGCCGGAAAAGAACGCGTCGAATAAAGCAAAGGCTTCCGCATCGTAAGCTTTCAAACCCTCGGGCCCGTTGGCCGGGGGCGGGCCTTTCATCCGCACATCGCCGTGAGTGCCGAAATACCACATCATGAGTTCGGCAAAAAATTCATCAACATTGGACGCCGCGTAAGAGCCGGCCCATAGGCCCTTGGCCAGCGAGCTTTTCATTTGAGCTTCGAATTTCTCGCGCACCGCTTCGGTGACGCCACAATCCAGCACCGTATGGGCAAACTCGTGCACGCAGATGTCGCGTCCCCGATAGCGGTCCTCCTCCAACTTAAGCAAATTTTCCTCGCCGCACGAAGCGTGCAACCCACCCATGCCGCGCGTGCGCTCATCGCGGGTCAAACCGTTGTATTCCGCCAAAGGCTTGCCCTTGTCCTGCCGCCATTCGGGGAGATCGGTCGTGACTTCGTGCCGCCCGATGATATGCAATTCCGCCCCCGCCATGCGCAATTTGGCACGCACGCTGGGGACGTGGCGGAGCATGCGCTCCAATCGTCCCCGGGCCGCAAGCAAGGCTTCATCCACCGTGTTAGTGGAGGCCTTGATGATGATACCCTCATAATCCAGCCGCTTGGCATAAAAATCTGCCTCAAGTGGAGTAATGGCTTTAATTTCGGGGGAAGAATGATTGGCATCAGCTGCCACAAGAACCTGTGCGCTAAACGAATTCAGACTAAGAAGAAATCCCCAAACTAAACACACGCGCCCCAGCCTGCGGAGGCTCAAAGAGCGCCCTGGCAAAAAGCCAGATCGCGATTTAGAAGCACATGCCATTGAAGCATGTTAATTAACTTAATTAAGTATGCCAGAAAAATCGGCATAAACGCTCATCGCCTCTCGCACATTAAACGCAACATGTTGTATTCAAGCAATTTGCTACTCTTCAACCGAGATGGCTAAACCGTAGGTTTTGGCTCGATTCAGTTCAATTCTCGGGCCGTTCTTGATCCCAAAATAGCCGGTTCGCTTTAAATATTTCTCGGCCTGATCTAGAGAACTAACTTGGCAAACAATCCCCCGGACACCCCGCACCGGGCTATCCACCCAGCGAATGGTTTGTTGCTTATCCAAGCGCCACTCAGCGGTGCCAGCTCTCCCCTGCCCTAATAATTCGTGCCACAGGTTCAAATCACTGGGGGCAGCACCTCCCAGCCAAATTTCTCGAACGGACATAAATCCCAGGCGCGACTTGCCGTTTTCCTGCAACTCCTTTTTTAGGCGGGCTTCTTTGGCGGCCTCACGCTGGGAGGTATGGGGGAAATTGATTGACCAATAACTCCCCTCAGCAATTCGGGAATCATGCAAATTGAAAGCATTCGTCCCCAGCCATTCGAAGGATAATTTGGCTTCTTTCAAGCGCGCCGCCACCACTTCGGGAACGACCGGCGAATCACAATTCAAGCCATAGAAAAGGGCTTGAAAATCCTTCTCGGGATAACGAATGCCCGCATAGGGCCCACACGGCTCAATATAAAGATTCCCGGCAAACACCGCCGCATATCGCCGCTGCGCATAAATGAGCGGGTAATAATCCGTGGGCAGGCCAAGATCATCCACCAGCATTCGGTAAACCCGTTCATGCGTGTTGGTGTCGCACACATGAATCGTCAGGACTTCGACGCAAGATACCAGCGACGGTCTACTTTCAGCGTGGAGGGCGCAAATCGTCCATAGCCAAACCAATGCTAATCCGAGGGATTTCATGCCGCCATTTTGAAGCGGGAATTGAATCCAAGTCAAGTGAACCATAGCTTATCTAGGATTCGCGTTACCATTAATCAAACCTTTTGAATTCACGGATATTCCACAGCCGCTTCAAACTCTCGCGTTTACTAAGGCCCCCAATTCGGCTATGGTCGGGCGCGTCATGTTCAATAACGTGTTTGATGCCAACGTGTGGGCCGCCGTGCCGTTTCATTTTTGGTCGGTGACGGCTTTTGTGTTTGGCTGCTTCATTGGGAGTTTTCTCAATGTCTGCATCTACCGCATGCCCATTGGCGAAAGCATCATTTGGCCACCTTCCCATTGCCCCAAGTGCAAATACCAAATCCCTTGGTATTTAAATGTGCCCCTGGTCACCTGGCTTTCCCTGCGGGGCAAGTGCGCTAATTGTTCGCTGCCCATTTCCCCGCGGTACTTCGCGGTGGAACTGCTCACAGGCATCTGTTTCCTGAGCGCCTGGTTGATGCATGGCCGGGTGTCAGCTGGGGTGGCGCTTTGCTATTTTGTGCTTTTGGCAGGCTTCATTGTGGCGTCGTTCATCGATTTTGAACATTACATCATCCCGGATGAAATCACCTTGGGCGGAACGGTGGTGGGATTCATCCTATCTTTTTTCGTTCCCGCACTGCATCAAACCACGAAAACGTCCGTCTCCCTGGAACGCAGTTTTTGGGGCATTGTTGTGGGCGCCGGCATTGTTTACCTGGTTTTGCGCACGGCCAAAATTTTCCTCGGCAAAGAAACCTGGACGCTCGAGCCGGACACCAACGTGATTTTTGGCGAAACGAGCATTAAATTGCCCGACAAAGAGGTTCCTTTTGAAGAGCTCTTTTACCGCAAGTCAGACGTCATCGTGATCCAAGCCAAGAGCGTCAAAGTGGAGGACAAAACCTGGGAAAACGTGGCGCTGCGGCTTTCCCCCGAGCAACTCACCATTGGCGAAGATAAGTTCGATCCCGCAAACGTGCCCCACATGGAAGTCGTCACCAGCGAAATCACCGTCCCGCGCGAAGCGATGGGCTTGGGCGACGTCAAGTACATGGCCGCTATCGGCGCATTCCTGGGCTGGCAAGGCGCGGCCTTTTCGCTCATGTTCAGCTCGGTGGTCGGAGTCGTCTTCACTGGAATTCTCTATTTGATCAACCCCAACGGCTATCATAACCGGATTCAATACGGCCCCTACATTTCCATTGCGGCAGTGACCTGGATTTTCGGCGGCAAGGAATTGGTCACCTGGTGGCTGAACCGTTAAGCCCGCCTTTAAATATGCCCCCGACTGCCCGCACTTTCCCCCTGGCGCCGCCTCGTCCCGCCGTGACTTCCAGCGATGCGTTGCTGGACAGTTTCCTCGCCTACGTCAGCGACCGCGGCCTGGAGCTGTATGGCACCCAGGAAACCGCCATCCTCGAATTGTTCGAGGGTAAAAACGTGATTCTGCAAACGCCCACCGGCTCCGGCAAATCGCTCGTGGCGGCGGCGCTGCACTTCAAATCCGTCTGCCAAGGCCAGCGTTCGATCTACACTTGCCCCATCAAGGCGCTGGTGAACGAAAAGTTCCTCGCGCTCTGCCGCGATTTCGGACCGGACAACGTGGGCATGGCCACTGGCGACGCCACAGTGAACCGCGACGCGCCCATCCTGTGCTGCACCGCGGAAATCCTGGCCAACCTCGCGCTGCGCCATGGCGAGAAAGCCGCGATCAACCAGGTCATCATGGACGAGTTCCATTATTACGCGGACCGCGAGCGCGGCGTGGCTTGGCAAGTGCCGTTGCTGACGTTGCCGCAAACGCAGTTCCTGCTGATGTCGGCCACATTGGGCGACACGACGTTTTTCGAAGAAGAACTCACCACCTTAACCGGCCGCGAAACGGCGGTTGTTTCTTCGCAAGACCGGCCGGTGCCTCTGGCGTTCGAATATTCGGATACCCCGCTGGACAAGAAACTCGAAGCCTTGGTGGCCGAAGGCAAAGCCCCGGTTTACATCGTTCATTTCACCCAATTGGACGCCGCCCAAAGTGCCCAAAGTTTCCTCAGCCTGAATTTTTGCACGCGCGAGGAAAAAAACGCCATTTCCGAGGCGTTGGAAGGGTTCCGCTTTACCAGCCCGTACGGGCCGGAGATTAAAAAGTTCTTGAAGCACGGCGTGGGGTTGCACCACGCGGGCTTGCTGCCCAAATACCGCGTGCTGGTCGAAAAACTCGCCCAGCAAGGATTGCTCAAGATCATTTGCGGCACGGATACGCTGGGCGTGGGCATCAACGTCCCCATCCGCACCGTGCTGTTCACGAAGCTCTGCAAGTATGATGGCCAGAAAACGGGCATTCTGAGCGCGCGCGATTTCCACCAGATCAGCGGCCGCGCGGGCCGCAAGGGTTTTGACGACCAGGGTTGGGTGATCGTCCAGGCGCCCGAGCACATGATTGAAAACCTCGAGGCCGAACGCAAAGCCGCCGGGGACGCCAAGAAGCTCAAACGCCTCGTCAAGCACAAGCCGCCCGAGAAAGGGTTTGTGGGGTGGGATAAAAACACCTTTGCCCGGCTCATCGCCGCCACTCCGGAGCGCCTAGTGTCGCGATTCCAAGTCTCGCACGGCATGCTGCTGAACGTGCTCAGCCGCGAAGGCAACGGATGCACCGCCATGGAGGGTATTCTGCGTGATTGCCACGAATCGCCCAACGCCCGCCGCGAGCACCGCAAGCGCGCCTGGCAATTATTCCGCTCGCTGCTCGACCGCAAGATCATCGAGTTCATCCCGCCCACCGACGCGGGTTCGTATTTGCGCGTGAACGTCGAGTTGCAGGATGATTTCTCCCTCGACCAAACGCTCTCGCTCTACTTGCTGGACACGCTCAAGCTGCTGGACCCGCAAGCGCTGGATTATCCGCTGGACGTCCTTACGCTCGTCGAATCCATTTTGGAAAATCCCGACATCATCCTGCGCAAGCAACTCGATCGCGTGAAGACCGAGAAAATGGCGCAAATGAAAATGGAGGGCATGGAATACGACGCCCGCATGGCCGAGCTGGAGCTGTTGGAATATCCCAAGCCCAAACGCGAGTTCATCTACTCGACGTTTAACGAATTCTCCGCCCAGCACCCGTGGGTGGGCGAGGAAAACATCCGCCCCAAATCCATCGCGCGCGAGATGTACGAGAATTTTCGTTCCTTCGCCGATTACATCCACGATTACGAATTGCAGCGGGCCGAAGGCATTTTGCTCCGGCATTTGACCAGCGTTTACAAAGTCCTCACCCAAACCGTGCCCGACGCCGCCAAGACCGAGCCGGTGCGCGAATTGGAGGTGTACCTGGGCGAACTCATCCGTCAAATCGACTCCAGCTTGCTCGACGAATGGGAACGCATGCGCGATCCGAACTGGATCTCGCGCGAAATCCAGCTCGCCGAGGAAGCGGGCGAAACCCTGGCGGCCCTGGACATCACGCGCGACAAGCCGGCCTTCATGCGCCTGGTGCGGCACGCCATCTTTGCCTTCCTGCAAGCGGTGGCTACCGGCCAAGACGAGGTCGCCTTAACTTGCCTTGATCCCGTTACCGATGCTGAGGGCAACCCTTGGACTTTGGCGCGCTTGGAGCAAACGCTGGACACTTATCTCGCCAGCCACGACCGCATTTGCTTGGACCCGAACGCGCGCAACTTGCGCCACACCTATACCCAGCCCGCCGCGGATGGCTCATCGTGGAAGATCGCCCAAACCTTGGTCGATCCCGAAGGCCATAACGATTGGGCTGCGGAATTCCGCATCGATCTCGCGCGCAGCCGCGCCGCGGGCAAGCCCACGCTGCAATTGCTCAGTTTGGCGGAAGTGACGTTATTTGGGAAAGAACCCGAGCAACCCTCATCTCCGCCTCCAACCGTGGCTCCGGCTGAGTAATCTCAATGCGCTAGCCGCAGGTAATACACCTCCCGGCTATTAGTGGGACAGAACAAGAAATCGGCTTTCTCATAGACCAACTCCGAAACCTTGGGAGATGCGTATATTTTTTCCTCAACTGTATTAACCGAAGGAGTGTTGGCGCGCCAGGGGGCATTGCGAAAATAAACGACATACGGTGTAGTGAAAGCCATGTCTATTTGAGCGTAATGGGAAAAGCAGTATTTCCAGCGGTTCAATCCTGAATCGTCATCTACCATCATAAAACCACCAGTCAGCAAAAGTTTTTGAAGCTCTTCGGGTTCTATCTGAAAATGAATACCAACGCGCGCTCCTTCCGAGATATTGATTTGCCCCCCTCCATACTCAACGATCCGCACTGAGGATGGGATTGGCTTCGTTACATATTGTTCAAAAATCGGCCGAGCCGAAGAGAAATAATAAGATGAGCCTACTGCCATTGCCATCAATACTAGAGCAGGCAGATTTAGAACCATTACCTCCTTCCTGGCACCCCATTTAAAAAGCATCCGAGTTATTTTCCGGGCTACCCACTGAAAAACAAAATGAATCCCCGCAGGCAAAGTGGCGATCAAAGGGCCCATAATAATGCCAACCACAAATTGAGTTTTAGGATTACTCGAATATCCAACGGCAAAGGACCAGGTTATTCCGGCATATACTATAAATAGCCCAACCCAATAAACCCCATATTTTCTCCAGATTGAGTCATCCGCCTCCTTGCGCAAAGATACCGAGTCAGAAGATTCCATGTCAGAACCTCTAGCAGGTGGCGCGACTGGTGACTCAGGGTCTAGATTCACATGCAAACTGGTCAGACAAATTTGGCATCACTCAGGAAATCTCCATGGTCGTAACAGCTCTCAACGTTACCTGAGAATGCCATCGGCGTTCTCCTATTCGTAGCACCGCCAAATATTTCATACAAGAGAGGATAATGCCGACTTAGTGACTCTACGCCAGTTGCGCTGGCGTTTGTCCATCACAAGTTTTTCCTATGTGAAGGCTAACCTTGATATCGGCGGACATTTCAGCTAAAGCAATCCGCAAGCTAAATCAGCTTAAAACCGTGAACACCAAACTTGGCCGGAATGATCCTTGCCACTGCGGCAGCGGCAAGAAATACAAGAAATGCCACCTGGAATCGGACGCCCAGCAAGAGCGCGCGGAGCGGGCAAACATAGTCGATCCATACAAGGCAATGGATGCCATGAGCCCGGCGCAACTCGCCGTTCATTTGCGCAAAATGGCGGAGTTTGTACCCCAGGAGAACCGCGCCCAAGCCGCGAAAAGCGTGGCGTTCGCGGAACTATTTGCCCGCTACGAAGCGCGGAAACCGGAAATCCACGCCGCGGTGGAGGCCCTGCAAGCCCACCGGCAAGAACTCGATCATTTTGCCAGCCATCCTGCGGAATTTATTGATGCTCTGAACACCCTGTTTTCCGAGGAAACATTTGCCCCTTTGTGGTTTTCCGCCGAAGAAGTCGAAGCTGCCTGCGAACAGGTGGGGTATTCCCCCGTAGAGGAAATCAGCAAAGCGCAAATTCCCACTCTGAATGCCGCGATTGGCCAACTGGTGGATTCGACCCGGCGGAATTGCCTGACTGTCGAATTATTTCTGCGCCTCCCCGAGTTTGTGGCGGCGGGCCGTTTTAAGGACGCCTGGATCATCAACATTTGCGCCACCGACGCCATGCAACCTGACCAGGGGCGCACGCCACTCCTTTATTCCCTGTTTCAGCAAGGGTATGAAGCTTGGCAAAAGAAACGCCACGACAGCCTGCGGGAGTTCTTCCAGGAAATGGGCCTTACCCCCGACACCCTAAAAAACTGCAGCCCGGCTCAAATCAACGAATGGATTCAAACCAATTATTCGAACCCGGAAAGCCGGGTCAAAATTGAAGCCTTCCTGGCCGCGCACCCTAATTTTGTGTCGAAAGCCGATGACAGTTTGCGGCGGACCGACGAGGATGTGGATTGGTTGTTGGATCAGCCGGATGCCAGCCAGATGGCGCTGACGTATGAAGATAAAAAGCTGCTCGTGCCATTTGTGGCCGAGATCGAGGAACAATGGATGGCCTTTTTAAAAGGGCGGGCACCCAGCCGCGAGCTTTCCGATAGCGAACGCGAGGCGTTGGTGAACTTCATGTATCAAGCCACTCCGCGCATTGCCGCCACCGTCTTCACCCCGCCGCGCACACACGAACTCGAAGCCGCCCTCCGGCAATACCTGCAGGAGAAATTGGAGGCCAATCAAGTGGCTGCCGCCCGGGCCGCCCAAAGCGCCCTGCGCCAGCTGGCTCAGGAGCCTGACCCCGCGAAAAACACGTACCTGAACGGCCTTTGCTTCAATGCCCTGCGGGACTTCCCTCGGGAGCTTTTCCCAGAGGCCCCCAAAGCCGATCACAATCCCTCGCCTGCATTCCAAACGCCCGAGCCGCCCGCCAATCCAGCTCAAGCCTGAACGAACATGAAACCCACCCTTTCCAACCAGGCAAAACTCTCCGGCATTATTCTGGACGTGGCGGAACAAGCGCTGGTTGCCAGGCGCCAATTAGCGAGTCAAACCGCCTGAAAGCGGCCGCTGCCTTCCGCGCCAGTCGCCTGCCCGCCTGCGGGGGGAGGAATCCAGCTTCCGCCCGCGTGCGCCGCCTCGATAGTTGAGTTCTTTACTTCAAGTCATTGTTCCAAGCGTGACAAGTTTCTCCCCTCGGTATATGAAAGTCCGCGAGTTATGCACTACTACCCACGACACTTGTCTTTGTTCGCGGCTTTGGGGGCGTTGCTAGCCATCGCCTTGCCCAGCCGGGGCCAGTTGCAGGATTGGGAAAACCCCAAGCTGACCGGCCTCAATAACCAGCCACCCCATGCCTCCATGATCGCTTGCCCCACGGAGGGCTTGGCCAAGTCGATCCAATATGTGGGCAACAGCCAGCGGGTGAAATCGCCTTTTTACCGCTCGCTCAACGGCGACTGGCGCTACCATTACGCGAAGAACCACACCCAGCGGCTCGCCGATTTCTGGCGGATGGATTTCAATGACACCAGCTGGATCAAAATGCCGGTCCCGGCCAACGTGGAAATGCATGGCCAAGGCATCCCCATCTACGTCAATATCCCCTACCCCTGGCGCAAACCGTGGACGCCACCATTCGTGCCCGGCGATGATCCGAACAACACGATCAATTACTATCGCCGCACCTTTACTGTGCCCTCGGATTGGGATGGCCGCCGCGTTTACCTCACGTTCGACGGCGTGAACTCTTTCTGTTATGTCTGGGTGAACGGCCACAAAATTGGCATGGGCAAGGACGCCCGCACGCCGCTGGAGTTTGATATTACCTCAGCGCTCCGCACCGGCGAAAATTTGCTCGCGGTTGAAAACTTCCGCTGGTGCGACGGCTCCTACCTGGAAGACCAGGATTTCTGGCGGATGAGCGGCATTTACCGCGATGTTTATTTGTGGGCCGCCCCGGAATTGCGGGTGCGCGATTTCGAGGTGCGCACGGATTTGGACGCCGCGTATCGCGACGCGCAACTGAAAGTCACCGCCAAGATTCGTAATGATGGCCTGGCGGACACCACCGGCTCGGTGGAAGGCAAACTGCTCGATGCTGCGGGCAAAACCGTCGCGCTGCTGCCCGTCGTGCCAGTGACGGTCGCCCAGGGATCGGAATTGGAAGCGAAACTGGAAGTCCCCGTCACGCAGCCCGCCTTGTGGTCCGCCGAAACGCCCAATCTTTACCGCCTATTGCTCACCCTGAAGGGCAAGGATGGCAAAGTGCTGCAAGTGGTGCCCTGGCAAGTCGGCTTCCGCCAAGTGGAAATTCGCGAGGGCAACTTGCTCGTGAACGGCAAGCGCATTTTCCTCAAAGGCGTCAATCGACACGAAATTGACCCGGACCGTGGGCAGGCGATTACCATCGAAAGCATGGAGCGCGATATCCTGGTGATGAAGCAGCATAACATCAACGCCGTGCGCTGCTCCCACTACCCCAACCAGCAGATGTGGTATAATTTGTGCGATCGCTATGGAATTTATCTGATCGACGAGGCCAACATTGAAAGCCACGGCATGGGCTACGACGCCGAATCGCTGGCCAAAAATCCCGAATGGCTGGACGCGCACATGAACCGCACGGTGCGCATGTTGGAACGTGATAAAAACCACGCCTCGGTCATCATTTGGTCACTGGGCAACGAAGCCGGCGACGGCACGAATTTCGTGGCCACTTCCGCTTGGATTCACCAGCGCGACACCAGCCGCCCAGTGCATTACGAGCGCGCGGAATTCGCGGCGCACACGGATATCGTGTGCCCGATGTACCCGCCGCCGCATCATTTGG
>MTLE01002970.1_pt1 | contig 15516 bp, 13 predicted proteins | sample 1982461 | NCBI WGS metagenome assembly MTLE01 (sample SAMN05712605, study PRJNA340218) | biofilm metagenome | isolation source: sample SPL anode biofilm adapted to -200 mV | place: USA | collected 2012-02-03
CAAGCCACCACCGCCGCCAGTTGCATGGTGATGGAAGTTGAGGATGGCCGGTTTGGCGAAAACGGCGTGCTATTCATGGCGGATTGCGGGGTTATTCCCGAACCGACCGTCGAGGAATTGGCCGATATCGCCGTCGACACCGCGCATTTAGCCCGTCAATTGCTGGGCATCCGGCCGCGCGTGGCCATGCTTTCTTACTCCACCAAAGGCAGCGCCACCCACCCGTCCATCGGCAAGGTGCAGGCCGCCACGGCTTTGGCGCAGCAAAAGGCCAGTCAAAAGGGGCTGGAGGCTGACTTTGACGGTGAATTGCAGGCGGATACGGCCATCGTGCCCGAAATTGCCAAACGCAAGCTGCCTGAAAGCCCCGTCGCGGGTCAGGCCACAGTGCTAGTGTTTCCGGATCTTAACTCGGGCAACATTGCCAGCCGTTTGGTGCAACATCTCGCCCACGCCAACGCCTACGGGCAAATCTTGCTGGGCCTCGACCGGCCGGCGGCGGACGTTTCCCGCGGGGCTTCGGCGCATGACATCTTGGGCGTGGCCGCGATCGTGGGGGTGCAATCGATCGAGTATCAAACCCTTTACCCCGGCGCGGGCCAAACCTTGCCGGGTGAATAGCCCCCAACACGGCTCACCGTGAAAATTGATTTATGTCATTACCATTCGAATTGAATCGCACCTTAGCGTCGTTGCCCGTGTATTTGCCGGGCAAACCCATTGAAGAAGTCGCGCGCGAACTCGGCCTGCCGGCCGAGAGCATCGTCAAGATGGCCTCGAACGAAAATCCCATGGGGGCGTCGCGCGCCGCCTTGGCCGCCGTCAAAGCCGCCACCAAACAAGTCCATTACTATCCGGATGGCAGCGCGTTTTACCTGAAAGAAAAGCTGGCCAAAAAATACGGCGTGCAACCCGCCAATTTGGCTATCGGCAGCGGCTCCAATGAAATTCTCGAACTGATCGGCCACGCCTTGCTGGGGCCGGGCGATGAAGTGGTTGTCTCGCAATATTGCTTTGCGGTCTACCCCATTGTCACCGCCCTGTTTGGGGCGCAATTGGTGAGTGTGCCCGCCAAAAATTACGGCCACGATTTGACCGCGATGGCGCAAGCGGTGACGGACAAGACGAGGGCGGTATTTGTGGCCAATCCGAACAATCCCACCGGCAGCCACGTCACCCAAGAGGAACTGCTCAAGTTCATCGAATCCATTCCGGCGCGCGTCCTGGTCGTCATTGACGAGGCTTACGTGGAATTCATGGAACAGCCGGTGGATTTGGTCCCCTTGGTGCGCGAGGGCAAGTATCCGAATGTGATCTTGCTGCGGACGTTTTCCAAAATTTACGGTTTGGCGGGATTCCGCATCGGCTATGGCATCGGCCACGCCGAATTTATCGCCGCGCTGGAGAAAGTGCGCCAGCCCTTCAACGTCAACTTGCTCGCGCAAGTGGCGGCCCTCACGGCGCTGGACGACGAAGCGCATTTGGTCAAAACCAAGGCTAACAACGCCAAAGGCCTGAAGCTATTCAGCCGGGAATTCAAGCGCCTAGGCTTGGAGTTCGTGCCCTCGCAAACCAATTTCATCTTGGTAAAGGTGGGCAACGGCATGGAAGTATTCCAAGCCATGCAAAAGGCCGGGATTATTGTCCGGCCCGTGGCCAATTACCAATTGCCCGAGTGGATCCGCATCACTGTGGGAACCCTTGCTGAAAATCGCCGCTGCTTGGAAGCTTTAAAGGCGGCGCTGGGCAAGTAATCGTGGAAAACAACCTACTCAGATTGCGACAACTTTAACGCCCTGGCCGCGCGGCCAGGGCACACTTTATGCCGTCATTCGACATTGTATCGCAGGTTAATTCGATGGAAATTGAGAACGCCATAAACCAGGCTCAAAAAGAGCTGGCCAACCGGTTCGATCTCAAGGATTCCAAGGCGCAGATCGTTTTGGAGAAAAACGAAATCAAGCTGTCGGCGGAAGACCAATTCCGGGTCAAAATTTTAGTGGATATCGTCATCGGCCGTCTGGCCAAACGCCAGATCAGCATGAAGAGCGTGGAACAGTTGGATCCAGACGTTTCCCCGCTAGGCCACGCGCGCCAAGTCATCAAGATCAAACAGGGCCTGGAGGCCACGGTGGCCAAGCAAATCTCGCAAGCGGTGCGGGATCTTAAGCTGAAGGTGACCGCGCAAATCCAAGGGGACGTGGTGCGGGTGGCGGGAAAGAATCGGGATGATCTGCAAGCGGTGATCCAAGCCTTGAAGGGCAAGGAATTCCCCGCGGCGCTGCAATTTCTAAACTTCCGGGATTAATTATGGATTCCGTGCGGCTGGATAAATGGCTTTGGGCGGTGCGGGTGTACAAGACCCGCAGCCAGGCCACCGAAGCGTGCCGCAGCGGCCATGTGAAGATTGGCAACGCCAGCGTGAAGCCCGCCCATGAGGTGCGCTTGCAGGAAATAATCTCCGTGCGGCTGGATCAACTGACGCGCACATTACGGGTGACGGGCCTGATCGAACGGCGAGTGAGCGGCACCCAGGCCAAGGAATCAGTGGAAGATCTTACTCCCCCGGCGGAATACGAGGCCGCCCGGGAGGCCGCGCGGCGCGAAAGCCTGGCCCGCCCCAAAGGCATGGGCCGTCCCACCAAGAAAGACCGCCGCCGCATCATACGCTTCGTAGCGGGCGATTTTTAAGAGTTTACCGAGATGGGTTGCGTTTTACGGTCTTGCCGGAGCACGCGCAAGATGGTGTTCGCTAACTCTTGGGGGGTTACCGGTTTGGCCACGATTTCCCGAATCCCCAGGATTTCGGCCATTTCCCGCGTTTGGGGAGCGCAATTGCCACTGGCCAAAATGATGGCCATATCCGGCCGGATGGCAATCAATTGACGCGCCAAATCCATGCCGGTCATTTCGGGCATGCTATAATCCGTGATCACCACATCAAACTGCGCCGGATCTTTTTTGAATAGTTCCACGGCCATTTGGGGGTGCCCTATGGGGGTGACTTTAAAACCCATACGTTCCAGCAACTTCTGGCACACCGCGCAAATCGCCGGTTCATCATCCACCAATAAGACCCGTTCCCCGTGCCCCATCGTAGAGTTCGCCACCGAGCGGGTTGGCACTTCCTCCCGGGCACAGGTGGGAAGGTACACTTCGAACACCGTGCCCTGGCCAGGGTGGCTATCCACGGTAATCACGCCTTGATGGCTTTTCACAATTCCGTGAACCACGGCTAAACCGAGCCCGGTGCCTTGTCCGGGCGCTTTGGTGGTAAAGAAGGGATCGAAGATGTGTTTAATGGTGTCCGCATTCATGCCACATCCACTGTCACTCACTTTTAATTTCGCATACAGGCCAGGAGACAACGGCAAGGCACCGTTCACAGAACTCACACTAACCGCCTCCAACGACACGGAGAGCCGGCCACTCGATTGCTGGCGCATGGCGTGCGCGGCGTTCGTGCAAAGATTGAGGATTACTTGATGGATTTGGGTGCCATCCGCCATGACCGGCGGTGTATCCGGGCGAATCTCGGCAACGATTTCGACGGAGGCCGGCAAAGTGGAGCGCAGTAATTCCAAGGCTTCTTGCACGACCAGATGCAAACGCGTGGGTTTATAATCCGGCCGGGACTGGCGGCTAAAGGCAAGGATTTGGCGCACCAAATCGCTGGCCCGTTCCCCGGCTTTGCGCACTTGCGTCAAGCTGTCCAAAACGGCTTGATTGCCTCGCGCGTCCATTTTGGCTAAATCAGTGTAAGAGAGGATGGCGGAAAGGATGTTATTGAAATCGTGCGCAATGCCCCCGGCTAAGGTGCCGATGGCTTCGAGTTTCTGCACCTGGTAAAGCTGGACTTCCAACTTATTGCGGGCTTCCTCCGCCTGTTTGCGTCCGGTGATATCCGTGATGAAACCCACCACGAACAAAGGGCGGCGGGCGGTATCACTTACAACATTGGCATTGAGCAAGACTTGGAGCTGGCTTTGATCCAAGCGCCGAAGCGTGTACTCCCGTCCGGCAAGTTCCCCATGGGCATGGAGGGTTTCCTGCCAGATGTCATGGGCCGAAGGATCGGCGAATAGCTGATGCCGCACATTGCCCACTAAACCCACCAGTTCACCCGGTGAGCTGTACCCCAGCATGCGAGCCATGGAGGGATTGGCACTAAGCAACTTGCCATCCAAGTCCACTTCAAAGATGCCTTCGATGGCATTATCCACAATCACCCGGTATTGTTCTTCACTTTTGCGCAGCCCTTCCAGGGTCAAATGCAGTTGCTGCGTCATGAAATCAAAAGTCTGCCCCAACAGGCCGATCTCATCCCGCGATTTGAGGCCCACCCGCGGCCGCAAATCCCCGTTGATAATCTTTTCGGCCACGGCGGTGATTTGCAGCACCGGCCGCGTTATGCTCCGGGCCATGAGGAGGCTGATGGAGCCGATGACCACACAAACCAACAGGCCAGCCACCCCCATGAGGGTCATCATTTTGATGCGGCCGTTATTTAACACCGACCAATAGGTTTGCAAATCATCCTCATAGACACTCACCCCAATCACCCAGTCCCAAGGAGCGAAGTAGGCTAGGCGCGCGATTTTCCAACGGGGCAAGGATTCTCCGGGATTTTGCCATAAGTACCGGATGGAATCCAACTCTCCAGGCTTGAGCGCCAGCGCCTTGGAAACCATGGTTTGGATGAAGTAATTGCCGTTGGCATCGGCAGTTTTCCAAATATTTTCACCGTCTCTTTGACCGTCCTTGGAGATGAGGTAACATCCCCGTTCGCGGCCATGCCCGCCGAGCACAAACACATAACCTGTCCGGCCAACGCGGGTGTTTAAAATGGCGGCGCGAACCCGCTGAACGATGTCGTCTTGTTTAACTCCTACATAGAGCATGCCGACTAATTGGCCCGAACTATCGCGCAGCGGCATATAAGCGGTTAAATACCATTTATTCACCACAAACGCACGGCCTTGATAGACTTGGCCTTTCAAAACGGCGGAAATAACGACATTGGTGGTGCCATCGGGCTCTAGAACCGGAATATAGGTGCCGATGGCCCGGTGGCCAACCTCATCCGCAACCGTGGTGGCCACGCGCAGCATATCTCCCTGCTCATTCATGATCTGGAAGATTGTCGCCGTGCCGCCCGTCAACCGGGCAATCTCATCCACCACAGCCACGCGAACCGCCGGGTCCGACACCTGCCCCACCCACTGGTTGCCAATATTGACTTTGGGTAATTGAATCGCGCTTTCTTGGTGGCTAAACTGGTTATGCGCGGTCCAATTGGCCTTCTCCGAAGCAAGGTTCACCCCTCCCGCGTTATCCAGCAATTGTTGGGCGAGCACCAGATTGCGCGCCACTTGTTGCTGGATCGCTTCGTTCTCGGTTTGCACTAACTGAAAAACGCCGCGCGCAATATTGTCCAAACCCTCATCAATCAGGCGGTTAACCTCGTCTTGGGCCGTTTGATGATATTCGTTGCTGAGGCGATCCGTGAGAATTAGCAAAGCGATAGCCGCCATCAAGACTCCCCCCAAACCAACGAGGGAGATTCGGAGACTCAAAGGCAGGCCGGAGAAAAATCGACGCATGTTTTGATAATTCATGGCAACGAAACCCGTTCAGCCGGTAATGCCTGGAGAAATTCTATTCATCGCGCGAACGCGGGGCCGTATATGGAGTACGATAAACGCAAAGCGGCTATTATTTTAAAATAAGCTATTGACCTCCTGCTAACAATATACGCGGGAACGGCACGGGCGCAACCCCGAGTTATGGTCAAGACCAGCGCAAAAACGGCGACAGATGTTTAGCGCGAACAAAATGGCTCAAGGCGAATTGGGATAAGCATCAATCGGCACCTGATTGGTGCCGCCAACTATGGCTTGGCCCTGCAGGCGGATCTGCGACCTTTGATCCTTGGCTTGATTGCTATTGAGGTAATTCGCGTTTTGCGCAGCGCGATTATTGAGTGGGGAAAGCGCATTTTGAAACTTCAGGCGATTGGCATTGAGATTGTTATCCGAACGAACCTGACCCGCCCGATTTAACTCCGCTTGGCCGCTGATCGTAAAAGCGGCCGGATTGGTGATGGAATAATTCCAGACGGAGGCACCAGCCGTCAGCCCTCCGGCGGTTTGATTAAAGGTGCTCGCATTGGCCAATGCGCCCTCAATTTCCACGTTTTGCTTCAGGCTTAAATTGGTGCCCGCAAGGCGAAAATATAAAGTCAGATTGGTTTCCGGTTCGCCCCCTCCGCGGACGCCGAATGCTCTTTGGGCGGGTTTCTGAGGTTCCGCCGCCACCGGGTTGGCTCCTTTTGAGATCTGGCCCATTTCCTTCGCCGAAACGATTTTGCCCGAATAAACCGACCCATCTTCATCTTGGATCTGTATTTCTTGCCCGTTCTGAATTAATTGAAACGAATTGAGAATGGCCGCATTGGAGGCGGCTTCAAAAAATCCATTGGTTGCCATGAGCGAAGTGCCAAACCTGACCTCCGCACTCGCACTGGCCGTGGTGACAGAAAGGGATTTTCCGGCGGCAAAAAGCCCCCTGGCCAGCGCCGTATTGGTGGGCTCCACATCAGCCATTGGCGTTAATCCATAGCGGCGTTTCATGGCCTCCGAGGCGGGCGCGGGTCTAGGGGCCCTGGCTGGAACGGGCACGTCCGAGACAGCGGGTTGATTGGCGGCGGATTTAGCCTCCGCAGTCCACAGCTCCAACCGCACATCGGAACCTGCTTGGATGCGCTCTTCTTCCAACCGCAGCTTGTTCTCCAAAGGCGACTTATCCCGCATCAAACGCATCGAGTTTTCTTTTTTGGCTAATTCATCCTTTTCGGCCGCAGGCGCCGCAGGCTGGATGGCGGGGGCCTGGGCCAAATCAAATTCCCCGTAACGGTCGCTGGCCACGTGAGCCACCGAGGCGGTGCGTTGAACCAACGGCGCCAGCACCAAGAGCAATGCGCCCGCAATCGCGCCCGTCCACGCCAATTTAGGCCACCAAGCAAGCCAGTTGAATCGCGCCGAGGACGCCGCTTCCGGCGGATACTGGCGCTTCACTTCCGCCAACAGCGCATCCTGGGTCGCTGGCGGCAGGGCAAAAGGCTCCCCCATCGCTTGGCGGCGGCGCTGGCCGTGCGCTTCAAGCTGGCGCTCCATTGGTGATGGATCTGGTTTTTGCATCATCTACCCAACACATTAGACGTCGATGGGGCGGTATTTACCCCACACCACCGGATTTTCCTAAACATCATATCGCTCATGGAGTCTTAACCTCGCGCTTGGCGGCTTGCTGCCAAACCTGTTCCAAGCGGTCCAGGCAACGGCTTAGCCGTGAGCTAACCGTCTTCGGATTAATCCGCAACGCGGCGGCGATTTCCTCGTAACTTAAATCTCCAAAATACTTCAGTTCGAGCATTTCCTGGCAGGGCGGCCCTAATTGGCCCAAGGCGGCGATCACTTGGGCGGATTGCTCCTGGCGCTGCAAGGATTCATCGGGAGAAGGCTGGGGTGTGGGCAATTCCAGCGTAGGGCCATCCTCGTTGACCGCATGGTCCAACGAAACGGGCGCCACCCCCCCGCCCCGCTTGGCGGCCTTTTGTTTATGCCGGAAATCGCTCGCTTTATTGGCCGCAAGGCGAAAGAGCCAGGTTTGGAGGCGGCAATTGCCTTGGAAGGATCGCAAATGGCGGATGGCCGCCAGAAAACTTTCCTGGCAAATTTCCTCCACATCTTCGCGGGTAAAATCGGAAGCCAGCTGGAAAATAAACCGGCCGACGGCCGCGTAATGCTGTTGAAACAAAGCTTCCCACGCCGCGGTATCCCCGGCTTGGCAACGGGCAATAAGCTCAGATTCTGATTCCATCATCCTCGCGGCACAAATGCACGTGGAGCCGACCATCCGCATCTTTCCCCATCCCGCTTCAACTGACAACGCAAAAAAGCCGCCGGACGAACGCCCGGCGGCTGGAATAGCATGGCTTAAAAGCCGGAAAAAATCAATTTTAGATGATCGTATTTAAAACGCTGCCCGATTGGGAGGCCTTTGGGGTAGAGGATCCGTTGGCTTGATAGGTCGCCCAAGTGCTCATCACCCCTTGCAGAAAATTCGTATTGCTCGCATTGCCCGCCAGCAGGGTGGAAACCATGCTTTCGGAGGAGTTATCGCCAAAGAAAGAGCTCAATATCGATTGGTCAATCGAGGCTCGGTTCTCCGCCACCAATTTTGCCGTGGCCTCCGAGCCATCGGTCAATTGCGATACGCCCGCTTTTGACAGGTCACTCTTCAATTGCGACCAGGCGGTTTTGGCGGCATCCACGTCCTGGTTGTCAATCGCTTTGGAAATCGCGGCAAAATCCTGATTGATCGCCGAACTGCTGGTGGCCGAACCGCCACCCGCGCTGGCGTATTGGGGAAAAGCCTTCATCAAGGCGCCTAACTTGGCGTTCGCCGAGGTTAAGTTGCCGTTTTCAATGGCCTTGCCAATGCTGTACAAACTCCGTTTCAGCTTGGAGGACTCCGCCAATTCCGTGGCGTAAGTGGCCGCCGTCGAACTCGAAATGCTATTCGTGCTCATATTGCTCCAACCCTTTATATCGGCACACCCGCCAAAAACTTGAGCGTGAAAAACGCAATTTTTTCATGGCCACCCTAGCGTTTGCGAGGCAGAATCGTTTCCCAGACAGCCATTAACACCGCTTCTCCCGCTTTCAACCAGCCGGAGATGCGCCGCCCTTGTGGGGGTGGCTTTGCCAAACGGAAACGCTTGCGGTAGATTATTCTAAGTAGGCGCATTGGCCACTTTCACCCGTGGCCCAGGAAAGGCGAGGCTTATGAAGAAAGCGCACATACTCATTATTGAGGATGACGACCTGCAATACGAGATATACCAGGAAGCCCTGGAAGAATTTGCTTTGACGCAAGCCCGCTCCGGCAGTGATGCCTTAGCCATCATGGCTAAAAACCCTCCGGACATCATTCTGCTAGACCACATTCTCGCCGCCGGCCAACTGGGACTGGATTATCTGCCCCAGTTTCGCGAGCTAATGCCTCATGTGCCGGTGGTCATCATTTCCGGCGTGCTGGAGTTGAGCCAGCAGATGAAAGCCCTCCAAGGCCCCCGCCGCGCCCATTACGTGCTGGCGAAACCCGTGGACGTCGTCGATCTGCGCAAGATCATCCAAACCGCCCTGGAAGAATGCGGCGAAACAGAAATCGTGCGCCGCTTCGAAGCTTTGGAACGCTCCAAACGCTCGGATGTGGAAGCCCTGCTCAGCCGCTCCACCGATCGTTTGAGCCGGCAAAACGACATTCTCTCGTTAGTCAAAAAAAGCGATGCCCGGCCCAATGTCTCGGCCTTGGCCCGCCAATTCCGCGTCGCCCGCAAAACCATCATCCGCGACCTGCAGGAACTCATCCGCCGCGGCCAGCTGGCCCCCGAAGTCTTCCCCAAATGGGAAGCCCCGGACGAAGACGACGAGGATTAAAAAATCAGCGGCAAAAAAGTGAGCAAGTCCCCTTGACGCCTAACTACTACCGTGGTAGTATTACCTCAATAGTAACACCCAACGACCATGAGTAAACCTCCCATCAAACGGCTCGGTTCCCTGCAACTGAAGATCATGAAGACCCTGTGGTCCAGCGGCCAAGCCACCGTGGCGGAAGTCCACGAAGCGCTGGGGGGCTCCGCAGATCTGGCCTATACCACCATCGCCACCATGCTCCGCAAAATGGAGGGGCGCGGATTGGTCGCCCATGAATTGGAGGGCCGCACGTTCCGCTACCGGCCGTTGGTGGCCGAGAATGAGGTCGCCACCGGACTGGCGGATGACTTGTTGGACCGCGTGTTCGAAGGCAGCCTCGCGGGCTTGGTAAGCCATTTGCTGTCTAATCGGGAAGTCAGCCGGGATGAATTGAGCCAGTTGGAAAAACTAATTGCGGAAAGGAAGAAAAAATGAGCCTGCCTTGGCCGGAATCCTATTGGGGCAGTTTTACCGCCGTGCTCGCGGCGGAAACCACTGGGGTGCTGTTGTTCACCCTATTTATTCAACCCTGGATCACCACCCCACGCGCGCGCCGGGCGGCCTGGCAAGGGGCGTTTCTGGCCATCGGTTTGGCGGCCCTCCTGCCCGTCCTTAGTCCCCAGTTGAGAAGCTGGCGAACCATTTCCACCTGGCGTGAAACTCCCACGGTCTCGCGCACAATAGCTACCCCAACTCCAATGGCCCCTGCCCCTGAAGTCATTCCTGCCTCACCAGCCATCCAGTCAACTCAGCCGGTTGATTCTCGCTCCCCCCAGCTTTCCGCCGCCCCGTTGAACTCCGAACCCATAGCCCATTCCAACGTTAAACCACAACTGGGTAACACTCCAACACCTGCCGCACCTTCCCCGGCAGCCGCCCCAAAAGCCCTAGGCGAAGTGGCTTGGCTGGCGGTATGGGCTGCGGGAATCCTGCTGCTGGGATCACGCATCGTTGTCGCCCAAATCCTCGCTTGGCGCTGCACGCGCCGGCAAACCCCGTTGGAAGCTGGCCATTTGCAGCCCGCAGTGCGGGAATTGAGCGCGCGCTTGGGCTGCCGCCACCCGATTCGCCTGCTCACCTCGCGCCAACTCACCAGCCCGATCGCCTTTGGCGGCTGGCGTCCCACCGTGGTGGTGCCCGCCGACTTTAGCCAAGACTTCACCGCGGAGCAGCAACAGGCCATGCTGGCGCACGAGGTCGCGCATTTGGCGGCCCACGACCCGCGCTGGAATCTGCTGGCGGATATGGTCTGCGCCGCCTTGTGGTGGAATCCATTGGTTTGGCACGCCCGCCGCCAATTGAGTCTAGCCAGCGAGCAAGCCGCCGATGAGGCCAGCTTGCTAATAGCTGATGGCGCCCAAACTTTGGCCGAATGCCTGGTTGCCCTGGGCGCGCGCTTAACCCCGGCCCGGCCCGCCAGTTGGCTGGGAGTGGAAGGCCAATTTCGCTCCAGCCTCGGCCAACGCGTGAGCCGGCTCCTCAACCTCAGCGGCCAAACTTGGCAACCCACGAGCCGCACCGCGTTGTTATTCACGAAACTTTTGTTACCCCTGCTCCTGACCGCTAGCGCCTTGCACAGCCCGGCTTGGGCCACCCCCCAAGCCTTAACCGAAGGAGATCCTATGACTGCATTCAAACAAACCTGGAGACACACGTTCGCCACCTTCACCCTAGCCGCCGCCATCCACGGCTCAACCGCGCTAGCCGCCGAGCCCAGCGAACTCACCCCCGCCACCACGAATGCGCCCGCCCCTGCGGAAACAACTCTCGCCGCCGAACCGGCCGTAAATACTGAGAACTCTCCCAACCAGTATCAAATGAGCGAGAAAATGCGGCAGCGTTATGGACTGACGGGTGCGAATCGGACCAACCAGCATCAAATGAGTGAAGCCATGCGGCAGCGCTATGGTTTTTCGAGTACAGCCGTGAGGAATGCCAATGCCAACTCCAACGCGGAAGAGACGCAGGCCGAAACCGAGCAACCCGAACCGCAACCGAAGTATTCGACCATGAGCGAGGCGATGCGCCAACGTTATGGTTTGGACCAAGCCGGGGCGAATCCGCGCCAACCCAGCAGCGCCGCTCAATCCGAAGTTGAGCGCAAGTTGCGGGAAACCACCTTCACCCAACTGGAATTCCCCACCCATGCCACCTTAGGCAAGGCCTTGAAATATTTAAGCGACCAAGCGGGCGATCTGGGCATCAACTTCATCGTCAGTTCATCCCAAGAAAACCGCGCCATCGGAGTTGATCCCGTCACCGGGCAGCCCATCACCCCCGCCAACCCCGCCGATATCCCGCTTCGAATCGACGCGCCGCTGACCGGCATCACATTGAAAAACGCTTTGGAGGTGATTACGCAATTAACCGCCGAACCCGTGTACTACACGGTAAACAACTTCGGCGTCGTCTTCGCTTGCGGAAATATGATGATGAACGATGACTCACCCGCCGCCCAGATGTCCGAAGCCATGATGCGCCGGTACGAATTTAGGCAGCAAACCATTCCCGCGGGGGAAACCAACGCCCCGGCCGCCCTAGCGCCACGCCTGCGCGCAGTGATCTTGCCGCAGGTGGAATTAAAGTCCGGCATCACTTTGAAAGAAGCCGCCAAGCAAATCTGCGCCCAGCTAAACGCCAGCACTGATCAGCTCAGCCTCAACGTCATTGTGCAAGCCCATAGCCTCGCCGGGGCGAAGATTGGCAGCGATGTCTCCTTGCGCCAAATTAATGGGCTCGATCTCTGGGACATCGTCACCAAAGTTTCCACGCTGCCCATTAAATATGTGTTCCGGAATAATTTGGTGTTAATCGTTCCCAACCTGGCCACTACCCCCAATCAGGCCAGCCAGCCCAACTCGTCCGCAACCCTTCCCCGGGCCGTGCAATCCCGCGCCTTCAAGCTAGACAAGCAGCGTTTCGACAGCCGTTTGGAAACGACTTTTGGCGTGGCGGTGAATAAGGAGATGGAGGTGCCGGCCCGCATGCGGCAGGCAATAGTAGATTTGGCGAACCATCTGGGGGTCCAATTCCGCGAACCCGGCAAAGAAATCTTTTACAATCCCGAAACCGGCATGCTATTGCTGCGGGCCACCAGCGAGGGTCTGGAGACCATGGCGGCGGCCTTGCAAACCTTGGGTGGTGACGCACCTCGCGCATTCTGAATCACTTAGCAAAGGGATGTTGCCAGCCTGTGACCATGCTGAGCCTTGAATCCTCCAGGAAACTGTGCTTTATTAGGGCTTGGGTGTGCAATTCTAAGAAGAATAACCACTAATAAAGTAATGCCTAAAAAACCTGCGAAAAAAGCGGCGCCTGCGCCCGCTAGTCCTGAAGTTGCTAAGAAGACTGTAGCCCCGGCGGCGGTCCCACCAGTGACTGCTGCCGCCGCTAAATCCGCTCCGCCTCAGCCGAAGAAAAAACCGGCTGCCAAGGCGGCCAATGGGGCCACCCCCGCGCCCACACCTTGTGCCTGCCCTTCGGGTCCAGGCCCCAAGGAGACGACTTTTGCCATAGAACTTCCGGAGGCCAAACAGGTTTGGCTTACCGGCCAATTCAATGCCTGGTCCCCTACCGCCCAGCCCATGCGCCGGACCAACAATGGCAAATGGGAAGCCAAAGTCGCCCTGCCCCCCGGCCGCTATGAATACAAATTTGTAGCCGATGGCAACTGGCTGGCCGATCCCAAGGCCACCGAAAACGTGTTCAACGAACACGGTACCTTGAACTCGGTGGTGACCATTCTGGCTTAATCCAGCCACTACGGAAACTCACCTGGATTCAGGCTGTCACCTAATAAACGGCCCGATGCCTCAAAGGCATCGAGCCGGCATTTGATTCGGGCTTAGCGGCGGAGGGGAATGAGTTGACCCGGTAGAATTCCACACCGGCCAGCCTGATCGTTTGCGGTTTCATAAGCCCGGCTAAGTCAATCCAAACGCCTCTCAGCGCGAAATGGAATCGCTCCTTGGCTTTTAGGCCACCGGCCTGTTCACGAAAATTCATTCCGCGCCCTGCAGGCGACAACCGCCATCTTCGCGTTCACTGAGGCTGGTGTCAGCCCCCGCCTACTTTTGAGGGGCAGAACTGGCCATGGAATCGCCCTTGCTTGCTCTCTACTTTCCTGTTACCCCGCCGCAAACAGCGAATCTTGCCGTGTTTCCGGACTTGCGGGATTCAGCCAGCGCGGCGTTTTTTACACCTTGCCATTGGCGAAAAACTCTGCGGCCAGCCCCTCCCTTGGGAACCCGGTGCCCCCCGAACGAATGCGAGTATTTGCCGCTTACGCGCGATTGGCACAATAAGCTCGTGAGCAGCACTTAGCACCGGGCAAGCCACAGAATTGAGAGACTCGATACCCCCGTGCGCAATAGACCGGACTGAGTGGGGCAGCAAGCTGGCCTGCGAGGCGAATCCGCGATGTCCAGCAGGCTCCCACGTTTCGGAAACCCAAGCTCGTTTTCCCCGGTAATACGGCCTGCCAATACCAGCAAACCGAGGAAGCGGGAGCATAGCGCGCCAGAAAACACTTCCAGTTTGCAGACAAAAAAAACGGGAGATCCAGCCCTGCATATTTATTAGCATTGCTTATCATTGTTCTACACAATGACGCCTTGGCGCAAAATCACCAGCAACCGGTACTTTGACAACTATACCTAATATTACCCTTATTTTATCGGCATATAATCATTTCATGCCAGATTTTTGGGAGTCAATAAAAGCGAGGCGGACAGTTGTATTACTTATAGTTCCCGCTTGCCTTCGGCCATGGACGGGTTATAATGTGGTCATTACGTTCCCAATTGCCCGGTGTTCTGTTTTTGGGGATTCCACGCGGCGAATACCGGGCACCATTTTGCCGGGATTTGTGACGAGCGCTTTACGCCCAGGTTAATTCGGCCGCGTTTGGCGCTTTCCCTTTGCGGGCCTCCTGGGCGGCGTGGTAAGGAGTCCTCGCTAGTATAAAAACAGTCGACCGCTTCAACTCAAATTAACAAGAGAATATGGCAATTGATAACAACCTACGGCCATGGGGAAAAATTTCCGCCATGGGCATCGCGGCGGGCTTATGCGTGCTGGTGGCACCCAACCTGAGCGCCCAAAAAATCTTCAGTGAAAACTTCGAGAGCTTGGCGCTGGGGCCCAATATTAACGAAGGCGTCGCGGGCGCCAAAGTGTGGACCGCCACCGCGCCCGATGGCTGGATCAGTGATCGCAGCCAAATGCCGGGCGTTGGCGTGGACAGCACGGACGGGGTTACCGAATGGTCCGGGTGGGGTTTCGCCAGCAAAAAGTGGTGGCAAACCACCGCCGGCGACCAACGCCGCACGGAGTGGACTTATGGCTCCGGCACGGTCATGATCGCTGACCCTGATGAATGGGATGACGCGGCGCACGACAAAGGTTTGTTTAACGCTTACGTCACCACCAAAAGCATCAATATCAACGGGCAAGCGGCGAACTCACTGGTGTTGACCTTTGATTCCTCCTGGCGCCCGGAGGGTTTTGATGATAGCGGCAGCAACTTCCCCACGGACGCAGACGGCAACGCCATCAACAACCAGACCGGCATTGTGACCCAAAGCTATGACAGCGCGGCCGAACTGGAAATCTTGCACTGGGATTCCGACGAATCCGGCTCTTACTACAAGCCCGATTCCGATTACATCAACGAGTCGGTGGTCATCCCCCTCAACAATCCCGCAGGCGCAGCCGCGCTCAAGCTGAAATTCGGCATGGAAAAAGGGGCCAACGATTGGTGGTGGGCGGTCGATAACATCGCCGTGGGCGTGCCTCCGTTTGTCTCCGGCCTGATTTTTAACGGCGTGAGCTTCACCGCGCGCGTCACGGAAGCCTTGGGCAAATCGGTCGATCAAACCAAGCCCATTTCGGTCAAGTTGGACGGCGTTGAGGTAACCCCCATCACCCGCACCCAAGAACAAGGCCGGCTGCTGCTGGCTTACTCCCAGACCCCCAA
>MTLE01000435.1_pt3 | contig 15514 bp, 12 predicted proteins | sample 1982461 | NCBI WGS metagenome assembly MTLE01 (sample SAMN05712605, study PRJNA340218) | biofilm metagenome | isolation source: sample SPL anode biofilm adapted to -200 mV | place: USA | collected 2012-02-03
TCCCCCGGGAACGCCGCTTTTTTCTAGCGGCAAGAACCGCTAAGGAATCAACCCCAGCCCGGACCGGAGCGGCACCGGGCCAGGGGCAAAATGGGAAAATAAAGGGAAAGCCGCTCCCAAGCGCAAACACGGGCGCTATGGCTTGAAAGTCTCAAGTCATGGCCCCAAGGCTAGGGAAGTTGGTGCGTCCAGCGCATTCCCGGCAGGCAAGTGGGAAGCGCGGTAGGACAGGGTTAGCCTGCGCTCGCAATTGTACTGAGATCTAGGAGAGTCTATGATCGAATACACGCGAGTCATCAAACACGAAACCGATCGTGTCCCCGGATTTGGCGCCGAGGTCATGAAGGTTCCTGGATGCGAAAAACTGGCGAGTTGCATCCAGTGCGGCACCTGCTCAGGTGTCTGCCCGGTCAGTATCTACATGGATTTCACCCCGCGCCAGATCATGGCGCTGACCCGGGCTGATTTCAAAGACGACGTTTTGCGCAGCCGCACCATCTGGTTGTGCGTTTCCTGCTACGCCTGCACCACCGAGTGCCCGCGCCAAATCCGCATCACGGACATCATCTACGAGCTTAAACAGCGGGCGATCCAGAGCGGCTATTACCCCGATAAATTTGCCGTGCCCGTGCTGGCGCGCGAATTCACCGAAATGGCGCGCACCAATGGCCGCATCACCGAAAGCCTGCTGGTCATGCGCATGTATCTTAAGACCAACTGGCTGGCCGCGTTGGGCATGTGGAAACTGGGGCTCAAGCTCATGAGCACTGGCCGCTTCTCTTACACCCCCGAAAAAATCGAAGGCCGGGAGCAGCTCGCTAAGATGTTTGCCGCCTTGGACAAATTTGACGCCGAAAACGCCCAGGCCAAAACCCCGGAACCCGCCATAAAAGGAGGTCACTGATGAAATACGCCTATTTTCCCGGCTGCTCACTAAAAGGCACTGGACGGTCATATGAAGAGTCGCTCTTGCCCGTCATGCAAGCGTTGGGGGTGGAGCTGGAGGAACTGAAAGACTGGAATTGCTGCGGCGCCACGGCCTATATGTCCGTGGATGAGGTTAAAGCCTGTGTGCTCGCGTCCCGGAACTTGGCGATTGCGGAAAAAACCGGCTACAAAGCCTTGGCCACTCCTTGCAGCGCTTGCTATTTGGTGCTCAACAAAACGCAACACTACCTCAAAGAAGTCCCTTCCATTGCGAATGCGGTGGGCAAAGCTTTGGACGCGGCCGGCTTGAGTTGCCAGGCGAACATGCCCGTGCGCCATCCGCTCGATATCTTGCTGAATGACATCGGCTTGGAGGCCATTAAAAAACGGGTCAGCCAACCGCTGAAAGGCCTGAAAATCGCGCCGTACTACGGCTGCCAGATTGTCCGCCCCTACGCCACTTTCGATGACGCTTACCAGCCGATGACCCTGGATTTGCTGTGCGAGGCGCTCGGGGCCACCGTGGTGCGGTACCCGCTCAAAACGCGCTGTTGTGGTGGCAGTTTGACCGGCACCATGCCTGAGCCCGGCCTGCACTGCGCTTACCAATTGCTCAAAGAAGCGGTGAAGCGCGGCGCGGACATGATGGTCACCGTTTGCCCGCTGTGCCAATTCAATCTGGATGGCTATCACGACCAGATCGAGGCCAAATGGGAGCCGGTGCGCATCCCCACTTTGTATTTCTCGCAACTGATGGGCCTTGCTTTTGGCATGGCTCCCAATCAATTGGGCCTGCAACGGCATATGGTCCCTATCAAACCGCTCGCAGCGGCTTAACCCGCCAACCTCAACCTAAATGCCGGCAAGGGAGATTCCCGCCATGCATGACAATAAAGAAATCCGGATTGGTTATTACGTCTGCCACTGCGGCGCCAACATCGCTTCGATGATCGATTGCCCGGCCGTCGCCAAATACGCAGCCAAGCTGCCGAACGTGGTGGTTTCGCGGGATTATAAATACATGTGCTCAGATCCGGGCCAAGAATTGATCCAGCGCGACATTAAGGAGCACAATTTAAACCGCATTGTCGTGGCTTCTTGCTCGCCCTTGCTGCATGAACACACGTTCCGCACCGCGGTCGAAAAAGGCGGCCTTAACCCGTACTTTTTCCACATGGTCAACATCCGGGAGCACAATTCCTGGGTGCATTCGGACGGCCGGAAAGCCACGGAAAAAGCCATGGCCCAGACGCGCGCGGCCGTCGCGCGTGTGCCGCATCACCGGGCGCTGGAAGTAACCAAAGTGCCGATCCACCCGGATGTGCTGGTGCTGGGCGGCGGCATCGCGGGCATCCATGCGGCGCTGACGCTGGGGAACGCGGGCAAGAAGGTTTACCTGGTGGAACGCGAACCCACCATTGGCGGCCACATGGCCAAGTTCGATAAAACTTTCCCCACCTTGGACTGCGCGGCTTGTATTTTGACCCCCAAAATGTCGCAGGTGAAATCGCATCCGAATATCACCCTGTGGTCCTACAGCGAGGTCACCAAACTCGAAGGTTACGTGGGCAATTACCAGGCCACCGTCAAGCGGAAGCCGCGTTACGTGAACGAGGATTTGTGCGTGGGCTGCATGGAATGCATTCCCGCCTGCGTGTTCAAAACGCCCAAATTCCCGGATGAATTCAACCAAAACCTCGGCAAGCGCAAACCCGTTTACATCCCGTTCCCCCAAGCCACGCCGCAAGTCGTATTGATCGATCCCGAAGTCTGCTTGAACCTCAAGACGGGCAAGTGCAAGCAAACGTGCGTCGAGGCGTGTGGCGACCGCCAGGCGATCGACTTCAACCAGAAGGAGACGTTCGAAGAGGTCAAGGTGGGCAACGTGATTGTGGCCACGGGATTCCAGACGTTCGATCCCCGGCGCGCGCCGCACTACGGCTACGGGAATTTCCCCAACGTGTTCACTTCGCTGGAAGTGGAGCGCATGATCAACACTTCCGGCCCTACGAACGGGGCCATTGTGGGCCGCGACGGCAAGCATCCGGAAACCATCGGTTTCATTCTGTGCGTCGGCTCGCGCGACGAGAAAACCAACAAGTGGTGTTCCCGCACTTGCTGCATGCACTCGATGAAGCTGGCCCAGCTGATCAAAGAGCACTACCCGCAGACCGAAGTGTATATTTTCTACATGGATATCCGGGCGCCGGGCAAAGGCGCGGAGGAGTTTTACGATAAGTCTCTGCACATGGGCATCCGGTTCATTCGTGGACGCGTGGCGGAAGTGACCGATTGGGCGGTCACCGCCGAGGAAGAAGGCCGCTTGGTGGTGCGGTGCGAAGACACCATGGCGGGCTTCGTGCGCCGCATTCCTTTCGACATGATTGTCCTGGCCATTGGCAAGGAACCGCATGCCGACGCCCAAGACGTCCGCCGGCTGTTCAACATGAGCTGCGGCACCGAAGGGTTCTTCCTGGAGCGGCATCCCAAGCTCGCGCCGGTAAGCACGTTCACGGACGGCATTTTCATCGCGGGCGCCTGCCAGGGGCCCAAGGATATTCCCGACACGGTTGCCCAGGCGGGCGCGGCCGCAGCGGAAGCCATGGTGTTGATCGACAAAGGCCATATTGAAATCGAGCCGAATACGGCTGTGATTTCCGAGCAAGAATGCAGCGGCTGCAAATCGTGCATCCCACTTTGCCCGTACTCCGCCATTACCTATGTGGATGGCACGCGCAAGGCGGTGATCAACGCCGCCCAATGTAAAGGCTGCGGCACCTGTGTGGCGTCTTGCCCGTCGGGATCAATCACGCAAAACCTCTTCGACGACGAAGAAATCTTCAGTGAAATAGAAGGAGTGCTGGCCTATGAGTGACCAACCGTTCGAGCCGCGCATCGTGGCCTTTTTCTGCAATTGGTGCACCTACACCGCGGCGGACCTGGCGGGTGTGTCCCGCCTGAAGTACGCGCCCAACACGCGCGTCATCCGGGTCATGTGCTCGGGGCGCATCGATCCCCAATTCATCCTCGAAGCCTTGGCCAAAGGCGCCGACGGGGTGCTCGTCGGAGGCTGTCACCCCAACGACTGCCATTATGGCGAGGGCAACTACAAGATGCTCCGCCGGTTCCGGCTGCTGAAGCGGATGCTGCGCGATATGGGCATCGAGGAATGCCGCGTGCGGCTGGAGTGGATCTCCGCCGCGGAAGGCGACAAGGTCAAATCCGTCGTAAACGAAATGACCGAGAAATTGCGGGCGCTGGGCCCTCTGGGAATGCCCGCCAAGATGGAGTCGTGGGATAAGGAATTGGAGGAACTGCAGCATCGCGCCCTGCCCGAAGGCGCCCAGGAGGTGGCTCATGCCTGACAAACCGAAAATCGCCTTTTATTGGTGCGCTTCTTGCGGCGGCTGCGAGGAAGCCATCGTCGATTTCGCCGAGGACATCCTTGGCGTGCTCGACGCGGTGGACATCGTTTTTTGGCCCTGCGCGATGGATTTCAAAATCAGCGATGTGGCGGCGATGGCCGATGGCGCGATCGTGGCCACGTTTTTGAACGGCGCGATCCGTTCCTCCGAACAAGAGGAGATGGCCCGTTTGATCCGCCGGAAGAGTCAGGTGCTGATCGCGTACGGCGCTTGCGCGCATCTGGGGGGCATCCCCAGCTTGGCCAATTTGTATTCCCGCGAGGATCTCCTGCACTACGTGTATGATGAAGCGCCTACGGTCTCCAATGGGAAGAAAACGCGCCCCCAATTGGAACATATGGACGAAGGGCACACCTTAAACCTGCCGGAGTTGCATCATGTCGTGCGTTCGCTCGATCAAGTGGTAGAAGTGGATTATTACCTGCCTGGTTGCCCGCCCACACCCAAGCTGACCAAAGCGGCGGTGACGGCTTTGCTAACCGGCAAATTGCCGCCCAAAGGCACCGTGCTGGCGCCCGATACGGCGCTATGCGATGAATGCCCGCGCAAGGATTCCAAGCCGCAAAATGTGGCGTTCACCGAATTCAAGAGGCCACATGAAAAACTGATGGACCCCAACCTGTGCTTGCTGGCGCAGGGAGTAGTTTGCCTCGGGCCCGCCACACGGGCCGGCTGCGAGGCGGTCTGCCCTCAAGGCGGCATGCCGTGCAGCGGCTGTTTCGGGCCGACCTCACGGGTGCGCGATCAGGGCGCGAAAATTCTCTCCTCACTCTGCGCCAATATCGCCGCCAAGGACGAGGCGGGCATTGACCAGACGCTGGCGGGCATTCCCGATCCGGTGGGCACGTTCTACCGCTACGGATTGGCCAAAAGCTTGCTCCGCCGCAAAGTCAACCTCACCGAGAAAGGAAAGGTTTAACCGATGAATCCCGCGCTGCAAACCGCCTTCAACCAAGGCAACCTTCGCGCCAATTCCGAATACGAGCAAGGCCGCCGCCGGTTCACGGTGGACCCGATCACCCGCCTGGAAGGCCACGGGAAGATCGACATTTTCCTCGATACCCAGGGGGAAGTCGAAAAAGCTTATCTGCAAATCCCCGAGGTGCGCGGTTTCGAAATGTTTTGCCGCGGCCGGCCCGCGGAAGAAATGCCGCAAATCACCAGCCGCATCTGTGGCGTGTGCCCCACCGCCCATCATATGGCGGCGGTCAAAGCGCTGGATGATTTGTACCACGTCGAGTGCGCCCCCGCCGGGCGTTTGATTCGCGAGTTGGTTTATAATGCGTTCACCTTCGAAGACCACGCGCTGCACGTGTACATCTTGGGCGGGCCAGATTTTATCGTCGGCCCCAAAGCGCCCGCCGCCTTGCGCAACGTCGCCGGGGTCGTGCAAAAAGTCGGCGTCGAGACCGGCAAGAAAGTAATCTCCATGCGGCGGCGCGTGCGCGAGATCATTGCCTACTTCGGCGGCAAAGTGATTCATCCCGTGCTGGGGCTGCCCGGAGGCGTATCCAAAGCGCTGAATCCCTCGGATCTCACCCGGTTTAAAGAGCTGGCTCAAGAGGCTGTCGAATTTGCCCGATTCACGCTGAAAGTTTTCAAGGACATCGTGCTGGCCAATCCCGACTACGTGAAATTGATCACCAGCGATGCTTACACCCACAAAACCTATTACATGGGGTTAGTGGATAAAAACAACCGGGTGAATTTTTATGACGGACTGATCCGCGTAGTCGACCCTGACGGCCAGGAATACGCCAAGTTTCCGGTGCAAATGTATTTGGATCATGTGGCGGAGCATGTGGAGCCGTGGAGCTATGTGAAATTTTGCTACCTCAAACCCGCTGGCTGGAAGGGGTTTGTTGAGGGCAAAGACAGCGGTGTCTACGCCGTGGCTCCTATGGCGCGCTTGAACGCTGCCGCGGGGATGGCCACCCCAGAAGCCCAGGCCGCCTGTGAGGAATATTTCAAGACTCTCGGCGGCAAGCCGGTGCATCACACCCTGGCGAACCATTGGGCGCGGGTGATCGAAATGATCTACGCCGCGGAACGCATGGTGGAGATTCTCAACGATCCGGGCATCCTCAGCCCGGATATCCGCAACCTCCCCACCCGCAAACCCACGTCGGGTTTCGGCGTGGTGGAAGCCCCGCGCGGCACGCTATTCCATCACTATGAAACCGACGAACGCGGCATCGTGACGAAGGCCAATTTAATCGTCGCCACCCAGAACAATTGCGCGCGCATCGCCATGAGCGTCGACAAAGCCGCCAAAGGCTTAATCCATAAGGGCGAAGTGGACGAAGGGCTCTTGAACATGGTGGAAATGGCCTTCCGCGCCTACGATCCCTGCTTCGGCTGCGCCACGCACACGCTGCCCGGCCACACTCCGCTGGCAGTGAATATTTACGACAGCGAAAAGCGGCTGTATCGCCAACTCATCCAGGATTAATTTTGATGGAAGGGGAAACCCGGCATAAGTCGACTCTCATTCTCGGCCTGGGCAATGATTTGCTGGGCGATGATGGGATCGGCTTGCGGATTGTGCGCGAGTTACGGCATCGGTTAACGCCGGATGACGACATGGATCTCGTGGAAAGCCCGGAAATGGGCTTGGCCTTGCTGGATCACATCGTCGGCTACCAGCGGTTGGTGCTCGTGGACGCCGTAAAAACCGGGCGCGTTCCCGCCGGAACGGTGCATGAACTGCCCTTGCAGGATGTCGACACGCTGCCGCTCATGGCGCCGCACTTTTTTGGCATCGGCGAAATTATGCTGCTGGGCCGGGAATTGGGGTTATCCATGCCGCAGGAAGTGCTGATCCGCGCGATTGAAGTGGAAGATCCGTTCACCATTCGCGAGGCCCTTTCATCTACGCTGCAAGCCGCCCTGCCAAACTTGATTGAACTCGTTTGGCAGGCTGCCAGCAGTTCTTGTGCTTCCACTGGCCAATCTGTCCCGCTCGTGTTGGAGACCTCCAGTTAGCTGCGCGCTGGCCAACTGACACAACTCCCTGCCCGACAACTTCGGAATCCCGGCTGAAGATAATAAAACGCGCAGATTAAAACGCAATCTTCCCGGCTTCACCGATAAAGCCGCTTCCAATCACGGCAAAAAGCTTAGCCCGGAATAAGGGTTTTTACCGCGCTAGAAAACCGAGTAAAAACTCGTTTTACTTCCCGCCCGGCTTGGGGTACACCTGCCCACCTTTGGAAGACGCATGAACGAAACACACATTGCCAAGATCGCGGGCGAATTGAAACTGCAGCTAGGCCAGGTGGGCGCCACCGTGCGGCTGCTGGCGGAAGGCGGCACCATCCCCTTTATCGCCCGTTATCGCAAGGAAGCCACCGGCACCTTGGATGAAGTCGCCATCACCAACATTCGCGACCGCATTGCCCAACTCCTTGAATTAGACCAGCGCAAAGAGGCGATCCTCAAATCGCTCGAGGAGCGCAAACTGCTCACCGATGAATTGAAGACCGCGGTGGCGGGCGCCGAAACCATGAGCGCCTTGGAAGACATTTACCAACCTTACCGCCCCAAGCGCCGCACCCGGGCCACCATCGCCAAGGAACAAGGACTCGAACCTTTGGCGGACCTCATTTTCAAAGATCAAAACAGCTTAGACCCAGCGGCGGCCGCCGCGCCTTTTGTGAACGCGGAAAAAGGCGTCGACTCGGTGGACAAAGCCTTGGCCGGCGCGCGCGACATTTTGGCGGAGCGCATCAACGACGATCCCATGGCCCGCGCGCAGTTGCGCGGCCTTTACACACGCTCCGGCGTGGTGAAATCCAAAGTGGTCCCCGGCCAGGAAGAAACGGGCGCCAAGTTCAAAGATTACTTCGACTGGAGCGAGCCGCTCTCGGCCATCCCCTCGCACCGTTTGCTGGCCATCCGGCGCGGCGAAGCCGAAAACGTGCTCATGATGCGCATCACGCCGCCGGAAGAAGATGCCATCGCTCTGCTGGAACCGCTATTCGTCACGGGCAAAGGCCCCGCCGCCGAACAAGTGCGCCTAGCCGTGCATGATTCCTACAAGCGGCTGCTCGGTTCCGCCATGGAAGCGGAGGCGCGGCTGGAATCGAAAAAGCGCGCCGACGAGGCGGCCATCCAAGTGTTCGCCGCCAATTTGCGCGAATTGTTGCTGGCTCCCGCCCTGGGACAACGCAACGTGCTGGCGATTGACCCCGGCTTCCGCACCGGCTGCAAAGTCGTCTGCTTGGACCGCCAAGGCAAGCTGCTTTTCCACGATGTCATTTATCCGAGCCAATCGGATTCGCGCGTAGCCGAAGCGGCGCAGATGATTAAAACTTTGTGCCAAAAGCTCCAGATCGAAGCCATCGCCATTGGCAATGGCACCGCTGGGCGCGAAACGGAAACTTTTGTCCGCAAACTGGGATTGCCGGCTAGCACGCCGATTGTGATGGTGAATGAAAGCGGCGCTTCCATCTATTCCGCCTCCGAAGTGGCGCGCGAGGAGTTCCCCGACCAGGACATCACGGTGCGCGGCGCGGTCTCCATTGGCCGCCGCCTCATGGACCCGCTGGCGGAACTGGTCAAGCTAGACCCCAAATCCATCGGTGTGGGCCAATACCAGCATGACGTCGATCAGCCCGCCTTGAAACAAAGCTTGGATGATGTGGTGATCAGTTGCGTGAACGCCGTGGGCGTGGAACTCAACACCGCCAGCCGCCAGTTGCTGGCTTATGTCTCCGGCCTAGGACCGCAATTGGCGGGCAACATCGTGGCTTACCGCAACCAAAACGGCCCTTTCAAATCGCGCGCGGAATTGCTCAAAGTCCCCCGGCTCGGGCCGAAGGCGTTTGAACAAGCGGCGGGCTTCCTGCGCATCCGGGACGCGGAGAATCCGCTCGACGCGAGCGCCGTGCATCCGGAACGTTACACGCTAGTGGACCGCATGGCCCAGGACCTCGCCTGCTCGGTGCGCGACCTCATGCGCGACGCCAGTGTGCGCCAAAAACTCCGCCTCGAACGTTACGTGACTCCGGAAGTCGGCTTGCCCACGTTGACCGATATTCTCGGCGAGTTGAACAAGCCGGGCCGTGATCCGCGCCAAAAATTCGAGGCTTTCCAATTCCAGGAAGGCGTGGAGAAAATGGAAGACCTGCGCCAGGGCATGAAATTGCCGGGCATCGTGACGAACGTGACCGCCTTCGGCGCGTTTGTGGACATTGGGGTGCATCAGGATGGTTTGGTCCACGTGAGCCAGCTGTCGGACCAATTCGTCAAAAACCCTGCCGAGGTGGTCAAAGTTCATCAACGCGTGCTGGTGACCGTGGTAGAAGTGGATTTGCCGCGCAAGCGCATTGGGCTGTCGATGAAAACGCATCCCGACCTCAGCGGCACGCCACGCGGCAATGCGTCCGGCCCGCGGCCCGCGGCCCCTAAGCCCTCGGCCCAGCGCCCGCCTCCGCCGGCTAACGATTGGTTTGCGGAGGCTTTGGCCAAAGGCAATCGCCGGAAATAGGAAGGCGAATTCGCGGCTCGCCTTCGTCGCCCGATGAAGGCGGGCAGCTATTGGTCCGCCGAATGAAAAGCGCTGGCCATGATGGCTTCTTTGATCTTCCAGAGCAAAGCCATGGTCATGGCAACGGGCAGCAATATCAACAACCCCAGAACCATTAATTTGGCTTGGGTAAAAAGCACGATCAGCCAAAACGAGCCATTCAGCAACAGCATGAGGCTTTCCAAATGAATTCCTAGCCCGGCTCCTTGGTTAGCCCGAACCATCAGGGGCAAGTAATAAATAAAGGTGTCCGCCGCGATATAAACCAAAGCCGCGGCCAATAAGCCACGGTTCATCGTGGTGAAAAACTGCGATTCCTGGCGCAGCGTGGCATCCGGCAGCATGGCGCTGAGCTGGCGCACCAGAAGATTGAGATCGAGCAAGAACACCAAGGCGGACAGCACCAAAATCGCCACACCCAGGGTGTAAAAGGTGACTCCTGGCAAGCGGTGCCACCAGTAGAGGAACGGCGACATGCCGAGATTGATTAAAGCCACCAGGCGGGCGCGGTCCAGCACGCGCACCCAGATGCGTTCGTGGGGCTGAAAATAGCTGAGCTGATGCACGCCATAGAGCAGCAAGGCGGCGACGGCTAGAATGGGCACCGGCCCGAAAACGCCGAGCCAATCGGTGCGCGCGGATTGCACGCCGATAATCAAGGAGAGTGGCAGGCCCCAGAATAGCGATGACAGCCCCTGCACCATGCGGCCCAGGGCGGGCATCAACTCGGCCTTTGTGTCGGTATCGGGCATGCAGGGGCTCGCCGGGCGTGAACGCTATTGCAAATTCAAATAGGTGTACTCCTTGAGCCCCCGTTCGTATTCGTCCAACAGCCGCATGGCCTCGGAGGGTTTTAAGCGGTCCGTCTTGATGGCTTCATCCACTTGGGCCTTCATTTGGCGCTTCAAATCATTTTCCTCGTATTGCACCGAGGCTAGCACCTGGCCCACCGTGCTCCCCTCGATGATCTCCTCGATATAATACCCGGCCGGTTCGTCGGGATCGAGAAATACGTGCACCTCATTCACGCGCCCGAAGAGGTTGTGCAAATCGCCCATGATATCCTGGTAAGCGCCTACCAGAAAGATGCCCACTTGGTACGACTCGGGCGGATTCTGGGCGGGTTTTAATTCGTGCAGCGTCAAAGTGTCCCGCACATCGCGCAAATCGATGAATTTGTTCACCTGGCCGTCCGAATCGCAAGTGATGTCCACCAGCGTCGCCTCGCGCGTGGGGCGCTCATCCAAGCGATGAATCGGCATGATAGGGAACAACTGGCCCAGTGCCCAATGATCGAGCAAAGATTGGAACACGGAGAAATTGCACAGATATTGGTCGCCCAGAGAATCCTCCAGCTTGCGGATTTCCTCCGGCACATAGGCTTGCCCCCTGAAACTCAACACCACGCCCAAGCCGATCTCCCAATAAAGATTCTCGATCTTGGCTTTATCTTCCAGCCCTAGCAGCCCCACCATGAACATGTTGTGGGCGTCGTCTCGGCGTTCCAAAGCGTCGTGGTAAGCTTCGAGCTTGTTGAGGCGCGGCAAGTTATCGCGGATTTCCATCAACTCCTTCACCAGGGCATGCTCATTGGCCCCCAGGGGCAAAGTGGTGTTATCACGGAATTTGGCGATGGAGCCGAACACTTCCATCACCAGCACGCTATGATGCGCCACAATCGCCCGGCCGCTCTCGCTGATCAGGTCCGGGTGCGGCACTTTCTCCGCGTTGCAGATGTCCGCCACATAGTACACGACGTCGTTCGTATACTCCTGCAAGGTGTAATTGGTGGAGCTGTCGAAAGCGGAACGGCTGCCATCGTAATCCACGCCCAAACCGCCGCCTACGTCCAAACATTCGATGGCAAAACCCATCTGATAAAGTTTGGCATAGAACCGGGAAGCTTCCTGCACCGCTTTCTTCACCGCCAAAATGTCCGGCACCTGCGAGCCGATGTGGAAATGCAACAGCTTGAACCAATGGCAGATGTTCTCGGATTGCAGGATTTTGACGGCGGCCATGATCTCCGCGGTCGTCAGTCCAAACTTGGCGTTCTCGCCGCCGCTCTCGGCCCAGGTGCCGCTGCCTTTGGAGCGCAGGCGCACGCGCATGCCGATCTGCGGCTCCACACCCATCTGCCGCGAAATCTGGATCACCTGGCGCAATTCCTCGAGCTTCTCGATGACGAGGATGATGCGTTTGCCCAGCTTGATGCCAAGCAGGGCCATCTTGATGAAATTGCTGTCTTTGTAACCGTTGCAGACGATCAGGTCCGCCGCGTGGCTCTGCAGCGCCAGGCCGGCGAACAACTCGGGCTTGCTGCCGACTTCGAGACCGAAATGGTAGGGCTTGCCGGCATCCAGGATTTCCTCCACTACTTCGCGCAACTGGTTAACCTTGATGGGGAACACGCCTCGGTAGCGGCCCTGGTAACCATACTGCTCGATGGATTGCCGGAACATCTTGTTGATGGTCTCGACCCGGTGGCGCAGAATGTCTTGGAAGCGGATCAGCAGCGGCAATTTCAGGCCGCGCCCTTTGGCTTCCTCGATCACATCGGTGATGTCCACCTCCGCGCTGGATTCAGGCAGCGGTTTGGCCACAACATGTCCTTCGCCATTAATATCGAAGTAGCTCGCGCCCCATCGATCAATGTTGTAAACCGCTCGCGCCGACTGGACATTCCAGGGAGTGTTTTCAGATGCCGGATTGCTCATCGTAAGTACTCAATAAAGCCGCACTATAAGGAGCGCCAGGGAGAATTCAATAGGTGATTGCACTTTTTTAATCCCCATCAGGTGAAATCACGCGCTCGATAACCGCGGCCACCAAATGGAAAAGGCCGGAATGCGAACATCCCGGCCTGCGTAATTCAGATTAAACCCCGTTTATTGGCCTTTGAGACGATAGAACTTCGTGCCCGTGTTAGCGGTGGCTGTATACGGCGAGGCGGCACCCGCCACATCCGTGTAGGTGCCATTCACCGTGGCGCATTCCTGCAACACGCCCGAAGTCCAGGTCAAGGTGACGCTGGTGCCCGAGCGGGCGATCGAGATGTTCGAAGGAGCGGTCACGACGGTGCTCTGGGTGTAGTGAGCTTTGACCTTCGCGGCCGGCAGGGCCTTGTTATAAATAGCCACTTCATCAATTACACCATCAAAAGGTAAAGTTAGGTTTAAGGATTGATGGCCTAAACTCAAGCCACCTGTTCGGGCGGGGTGGTAATTAGCAGCAGAAGTCGCACCACCGAGCTCCCCGTTGACATAAATGCTGGCCAGTGAGCCATCAAACGTCATAACCAAGTGATACCACTGACCGGCAACGATGGTGGAATTTGTTGCAGCAAGCCAAGTTGTACCCTCCCAATTATTCTGGAAGAGAATCCAAGCCCATTGGTTACCTGGCGATTGATAGATTAACCATCCCGTTGGATTGAATTCGTCGCTAGAATCAGATTCTGATGAAAAGGCGGTTACATAATCGTTCGCCAGTGAAGCTGGTTTCAGCCAAGCTTCGACTGAGAATGCTCCATGGGGATTAATTTCTGGGGCCCATGGAACATTTACCTGGGCTTTTTGCGAAACACCCAGGGCAGTATCGGTCTCATTCGTAATTCCGGACGGAACTTCGTAACTAAAAATCCCCGCTCCATTGTTATCATTATAGGTGCCATCAAAACTGCCAGCTGCATCGATTACAGTTGTGCTTCCAGAAGCTTCGTCCAATCTCCAGTAAGCCACTGGATCATCGGCCATCACAATCTTGGCGTTGCCTTTGCTCACATCGACCGAAACCGGCCTTGAGATCACAGTTAAGGTAGCTGGCTCTGTATTAGTCGTGTGGAAACCATTGCCGAAAGTGGCATAATAAGTTGAGCCACTATCCGCAGAGGTTACTTTGTCAACCCACAGCATCGAGTTGGTTGCATTCGGAATAGGAGTGGAACCTTTATACCACTGATAGGTAAAAGGCAACGCACCTCCTGCTTCCGCAAAGAACCCAGCTTTACTGTCAGTATAACGGGTCACTGAAACTGGGTTGCCTAATAACAGCAAATCGGTTGACACCGTCAATGTCGCAGCAGTACTTGTGGTAGAACCTAAAGCATTTGTGATAACTACCTTATAGGTAGTTCCGTTATCAGCCACCATACATGTAAAAGAGTAATCTTTATTGGTGGCATCAGTAATCGCGGTGTTACCTTTATACCATTGGTAGCTTAAAGGCGGCGTGCCGTCAGTCCCCACAGAAAAAGACGCTACTCGACCGGCATACACAGTTGTATCGGAGGGAGGGGTAAGCACAGCGGGCGCGGAGTCAGCTACTCGTATCGAATTAGTGCCTATTTCATAATGAGCCTGGATTCGGTCCAAGGATAAAGCTTTATCGTATAGGGCAATTTCATCGATGCTGCCATCATAATTAAGGCTGCCCGACGTGATACCACCAATCACCATATCCGCACCATCGTTTCCAGTGTAATCCGACATTGTCCACGACGACACCTGTTGGCCATTCACGAAAAACAAGACCTTACTGCCATCATAAGTAGCAACCAAATGATGCCAATGCAATAAATCAACAGTTCCCCCTTCCATCCAGACAATGCCGTACTTGAGGCACCAAATCCAAGTGGAATCAGTCTGTCCAATTAACCAACCGGTGTTGATATCGTTCCCCACACTTGCCATTGGAGTATGATAAGTTTTAGAGCCAGTGGTGGGGCGAACCCAAACTTCTACTGTGTAAGAGCTCGAAGGATTGATCGCTTCCGACCAAGGAATAGTGCCATACGCACTATGGAAAGTGCCGGCCCCATCGGTGTAAGGGTGTAAGACAGAGGCATTAGATTGGAGACCAGGTTGCATTAATTTCGGATAGGCAGGATTTCCGCTATCATCCGTATCATACATCCATTCGCCCGGATTTCCCCCCATTTCGTCAGTGATGGTGGTGGCGCCAGCGCCGTCTTCCATCCGGTAATAGGCGGTGGGGCCGTCGGCTTTGACGGCGTCCGAGTAGGTATCCGCGTAACTCGCGGTTAAACTGGCCAGGGATGCGGCCAGCAAGCACGGCAAGCGCAGGCTTTGCCAGCGGGAGGTTGATTTATTTTGTTTCATAGGTTGATTATCATCGACTGCCACAGCGCCCGGCGGGATGTTTCATGCGCATTCCGCCAGTCACACTATCTGGAGCTTTTCCGGCCTCGCGATCACGAAACGCCGGACAAACACAGCCGCTATCATAACTGGAACCGAAACGGAACGCAAAATTAAACTCCACAATATTTTCGCAAACCTAATGCTTTCCGGAAGCAGCTTATAAAAATAAACACCACTAATCCTTAACAAGCTTCCTTGATTCCCGCATGCCCTACTCCAGCAACCGCAGCTTGCCTCGGTTATCCATTTGCGGTAGATTGCGATTAGCTTGGCGAATGACAGCGCCGTGGAGGGTTTCACATTATGAAAAAAATTCTGATTCGGATTGTCTTGGGGGTAGCCGTTCTGGCCATAATCACCGTGATTTGCATGGCACTGTTCATCAATTCCATCGTTAAGAAAGGCATCGAAACCGCCGGGCCCAAGGCCACTCAGGCGCCCGTCACGGTGGAGAGCGTCAGCCTTTCCAT
>MTLE01007656.1_pt1 | contig 15503 bp, 15 predicted proteins | sample 1982461 | NCBI WGS metagenome assembly MTLE01 (sample SAMN05712605, study PRJNA340218) | biofilm metagenome | isolation source: sample SPL anode biofilm adapted to -200 mV | place: USA | collected 2012-02-03
CACTTCCTTACCGGAGAGGCGATGCCTGGCATTGAGATGGAATACACCATGATGCAGCAGATTGCACCGGCTATAACCATAGATCAGGTTAATACATACGCAAAATCTCTTCCGACCCGCGAAAATGTTGTAATGTTCACAATGATGCCTCAGAAAGAGGGTTTGAAGGTTCCTACAAAAGAGGAGATGCTTGCCCTATACGAAAGTGCACTTAAAGACTCTGTCGAGGCATACAAGGAGACAGTTTCCAATGAACCTCTTGTACCTGTTGCGCCTAAAGCAGGCAAAGTGGTTAAGGAGACAACCGAGCCGATTACCGGAGCCGTTGTATGGACACTGTCAAACGGAGCAACTGTCGTGCTTAAGAAAACTGATTTTAAAGAGGATCAGATTATGTTCACAGCCGCAAGCCGTGGCGGATACTCGCTTACAGCTCCGGAAGATGTATTGAATACAAAGATCCTTAACGACGTTGCCAACCTCGGCGGCCTCGGCAAGTTCAGCGCGGTGGATCTCAAAAAGAGACTTGCAGGAAAGAATGTCAGCATTAACCCTAAAATTGGAAATAATACAGAGAGAATCGGTGGTGCCGCTTCCCCTAAGGACCTTGAGACTTTCATGCATCTTCTTTATCTCACCTTTACCGATATCAAGAAAGATGATGAGGCGTACAATTCATTTATAACAAGAACCAAAGCCCAGTTGCAGAATATGGAGGCTGAGCCTATGATGGCTTTACAGGACACAATAACAACTACACTGTTCAGCAACAATCCTTACACAAACAGACTCACTTTACAGGATGTCGACAAGTTGGATTACACAAAGGCTCTACAGATTGTTAAGGAACGTTTCTCTAATGCTGCGGACTTCACATTTGTCTTCGTTGGAAATATTGATCTTGCTACAGCCAAACCGCTTGTTGAGACATACATCGGATCTTTACCAGCAAACAAGTCAAAGAAAGAGGACTGGAAAAACCTCAAGAATGTTCCTGCTAAAGGTAATATTGTAAAACATTTTGAGAAAGAGATGCAGACTCCAAAGTCGTCCGTTTACAAGATATATTCCGGTAAAACCGCATTTAATGTTGAAAACACCATTATGGCTGATATCACAAAACAGGTATTTGACCAAGTGTTTACAAGGTCGATACGTGAAGATGAGGGCGGAACATACGGCGTTGGCGTTAATATGTCTGTAAACTACTATCCTGAAGATTACTTCTTGTTCCTGTATGCATTTGATACTGACGTGGCTATAAAGGACAGACTACTTGCAAGGGCAGCGAAAGAGATAGACAATGTAATGTCAAATGGTATTGACAAGGCCGACTTTTCAAAGGTTGTAGAGTATATGCAAAAGAGCTACACTCAGAACCTGAGGGAAAACAACTACTGGTTGTCGGTACTGACTAACCGCTTCCTGCTGGGCAAGGATATGCACACAACTTATGAGCCTGCACTTAAAAACATGACTCCTGAAAAAGTGAACAGCTTCATAAAGAGCACCCTTACCCAGGGCAATCAGATGGAAATTATTATGAACGGCACCAAGAAATAGTATGACGACTTATCCGGTAATTGCAATTGGAAACATCCTTGTATCATCAGCAATAATAACAGAAAAGTTTTGCTGCGATTATCAAAAGTGTCACGGAGCATGCTGCATCATAGGTGACAGCGGAGCTCCCCTGGAAGAGGACGAGTGCAAATTGATTGCCGGGGAAATGTCATCAATTTCTAAACATCTTAGACTAGAAGGGATCCGCTCCATTAAGGAGTCGGGTCCCTTTATTATTGATTCAGACGGAGATACCGTAACACCTCTCATAGAGGGCGAAGAGTGCGTCTACACTCAGTTTGACAAGCACGACAACTGCTTCTGCGGAATAGAGATGGCATACAATGCCGGAGAGTGCTCCCTGAGAAAACCAATATCGTGCTGGCTATATCCCATAAGAGTCAGCAAGTTATCAAATGGCATGACCGCCCTGAACCTACATGAATGGCATATATGCCTTGACGCTTTTGTGTTAGGGAAAAAAGAGGGAATCCCTGTATATAAATTCTTAAAGGAGCCCCTTATATTTGCTTTCGGACAGGAGTTCTACTCCGAATTAGAGGAGATTGCCGGAAAATTATTCTAACGTGATCTCTCTCCTACATATCTTGTAAGTAAGATTAAATCCCTTTTATAATCGGATTCATCCATAAACGACAGAGCCTCCTCAGCTTTTTTGCAACGCTCTGTGAGAGCTATCTGAGCAGCAGCTATACCTGAATATTTCTCGACAATACGGACAGCCTCACCCATAAGCAGCTTCTCATCCGTATCACTTTTTTTCAACATAACGATCATATTCTCCCTCTCTTCATCTGTAGACAAATTGAGTGCTGCAATAAGAGGTAGCGTGAGTTTTCTCTCAACAACATCACCTCCGGCAGGTTTACCTGTATTAAGACCGGGCATATAGTCAAAAATGTCATCTCTTATCTGAAAAGCTATTCCTAATTGCCGGGCATACTCCTCCATCGCAGACAACACTTTCTCGTCCCTGCATACGGTATAAACGGCACTCTTGACAGTTCCTACAAACAGACTGGCTGTCTTACTATAGATAATGCTGTAATAATCCGATTCTGTGGTGTCGAGCGAGCTTGCCTTCTGCATTTGAAAAAGCTCACCCTCCGAGAGGTCTTCAACCGTTTTTGTATAAAAGCCCATTATTCTTGCATCATTCAGACTGACAAGTATGGACATTGCCTTGGAAAGCCAGTAGTCTCCTGTCAATATTGATGCGGCAGGGTTGTACTCAGCCTGCACTGTCCTTACACCTCTTCTCTTATCTGACTGGTCTGCCACGTCATCATGCAACAGAGTGGCCGTATGTATCATCTCTGCAACCGCAGCACATGAAATGGTCTTATCATTCACTCTTCCGCAAGCTTTGGCTGAAAGTATCGCCAAAATAGGTCTAAGTTGTTTTCCGCTTGTCTGAAGTAAATATGAGTTAATTGTGTTCAACAGAGCACTTCCGCTAACAAGAGTAGTTTCCATCAGAGATCTGTATCTGAGAAAATCCTCTTTAATATCACTGTTGATCTTGTTAATATCCATTGTATGTTTTTTATTCCGGTGCATAGTGTCTCGGAGAGAGAGTCTCGAACCTGCATTTATCAATAGCCTCGATCAACTCATCTACACTGTTCACTATCTTTAATCCTGATTCCCAGTTCCTATTTAAAACCTTATTATCCACTAAATGTTCAAACAAATCCAGAAGTGGTTCGAAAAATCCGTATACATTGAGAAGTATAACATCTCCAGAATAGAGGCCAAGTCTCTTGAGTGTGTATGTCTCAAGAAACTCCTCAAGTGTGCCCAGACCTCCCGGTAGAGCAACAACCGCATCTGTCTCCTCTCTCATAAGTTTTTTTCTCTCACTCATAGTCGGGACGAATGTTATTCTGTTCAGGTCCGGATGATGAAATTCCAGTTCTTTCATAAACTCCGGCATTACACCCTCAACAATGCCCCCCTTGTTTATAAAAGCGTCTATCATAACACCCATAAGCCCCTTCCTGCTGCCTCCGCAGACGAGTGTGCAGTTATGAGAAGAGGCCGCCTCAGCAAAACTGTAGGCGACCTCTTTATATCTATCTTCCAGAATATCACTGGAAGAGCAGTAAACACAGACACGTCTGGACATCTCCTTAACTTAAAACAGGAAGGCTACTGAAAGTTGAAATCCCTGAAGAGTTGCATTCTTATATGTCTCGGATTGATCCCATTCGTCTCCGGCTTTTTCAAGCTTACCCAGACCCCAATTGTATTTTCCCATGATCTGTAGTTTCCACAAGTCAATTCCGACTCCTAAACCTACACCATAGTCAAACCTGTTAATATCATCCAGAGGTTGATCCTCAAGTCTTGTGCTGCTCTTAATCAGATAAGACACAAAAGGGCTGGCAACAATAAAAGGCCTGAAGAACAGCATATCAGCTCCCAATTGAAAGTTGATAGGCAGGGTGATGTAATCAAGGTTCAGTTCTCCATCGTTGTTGTTCAATGTTGACTTAACAGTGGAGTACATAAGTTCCGGCTGAATGGCAAGGCCAATAATCGGAACCTTGAATTGAAGAGCCAGACCAAGTTGGTATCCTGTTTGATTTTCCCATGTCTGATTAAAATTAGAAGATATATTAGACATGTTTGTAAAGTTAAGCCCCCCCTTTATCCCGAATCTGGTCTGCGAATAGGACGACGTGCTGAATATAAGCACACCCAAGAACAGTACAAATAACTTTTTCATAATGGATAGTTTTACATTAATGCATTAATCTTTGCGACTATCGCCGATTTTGTGGTTGCACCCACAATCTTATCCCTCAATTCTCCGTTTTTGAAAAAAAGGATAGTCGGGATATTTCGTATTCCATATTTTAAAGGAACCTCGGAACTAGAATCAACATCACATTTAGTGATAACCGCTTTCCCCTCATATTCCGTTGCCAGCTCGTCCACTATCGGAGCAACCATACGGCACGGTCCGCACCATGTAGCCCAGAAATCAACTAATACGGGTTTATCAGAATTTATCACTATCTGATTGAAATTTGAATCATTTACTGCAATTGCCATAATTGTTTATATTAAGTATCCGAGTGCTAATTTAGCACAATGTATGAACTTATCCAAAGAAATCGTCACCAGGCCTGTTCTGCTTCCCAGAGGAATGTCCTCAATCCCTGCTTTTCTGCCCTCTCATCAAGAGCTTTGAGCTTTGCCAACAGTTCGGGCAGGATGCCCTCATCTACAAATGTCAATGTTGCCATATTCTTTGAAGGCCAGGCATGCGAGGAGTAGTGTGGCTCTCCTCTCTTGCTTCCTCTTCCCTGGACATCTTCCCATTTAGTAAATCCTCTGACATCACATTTGTCTAAAATATCCTGTACCTCGGCACTGTGTGCCTGATTGTACACTATCATAACAGCTTTCATATATCTTATCTGATCTTTACTATTTGTTTTGCAAGTCTTCTTCTCTTTCTCTTCATATCACCGGCATGGAAAGATGTGTAAATACATGGTATTACAATCAGAGTCAGCACGGTAGACAATGTAAGACCACCTATGATGGATATACCCATCGGCTGCCATATTTCAGAACCCTCACCTATACCCATTGCCATAGGAACCATTCCGAGAATAGTTGTCAATGTTGTCATCAATACAGGTCTCAAACGCGACTTACCTCCTGAAATAACCGCCCTTCTTACTGAAGAGCCTCTCTCCTTGTTAAGATTAATGTAGTCAATCAGCACAATACCGTTTTTAACTACAATACCTACGAGCATAACAGCACCAATGAGTGCAATAAGGCTGAGAGATGTGCCGGTCATCCACAAGGCGACAAACACTCCAGTAAACGCAAACGGCAGAGAGAACATTATTATGAATGGATCCCTGAAGGACTCAAATTGTGCGGCCATCACAATGTATACAAGCATCACAACAAGCAGGAGCAGTGTGAACATATCTGTAAATGACTCCTGTTGGTCTTTAACGGTACCTGATATCTCTGCTGTTATCTGTGGAGGGTAGTTTATCTTTTTTAAGTTGGCCTGAACCTCCTTGGCAACATCTCCGAGAGGACGGTTGTATATAGATCCGGAGACCTTAATAACACGCTCTCTGTCAATGTGCTCTATTGCAGGAGGGGCAAAACCCTCATTAACATCTGCTATCTCGGAAAGTTTTACACCCTTTCCCTGATTGTTGTATATAATGATGTTCCTTATATCATCTATCTCAGTTCTGAATTTAGGAGAGTTTATAACTGTAATGTCATACTCCTCTCCCTCCTCTCTGAAATAAGATGAGGTAAAACCATTGATCCTGTTCCTTACAACAGTTGCCGCCCCGGTCATTGTAAGCCCGTTCATCGCAAGCTTTTCCCTGTTGAAGACAACCTTGAGCTGTGGAGTATAATCATCCCGGCTGAGTTTTATATCCCTCAGACCCTCTGTTTTCCCCATCATCTCCTTTATCTGGTTGGCTACCATATCAGCATCTGCCATATTGTAACCGAGCACATTCACATCAAATGTTGAAGATCCCATTCCCATAGACATTCCACCACCTCCGGGTGTTACAGTCGAACGATAGATTTCAGGAAGTCCGGCAAGATCCTTTCTCATCTCGTCAGAGATTTCGAATATGCTCCTCTTTCTGTCTGTTGCATCAGAAAGATTCATAGTGTATGAAATCAGGTTTGTACCGGAAGCACTCATCGCACTGAAGATATTTGATCCATCGGATGGGCCGAGAGACGATTCCAGAATCTCTATTTCAGGATACTTCTCCTTCCATATATTATAAAGATATTTGTCAAGAGCTCTTGTCTGCTCTACTCTTGTACCGACAGGAAGTTCGACTGTTACACCTATCTGGGCGTTATCCGTCTCCGGAAAAAAGTCAGTACCAACAATGTTGAGAAGGAAAAGGCTGCCGACAAACATTGCCAATGCACTTCCAATTACAGTGAAACGGTGCTTAACTGCCCATCTCAAGAATTTCTCATAGAGATTGTCAAGCCCGTCAAGTGCTTTCTCAACTGGTCCATATAGCCTCTCAAACCACTTGCTTCGTCCCGGATTCTGCCTGAGCATCTTGGAACAAAGCATTGGTGTAAGGCTGAGGGCCACAATCATAGATACAGTTATGATTATTGTCACAATCCACCCCAGCTGTTTAAACATGATTCCGGCCAATCCGGTAACCATTGTCAGCGGGAAGAAGACGGCAATAATTGTAAGAGTTGATGCAATAATTGCAACAGCAACCTCGTTTGTGGCATATATTGCCGCATCCTTAGGCTTACTACCCCTCTCAATATGCGTCGTTATATTCTCCAGCACCACTATGGCATCATCTACGACCATACCGATAGCAATAGAGAGGGAACTTAGAGATATAATATTCAGCGTATTCCCAGAGACCATCAGATAGATGAAAGCAGCTACAAGAGATACAGGAATTGTCAAGATAATTATGAATGTTGCCCTCCATCTGCCAAGGAATGTCAACACCACCAACATTACAAACAACCCTGCCAGAAGCACAGTCTCTGAGAGAGAGCCGATACTCTTCTCGATAAACTCCGATGTATCAAGAATTATCTCAAGTTTAACATCCGGTGGAAGAGATGCCTCTATCTCAGGAAGTTTCTCCTTGATTCTGGCAGCAATCTCAACCACATTGCCTCCCGATTGCTTCTGAACCACAACCATGGCACCACGCTCACCGTTGGTAGAGACCTCTGTCACCCTCTCCTTTAGTGTATCTTTTACCTGGGCAACATCCTTCACAAAAATATTCTTTCCCTGGAAACTTCCGATTATAAGATTGGCAATCTGATCACTCTCCTCAAACTCCCCGTCAACCCTTACCGAATATGTATCAGAACCGACATCTATATTACCCCCAGGTACATTTCTGTTCTCCATCGCGATAAGGTTTGCAATCTGTTCGTCAGCAATTCCGTAAGCCTCCATTTTATTAGGGTCAGTCCTTACCTGTATCTCCCTCTCCGGGGCTCCGCTTATGAATGCAGAGGCAACCCCGTCAATCCTGTTGATTGGGTTGGCAACCTTCTCCTCAAGAATCTTATAGAGTCCCTGCGCGTTCTTCTCTGTCCTTGCAGACATGAAGAATATAGGCATCATCTCTGTGCTGAACTTGAATACAACCGGCTTTTCCGATCCTTCAGGCAGATAGTTTGCGTTCATATCAAGAACAGAACGGATATCATTGACCGCCTCGTCCATATTTGTACCATACTCAAACTCCATTGTTATGAGTGATACGTTATCTTTAGAAACTGAGGTTATCTCCTTAAGATCGGTGACAGTACTCAGCGATGTCTCAAGACCTTTCGTTATGTTGGTCTCAATATCTGCAGCACTTGCCCCGGAGTATGTGGTCATGATAGTAGCCATATTCAGCTCTATCTCCGGATACAAGTCTACAGAAAGTTTTGAATAGGAAAAAAGACCAAGTACACCAATAGCCACAAATATCAAGGCTGTTGTAACCGGTTTTTTTACTGCACTTTCGTATAGTTTCATAGATTATTCGTTTTTTGTAAGGTCAAGACCTGTTTCTACAACTTTCACCTTTGCCTGGTCTATCAATCTTGATATTCCGGCAACAACTACCTTCTGCCCAAGCTCAAGACCACTCTTTATCTCATAGATAGAGCCGACACGTTTACCGACATCCACCTTTGTGTATTTTACCATATCTCCGTCAAGTACATAAACATATTTATCATTTGTACCAGATTGTTTGATTACTGCTTTATCAGGAACAACAATCCTGTCCTTGGTCCCGAAATTCACCTTTGCCCTGGCAAACATTCCCGGACGGATTTCAGATTTCGGGTTAGAGATACTAACCTGAGCCTGGAATGTCCTTGTAGCAGGGTCAATTGTCGGATAGATCAGACTCACCTTTCCTGAATAAACCTTACCGTCATATACGTCAAGTGCGATTTGTACCGGTGTGCCGACCTTGACTTGAGGGAAATACTCCTCAGATATGTTGATCAATATCTTGACAGGTTGTATCTGCATAACTACAAGAATCGGAAGGCCTGCAACCATATCTCCGTTGTCGTAGTTCCTCTGAGTAACTACTCCGTCAATAGGGGATAAAAGTTTTGTGTTCTTATCGAGATTCCTGATACTCTGCTCAGCCACGTTGACCTGTGTCTTAATCTGGTCGTATTGTTGCTGGGCAACTCCACCTGCCTTATATAGCTCTTCGATGCGAGCGAGGTCTAATTTAAGATTTTCAAGCTGAACCTTAGCCTGAGAGTAGTTAAGGCTCTCCATCTGTACCAACAGTTGTCCTTTCCTTACCCTTGATCCGATTTCAACCATGATCTTTTCAACTCGCTGCGAAGCTGCACTGGAAATGTTATTCTTTACATAAGGTTCAATATTACCTGTAAAATCTACCTGTTGAGGTACCGGCTGTTTTTTAACATCAGCAACCTTTACTTCAACCACACTTGCTCCCGCGTTATCTCCTGCGGCATTTTTCTGTTTGTCAGATGAACATGCAACTGACATCAATAGGCCCGTAGCCAATAGAATGAATCCTTTTTTCATATGCTAATCCCAATTTATTTACTGTTTTCAATTCCCTGAACCTTCTCAAATTCATTCTTAGCTTTAAGAAAATCATAGAGAGTCTGGTTAAGGTTAAGCTTTGAAGTTGTGAGGGAAACCTCTGAGTCATTGAGTTCAAGAACAGTCCCCACACCTGTCTTGTACCTTACTTTGGCAATTTCATACCCCTTTATTGCCTGTTCAACTGCCTCTTTATCAGATTCCAGCTGAATCTTTGTCCTTTGCATCTCGTTGATGGAATTTTGTGCTGTCAAAGAGAGAGAACTTTCCAGCAAGCTTCTCTGGAGTTCAATCTGTCTGATTCCGATTTTTGTCTGTTTCTCCTTGAGCGAAGTGGAGAACTTATTAAAAATCGGGACCTGAAGAGAGAGACCTACCATAAGAGAGTTCGGCCATATACCCTTAAATGTGAAATCATTACTCTGCATCTGCACTACATAATTCCCAAAACCGGCCAGAACAGGAAGCCTCTGACTGCGTACAAGCTCGAATGTCTTGTTCATCTTCTCAAGCTGTATGTCCAGTGCCCTTAAGCTGCTGTTCATCTCGAAATTATATGGAAGGCTGTTGTTGAACACATTTATCTCGTTTTCCAGATTTGAAAAATCTCCGATAACATCCACAGGAATGTCCATCTTCAAAGAGAGCAATATCTTAAGCTGCATCTTGGAAAGTTCCAGCCCGTTTCTGGCCTGTGTCAGTGAAGGCATAATATTTCTCGCTGCAACTTCAGAACGTATCTTGTCGTATTCACTTGCCAGTCCCTGCTCGTACATCCTTTTTATATTCTGTGCACTCTCCATCGCATTTTTATAACTCTGCTCCAAAACATTGAGAGACTCCTTCATCATCACAATACCATAGAAGCTGTTCTTAACCTGTTGAATCAGGTCAAGCTTTGTGGTCCTTGCAGACTCAAGGGCTGCCTTTATCTCCAGACCGGAGAGTTCAATGTTCTTATACAGTCCCATTGTAAACAGAGGTACAGAAGCAGTGGTTGTAATTGCAAAACTATGTGTTGAACCTACTTCCATCTTTCCTCCGGGGAAGAAGTCAGAAAAGAATATCTGCTTGTATATACTGTTTGTGTATTGCAAATCAGAACTCAGACCCGGTAAAAGTGCATACCAGCTCTCCTTCTTCAGATAGTCAACTCTCTCCAGCTCCGCGTCCGCAATCTTAATGTTTGGGTTATCACTGAGAGCTATCTGTAAAGCCTGCTCCACTGTTATTTTCAGTGTGTCGGGGCTTACACCTGCCGTCTGAGCGACGGCCGCCTCACCAAAAAACAGCAACACAGATACAACGGCTGCTGTTCCGATTCTTTTCAAATTCCTACTTCTCATCTTTACTTTTATTTAAATAGTTATCCAATAACTCTATTCCTCGTGTTGTAGATATTCCTCTTATATATAACAATATCGTCTCTTGAAAAATTTGTCTCCTTGTTGCATTCAAGCCGGAAAACACATCTCCGTTCATCATCATATCGGACATCGTAATAATCGCTTTAATAATAACTTCTTTATTAACATTTTCCATGATGAGGCCCTCTTTTTGACCTCTATCAATGAATTTCTGAGTACTTTCATTGTGATAATTTGAGAAATTCAACCTCATGCTTTCGTATACTTCAGGGTAAAACTTCTTGAGCTCAGCCACAAATGACATTTTAAAATTGTACCTCTGATTTGTCTTGCATTCATGAATTTTAAAAATCAGGTCATAAACATTTTCCGAACTGTTAAAAACCTGTTCTGTAGCATTTGTAGTCCTTTCATAAGCTGTACAGAGACACTCCTTTAGCAGAGAATTCTTATCTTCAAAATTTTCATACAAAGTTCTCTTTGATATTCCATTCTCTGAAGCAATCTCGTCCATTGTTACAGACTTGCAGCCCCGTTTCATGAAAAGATCAATTGAGTTTTCTACAATTCTTTCTTTGATAGTCATATTTAATTAATTTGAAACCAGGGTGCAAATGTATATATGAAAACTTAAAAAACAAAAATAGTTTTTAAATTTTCTTACAACATAGACGATTTCCTTATAACTTTGTGTTAATAAACGGGAACAAATAACAAATCACAATATGTACAGCAACTTTCAGAAGCATTTATCACAAGAACTCCAGAATATAGAATCTGCAGGTCTTTACAAAAGAGAGAGGGTCATCACAACTTCTCAACAGGCTACAATAAAAGTCAGCACAGGTCAGGAGGTCATCAATTTTTGCGCCAATAATTATCTGGGGCTCTCCAACAACAAAGTTCTCATAGAGGCAGCCAAGGATGCACTCGACAAAAGAGGCTTCGGAATGTCAAGCGTACGCTTTATATGCGGTACTCAGGACCTTCACATTGAACTGGAAAAGAAAATCGCTGAATTCTTCGGAACAGAGGATTCTATTCTCTATGCTGCTTGCTTTGATGCAAACGGAGGTGTTTTTGAACCACTTCTCTCAGAGGAGGATGCAATAATTTCGGACTCTCTCAACCACGCATCAATCATTGACGGTGTAAGGCTGTGCAAAGCCCAGAGATATCGCTACTCAAATGCAAATATGGAGGAGTTGGAAGAGTGCCTCAAAGTCGCACAGGCTCAGAGATTCCGCTTAATTGTGACTGACGGTGTATTCTCAATGGACGGGAATGTGGCACCTCTCGACAAGATATATAAGCTGGCAGAAAAATACAATGCAATGGTGGTGGTGGACGAGTCTCACTCAGCAGGTGTTGTCGGCCAGACAGGCAGAGGAACTACTGAACTCTATGACCTCAGGGGAAAAGTAGAGATAATCACCGGAACACTCGGGAAATCATTTGGTGGTGCGATTGGCGGATTCACAACCGGAAAGAAGGAGATTATATCCCTCTTACGACAACGTTCAAGACCATATCTGTTCTCGAACTCTATTCCGCCTATGGTTGCTGCCGCAGGTATCGCGATGTTCGACATGATGTCAAAGACCAATGAGCTGCAAGATAAACTTCACAGTAATACCGATTACTTCGTCAAGAAGATGAAAGCAGCCGGTTTTGACATAAAACCGACACAATCGGCCATCTGTGCTGTTATGCTTTATGATGCAAAGCTCTCTCAACAATTTGCCTCAAGAATGCTTGAGGAGGGCATATATGTTACAGGGTTCTATTTCCCTGTGGTTCCAAAGGAGCAGGCCCGTATCCGTGTGCAGATATCTGCAGGACACGAGCCGGAACACCTGGACAAGTGCATCGCTGCCTTTACTAAGGTTGGAAAGGAACTGGGCGTAATTAAATAGCTACGTCAGTTTTCCCTCCACTCCCATCTCTTATATGACCCGTCATCTTCCCAGCTCCACGATCTGTGGTGGCTGCGGAAGGGACGACCATTCCAATAAAACATATCCCACTTGTAATCGCTCCTGTAACTGTGAGTGAAATCAAAGTCAACTGGGGATGTGATAATAACCTTTACGCTATCAGGAATGTAGAGTTTAATCTCTTTGATGGTACCGTCCCACTTTCTGCCTTTGTTGTATACCTCTCCGTTGATAGTCAGTAGTGAATCACTAATGGTCATGAACTGGGGCATGTTCCGCCCTTTCATCAAAGCCTCACCGTAGGTCTTGGACATTGTGTGAATCTCACAGAAAACCTCTCTCTTAGATGCCTCACTCTGTCTTACAATGTCAATCTCCGGAAATATTACCATGTCTTTACTCTGCTGATCAATCCAGAATAATCCGAAATCAGAGCGGTCAGCATCAATGAAAACATTCTCTGCGGGCATTTTCTTATCTGTCTCCAGTTTTATGTATAGTGTATCTATGTCATTACCAAGCGGAAGAGAGATCTCCTCAGTGGCCTGGCTCCAATATGGCTTAGAGGCTATCGATGCAAAAGCGGCAAAAGAGAAAAGAGAAACTATCCAGAGGATGAATATTATAAGTCCGGGCTTGAATCTTCTTGTCCTTGAACCGAAAAGAATCTGCAAACCGGCCACGAACATTCCTGCAAGAGGAAGGAACAATACAAGCAGGAAGGTAAGCTTCAACCAGAAAGGATTACTCATGCCTAAATGAATGAAGTTCAGGAAATCAATCGGAACAACTCCATTGAATATCTCTATACCCAAAAACAAGAATGTAAGAGACACAATACCTGAAAGTGCTATTATTATAAGGAAAACGGCAACAATCTTTGAGAAGACGCGGAAAATCTCGGTAACAGCAGAATTGCCATTTGAAGAGGATCTTCTGCCATTGTCTCCTGACTGAGTATTACCATATTCCACTCTTCTCTGTATATCAGAGAGATCGAGTTTTTCTCCACGCATTGCACACTTCTGTTCGACAGTCTTTGCCTCCGGTATTACAATCCATAATATTATATAGGCAAACACCATAAATGACGGACCTCCCAGATGTGTACCAAGCAACGAAAATCCAAATGAGAATATGACAAACAGAACTCTTATGAGCAATGGGTCTACATTGATATATGCTGCAAAACCAGAACACAGACCAGCAATCACTTTATTGTTCGGGTCACGAAAGAATCTCTTCTGAGTTACTCTGTATGACTGATCCTTTGATTCTTCATAGTATTGGTTATCCTCATCATCAATCACCTCCGGACGTCCCAGGATGTTCACCACCTCCTTGACAACCTCAATAGAGACCACACTGTTCATTCCTGACTTCTCGACAAAAAGCTCAGCAATTCTCTCTTCAATTCCCTCTATAATCTCGCTGCCATTCTGTTTTGACTTGTAATGAGCCTTTAGCTCTCCCAGGTATGATTTTAAAAGTTCATAACCATCTTCATCGATGGTGAAAGCAAGATTACCTACACTTACTTTAACTACTTTTTTCATGATTGTCTTATTGTTTTTTTCTTAATAATGCTATTGTCTGAATCAGATCATCCCACGCACTGTCCATCTCGGAGAGCAACTCTCTGCCCTTGTCTGTAATTGAGTAGTACTTTCTTGGTGGTCCCTGGGTAGACTCCTCCCAGCGGTAACTCAAGAGTCCCTGGTTTTTCTGTCTGGTAAGCAGAGGATATAAAGTCCCCTCCACCACTATCATGCTTGCATCCTTAAGTTGTCCGATCAACTCTGAAGCATAAGCATCATTATTATTTAGTATGCTGAGTATGCAATACTCAAGGACACCCTTACGCATCTGCGACTTAAGATTGTCTGTATTAATATCGTTCATGGCAAAATCATTTATAGCTTGAATACTTTCTCAGGTTTTCGGCAGTAACCGGCAAACCTCTCATTTCACACTTCTGGGAAGCTGTATTAGCCACAGGAGTCACTATCCAGAAAATAATATAACCCCAGAAGCCCACACCGCCCATCATAATGGCGATGAAAAACAGCACTCTCATAAGCACAACATCTACATTCAGATAATATGCAAGGCCCCCGCATACGCCTCCGAATACCCTAGAATCCGGATCTCTGTAAAGCCTCTTTGTTACAACAGGATTGACCGGTTCTGTTCCAAATGTGCCAAAATCGTCTTCAGCAGGCCCGCCGTCAGGCATACCCAACTGAGAAATGACCTTATTCACCAGTGCAAGATTTACGACCTCCTGCTCTGATCTGAGTGATTCCGAAAAGAGTTCGGCAATTCTTTGTTCAAGATCTTCCATAACATCTTTTGTCTGAACACCCATTCTGGTTTTTTCGCGGAACCTTTCAAGGTATTTGTCCAACCTTTGATAAGCATCTTCGTCAATAACAAAGCTTGTTCCGCCTATACCAACATTTACCACTTTTTTCATTTTTATAGTATTTTAGAGTTTTATAGATTTCGGTTGTGCAAATATATATAATATTTTTATTACCTTGTATCACATAGTAGTAATTTTTTTCATAAAAAAAGCTCGTTACTTACGTAACGAGCTGATATATTGCAAAATAAATTTTTTACTTTTGTGGAGTAGCCGGTGTAGAAGAGGGGAACTGTGGTTGTCCCTGAACCGGAGCTGTGTTTTCAATCTTCTGCTGTACGCTGCTGCCCTCTTTACCACCTGTGGAAACAAAGGCTGTAGCAAGTACACAAAGTACAATTATAGTTATGGCCAAGGTCCATGTTGCCTTTTCCAAGAAATCTGCTGTTTGACGAACACCGAAAGTTTGGTTGCCTGAAGCAAAGTTCGCTGCCAATCCGCCACCTTTTGAATTCTGTATTAACACTATAATTGTCAATAAGATGCTGGCGATTACAATTAAGATGGAAATGGTTGTATACATATTAATATAAATTATGTTTGCTTTTTAATTCTTGTACAAGGGTCGCAAAGTA
>MTLE01000366.1_pt5 | contig 15494 bp, 19 predicted proteins | sample 1982461 | NCBI WGS metagenome assembly MTLE01 (sample SAMN05712605, study PRJNA340218) | biofilm metagenome | isolation source: sample SPL anode biofilm adapted to -200 mV | place: USA | collected 2012-02-03
TCGGCGCCCATGAGGTGATCATCGAAACCCCCGACCACAACCGCTCCATGGCCGACCTGGCGGTGAACGAGATCTGCGATGTGCTCAGGGCCTACCGCGCCCGCTACCTGGATCTGCGTAAAGATTTCCGCCTGCGCTACATGGTGATCTTCAAGAACCACGGCCTGCGCGCCGGCGCGACCCTGCACCATTCCCACAGCCAGTTGATCGCCGTTCCGCTACTCCCACCGGTGGCCGCCACCGAGCTGAAGGTGGCCCGCACCTATTTCGGCACAAAGGAGCGTTGCATCTTCTGCGACATCATCGACTTCGAACTTAGGGAGGGACAGCGGGTGGTGCGGGAATTTCCCAACTATGTGACCATGACCCCCTTCGCATCCAGCTCCCCCTTTGAATTGCGGCTCTTCCCCAAACAGCACAGCCATGACTTTGCCCTGATGAACGATGCCCAGCTGTCCGAACTGGCAATGGCACTGAAGGATATGCTGCTGCGGGTCAAGAACGTGCTGCTGGACGCTCCCTATAATTTCATCCTCCACACCGCGCCGCCGCCCCATCACCGACCGGGCAAACCGGGGCACTGGGGTTCGCTGGAGTACGACTACCACTGGCATATCGAGTTGGTCCCGCGCCTGACCCAGACGGCCGGCTTCGAATGGGGCACCGGCTTCTACATCAACCCCACCTCGCCGGAGGACGCGGCCCAGTTCCTGCGCGAGGCGGAGGTGTAACGGGAACCAAGCCAGCCTGACGACAAAAGGACGGCCCCCGGGGAGTCGTCCTTTTGTCGCTATTCTCTAGCGTTCCATCGCGGCCCTGGGCGCGACACCCGCCTGTAGCCGCCTACAGGATAATCTTCTCGCCGCAACGCTTGCAGATGAATTCAGTATCCCCCTGCTGGGGAAAAATCATCACATCGCATTTTGGACAACTCTGAATGCTCTCGTCCATGTTGGGAAAGCTCTTGTAATAACTGGCCCAGTCGAGACTCTTTACCTTCTCGATTTCTTCCTCGGTTACCTTATTGTTCACCCGCTTGATATTGTTCATTTGTTAACCTCGTTCCGTTTGGCCGATTTTGACACCTCTATAGCACAGCCACCGGCGTTTTAAAACAGGATTGTGAGCGGCTCGTATTATCCCTTGCCCCCATCAGCCACCCCTGCTATCGTGCGGAAATGCACGACCTCCCGATCAAGGCCGTCCTGGACCGTCTCTGCGCCACCCGATCACCGCGACAACTGGCCAACGACCCGCTCTCATTCTGTCACCGCTACCGCGACCCGTTGGACAGGGAGGTGGCCGCCGTCATCTCCTCCGCATTCGCCTACGGCGCGGTCGGGATCATCCTGCGCACGCTGGAGTCGATCTTCGACCATATGGGGCCGTCGCCGCGCCGCTATGTGGAATGTTTCCAGCCGGAGCGCGGCCTGCGCGATTTCAGCGCTTTCAAACACCGCTTCAACGACGGCCGCGACCTGTGCGCCCTACTGTGGTGCATACGGCTGATGATCCGGGAGGCTGGCAGTGTCGAGGAGTTCTTCCTGCGCGGCCACGACGACAGCGCCCCGGATGTGACCGAATCCCTGAACCGCTACTCCACGGCCGCGCTGGCCCTGGACTATTCACCGCTATTCGGCCAGGAGAGCTTCCCGAAAAGCTCCTCTTTTCCGTTCCTGTTTCCCGCCCCCCGCTCGGGAAGCGCCTGCAAGCGACTCTGCATGTTTCTGCGCTGGGTGGCGCGTCCGGCCGACGGCATCGATCTGGGCATCTGGCGCGGAATATCGCCCTCCCGGCTGATCATCCCGGTGGACACCCACATCCAGCGCATCTGCGGTTATTTGGGGTTCAGCGGACGCAGGAGCGCCGACTGGCGTACGGCCCGGGAGATAACCGCGGCACTGCGCCGACTGGACCCCTCCGACCCGGTCAGGTACGATTTCGCCCTGGCTCACCTGGGAATTTCCGAGGGCTGCAACGGCGTGGATCCGGCCGCCTGCGCAGCCTGTTCCATCGCCGGAATCTGTCCGCAACAGGGCGCTATCACTACGATAAGAAAAGGTTTATGATTTGACACCCACCCCCCTTTCTGATATAGGATTCGTTGTTTCAGCTAGTTCCATGCCGGTTTGCCATGCCGTTCCATCACGTCTGCCAGGGAGTCGCCGATGATAATCCAGTGTGAACAGTGCCGGACAAAGTTCAGGCTCGATGATTCCAAGATCAAGGAGAACGGAGTCAAGGTTCGCTGCGCAAAGTGCCGACATGTCTTTACGGTCATGAAACAGCAGCCTGAGCAGGCGGAACAGAGCGACTTCGGCGCCATGCTGGAGCAGAGCTCCGCCCTTGGCACCACGCCCCAGGAGGCCGAGCCTGGCTTTCCCCAGGAGCAGGCCGCCGAAAACCCCTTTGCCGCTGCCCAGGAACAGGAGCAGAGCGGACAGTCCTTCGATTTTGGTGCAGTTGAGCCGCCGCAGGAAGAACAGCCCCAGGCTCCGGCCGAGAAGTTCTCCTTTTCCGCCAACCAGGAGAGCGCCCCAGCCATGGGGGAGACTCCCCCCTCCCCTCCCGGTGAATTCCAGTTCGGCGAGGTGGATTTCGGACAGCCCGCGGAACAGCCGACCATGGCTGAATCCGCCCTGGAACCGTTCCCGGAGGCCGAGGCCGCAGCTCCGCACCAGCCCTTCGGAGATGAATTCGACTTCCAGCCCCTGGATAGCCAGCAGCAGGCCGCATCGGTAGAAGAGCAGCCCCCGGCCGCCCCCCACGGAGAGATCGATTTCGGCCAGGTGAATTTCGGGCAACCCGAGGTTGCGGCCAGCGCGGAACCGTTCATAGCCGAACAGGGAAGCGCTACCCCGCAGGTCCCGCCCCCCCTGGAGTTCGAATTCGATCTGCCCGAAAGCAACGACACCCAGAGCCAGCTCTCCGTGGAAAAAACGGAGACCGTCCCAGCCGGACCGGAAAACGTACCCACTGCGGATGCGTTCGATTTTGCCATGGAGTTGCCCACCCCTCCCAGCGGGCAGAAGCTGCCCCAACTGGAGGAGGCATTCAGCTTCGACGTTCCCGCTGAAACGGCGATCACCCCCCCACAGCCGGCAGCGGCTGACCCTTCTGCAGCACTCCCGGTTCAGCCGAAGCCCGTGCAGCCGGCAGGGACAGAGATGAAACCATACGGCCCGGCCATCTCGCCAGCGCCAGAGCCTGGCACGGACGATAGCGATCTGGTTCCGCCCGAACCGGCTCAGGAAGAGCTGCCCCCCCTCTCGATCCCCTCACGCCGCAAGTCGTCATCCCTGCTGAAGGCGCTGGTGGTTCTTCTGGTGCTGGCAATGGTCGGCGCGGCCGCCTTCTACGGCAAGAATCTCTACCCGAAACTGAAACAGATGATCGCTCCCGAATCGGGCAAGATCCAGCTCCGCTCCATCTCCTCATCATTTGTCAGGAACACGACTACCGGCAGCGAACTGCTGGTGATCAGCGGAGAAGCGGTCAACGGATTTACCACCCCGCGGGCATCCCTGCAGGTAAGGGGAATGGTGTACAGCGACAAGGGCCAGGTGCTGGCCAGCAAGAACGCCTACTGCGGCAACCCCCTGTCGGCGCAGCAGTTGGCCAGCATGCCGCTGGACGCCATTGAACTGGCCATGGCCAATCAGGTCGGCAGCGGCCTCTCCAACCTGGAAGTCGCCCCCGGCAAGGCACTCCCCTTCACGGTTGTCATCGCAACGGTGCCGGAGGGAGCCAAAAATATCGGCATTGTCCCTGCCGGATCACAGGCTCTGGGTGAAAAAGCCAAATAGGAGTAAAGCTCCTCCTCACGAAAAAGGGGCGCGGAATTGATTCCGCGCCCCTTTTTCGTCCGAAATCAGCGGACAGGTGAAGAAATCTTTCCTCTTCCCCGGTTATGCCACGATTTCCACCAGCCTGATGTCGAAGGTCAGGTCCATTCCCGCCAGGGGGTGATTGGCATCCAGCGTGAGGGTCGTGTCGCTCACCCCGGTCACCATGACCGGCATGCCGCTTCCATCCTGAGTGACCACTTCCATCTGGTCACCCACTTCCGGATGGATATCGTCCGGGATCTCGCTCCGCTCCACAACCGCCACCAACTGCTCCAAGCGCTGGCCATAGGCATCATCGGCCACGATTTTAACCCTGACGCCCTGCCCCGGCTCGAGCCCGACAACCGCCTCTTCGAACTTGGCCAGCAGGTTTCCCTGGCCGATGACAAACTCCAGGGGGCCGGAGGCTCGCTCGCCGCAGCCGCAATCGTGGTCACCACAATCATTGCCGTGGTCGGCGCAACTGTCCCCGCAGCCGTCACCACAGGCAGCCTCCCGCTCTTCGGATGTGTCGAATATGCTGCCGTTATCCAGTGTCCCGGTGTAGTGTACCCGGACGGTATCTCCGATCTTTGCCTGAGCCATTCAGTGTTTCCTCTCGTTGTGTAGTTCAGCCCTCTGTCCCGGATTGACCGGCATCGGACTACGTGCGTGTACAAGCTCGCACAAAATTGCAATGACAACAGGGCACACAGAGCTATCGGAGACAAAAACGGGGAAGCCTCCGATGCACCAGGCCGGTGATTCAGGATTCCATGAATTTCCGGGATTATTTCTCTGTGGCGTACGTGTCGTTATGGGTTCGGGAGTGTGTTCATTATCAGGAGAGCAGTCCCTGGATGCGGCTGCTGATCAGGTCGGAGTCGGCCGTGGCGATGCGCACACGCTTATGGCGGGAGGTTTCCCCCGAGATGATCTCCACCGCCGACTTGGGCACATGCAGCAGGTCGGCCAGAAATTCGCGGCAGAGCTTGTTGGCCGCTCCATCCACCGGCGGCGAGGTCAGCCTGAGTTTGAGGGAGTTGTCCACCAGGCCGCAAATCTCGTTTTTCGATGCCCGCGGCTGGATGTAGAGGTTGAGGACGACCCCCTTCGCCGTCACGCTGTAGCAGGAAGTCTCAGGACGGTTCATCGCCGTCCAGCATGCGGACATGGCATTCCAACAGACTCCTCAGACTCGATTCGAACTGGACCTTCTGGCGGCTCACATCCTCGATGCGCGCCTTGAGGTCACCCAGGCGGCGCTCCGATTCGGCCACGATCTTCTCCGCCTTCAGCTCGGCCTCGCCGATGATCAGGCTGGCTTCCTTCTGGGCCGAGGCCTTCATCTCTTCGATCACCCGCTGGGCAGCCAGCATGGCCTCGCGGAGGTCCTTCTCCTTTTCGGCCATGTCCTGCATCTCGCGGTTGTGGCGCGCCTGCTGCTCCTTTAGCTCGTTGTTCTCCCTGACCAGGTTTTCCATCTCGGACGCCACGCTCTGCAGGAAGGCATCCACGTCATCGGGGTCGATCCCTCCCCACAACTTGCCCTTGAACTGTTGTTGCTGAATATCGATCGGAGTGATTTTCATTGCTGGTCAACCTCTCAGTTTGAGCGCCATGCTGGTTGTGGTCAGGTAGTGAACTGCCGTGTCGAACAGGATGATCTGAAGCACATAGATGAGGACAAACGCCACCAGCGGCGAAAAATCGAGCATGCCGGTATCGGGCATGTGGCGTCTGATCCTGTTGAGCAGGGGGTTGGTAGCCCTGTAGATGAAATTGACCAGGGGGTTGTAGGGGTCGGCGTTCACCCAGGAGATGATCACGCTTGCCAGCAGGATGTACTTGTAGATGGTCAGTAATCCGTTGGCCAGTTCCATGATCTTTGCCAAGGCCAGAAGTATGTTTGCGATAAGGATCATGGCCGACGCTCCACGGTCGTGACGGTAGTGTAAATGCGGCAAATATGCCTTAAAGCTCCTGTAATGTCAAAGCAGAATCATGGCCGTCCTTGCCCTCGGGGCGCCACTCTGTTATATTCGCACCCTCTCCGGCGGCACATGGGCCGCATTTTTTCATGGAGCATCGCACATGAATACCTGGAATGACCATCTGCACGTCGCCATCGAGGCTGCCCGTCTGGCTGGCAGCTATCAGCGCCACCGTTTCACGTCGCCGCTCAGCATAGAGCTGAAGGGGGACAAGGACCTGGTGACCGAGGTGGACCGGGAATCGGAGCGGCTGATCGTCCAGCAGCTGCTGAGCCGCTTCCCCGACCACTCCATCCTGGCCGAAGAGGGAAGCTGCCCCCGCGGCAACTCGCCTTTCTGCTGGATCATCGACCCCTTGGACGGCACCACCAATTTCGCCCACGGCTTTCCCTGGTTCTGCGTCTCCATCGCCCTGGAGGCGGACGGCGAGCTTGTGGCGGGCGTGATCCTCAACCCGATCCACGACGAACTGTTTACCGCCACCAGGGACGGCGGCGCCTTCCTGAACGGCCGCCGCCTGCGCGTATCCGACCGCTCCCCCCTGAAAGACACCCTGCTGGGCACCGGTTTTCCCTATGACTGCGCCAGCGACCCGATCAACAACTTCGAAAATTTCATGGCCTTCCAAAGGGCTGCGCGGGGGATCCGCAGGGCGGGAGCAGCGGCCCTGGACCTTGCGAGCGTTGCAGCCGGTCGTTTGGATGGTTTCTGGGAGCTGAAGCTCAAGCCCTGGGACGTTGCCGCCGGCGTGCTGTTGGTGCGCGAGGCGGGAGGCATGGTCAGCGGCTTCGACGGATCGGAATACTCAATCTTCCATGACCGTATCCTGGCCAGCAACGGCCTGATCCACGGGGAAATGGCGGCCATGCTGGACCGGGTTGCCAGGGGAGGCGCATCGTGACGCGCAAGAACCGGGCACTCCTGCTCTCCGCCCTGGTGCTGCCGGGCCTGGGACAGCTCTACCTCGGTCGCACCGCCCGGGGTATCACCCTGATCCTGCTGACCAACCTGCTGCTCCTGCTGGCGCTGCTCGTTCTTCTCAAGGCCGCGGCCCCGGCGCTCTCCGCCCGGCTGGCTTCCGGCGCGGTCAGCCCCGCCGACATCATGGCCGGCCTGGAGGGTTCCGCGGGATATGGCCGTGCTCTTCTGGGCGCATTCGTGCTGCTCTGGGGAGGAGCGGTGGCGGAGATTCTCGCCCATCGTGAGGCCCTCGACGAGGGGTGTTGACAGGGTGGACAACCATGGCGCATGAGCCACGGGCGGTCCTTAATCGATTTGACAAACAGCCCCCCGCTGTGAGATAAGTGATTTTTTCACGTTTTATCATGCAGTTGGCAATTTTAAACAGGAAGTGGAGCTACCATGATTCATTCTCAGATAATTGGCAGTGGCGGTTATTCGCCGGAACGGGTGATTTCCAACGACTATTTTGAACCGTTGGTGGAGAACGCCGACGAGTGGATCTTCAGCCGTACCGGAATACGGGAGCGACGTTTCGCGCGCGATGATCAGGCCACGTCCGACCTGGCGACCATTGCCGCCCGGAACGCCCTTGAGTCAGCCGGGATTTCGGCCGACGAGATCGACTGCATCGTGTTGGGCACATCCACGCCGGACATGAGCCTCCCCGCCACGGCCTGTATCGTCCAGAACAACATCGGCGCAAAAAACGCCTTTGTCTTCGACATCAACGCGGTCTGCAGCAGTTTCGTATTCGCCATGGAAACGGCCGACAACTTCATCCGCAGCGGCAAGTACAAGACGGTGATGGCCATCGGCGCCGATACCTATTCCCGCATCCTGGACTTCCAGGACAAGAACACCTGCACGCTCTTCGGCGACGGCGCCGGCGCCGCCATCCTGCGGGCCAGCGAAACCCCGGACAAGGGCATCCTCAGCACCTACATGCGCAGCGACGGCTCCGGCTGGGAGCTGATCCAGGTCCCCTCATCGGGGTCGCGCAAGCCGATCAACGCCGAATCCATCGCCAAGCGGGAGAACACCTTCAAGATGGCCGGCAAGCAGGTCTATGTCTTCGCCACCGGCGTGATCCCCGAGATCATCACCGAACTGTGCAGGCGGGCCGGCGTGGAGCCGTCCGACCTGACCCACATCATCCCCCACCAGGCCAACATCCGCATGATCGACTTCATCGCCAAGAAGTTCGACTACCCCAAGGAACGCTTCCTGCTCAACCTTGATCGCTGCGGCAACACCTCCTCCGCATCCGTTGCCCTGGTCCTGGCGGAAAACATGAACAACGGCACCATTAAGCCGGGCGACCTGGTGCTTACCATGGCCTTCGGTGGCGGGCTCTCCTGGGGCGGGCTTTTGATCAGGTTCTGATCCGCTTCACGGAAATCCCTTGTCCAATGTGCGAAAATGCCGGAGTTCGTGATCACCACGATACTCCGGCATTGTTGTTTGCAGCGTAAAAAAGCCCCTCACCTCGATCAGAGCGCCCCGCACTGTCTCAGCTGCCGCCGCACCTCGCTGTGATCCGGGACATAGCGGCTGACCAGCTTCCAGAAGAGCGGCCCGTGGTTCGGTATCCTGATGTGACAGAGTTCGTGGATGATCACATAATCGAGACAGGGGAGCGGCGCCTTGATCAGGTTCAGGTTGAGGCAGATGCGACCGGTGCGGTAGGAATAGCTCCCCCAGCGGCTCTTCATGCTTCTGATCACGATTGGTGGAAGCGGAAAAGCTTCCGCCTCAATTCTGCGGTGGCATTCCCTGGCCCGCTCCCCGAAGAGTTCCACTGCACGCAGGCGGTACCAGGCGTCGAGCACAGCGGCAAGCTGTTCATGATCATGCCCCTGGCTGCTGCGCACCACCAGCTCGTCGCCTTGCAGAGTAACCACCTGGCCTTCTCCCTGCTCCACGCGCAACAAGTACTCCCGCCCCTGGTAGGTGATGACCGCACCGCCGCGCAACTGCTGAACCTTCTGCGGGGGACGGCTGTCCAGCCGCTGCCAGACCGTCCGGATCCAGTTGGCCTTGCGTGCAACGAAAGCCCTGATCTCCTCCAGCGGGGTACGCAGGGGAACCCTGACCCACACCGACTTGTCCGGCCTGACAGTCAACCCTAAGCTCCTGCGTCGCGAACGGCAATAGCGGAAGGGGATCGTCATCCCCTGGTGGACAACCTCCATGGCCGTCAAGGCTCCGCCCCTCTGGCCTGCCCTATGCTGATACGTTCCACACTCAGCGCAGCAGTTCCAGGGCCTGATCGGCCGCCCGTTGCGCCGCGTTAACGCAGTCGTTCAGGCCGATGCCGCGATAGGAGTTACCGGTTAGGATCAGGCCGGGATGACAAGCCAGCCGCTCCTCCAGGTGCTTAAGCCTCTCCCCGTGACCGACGGTGTACTGGGGGATGGCTTGGGGATGGCGGAAGATCCGGATAAAAGAGGGCGCCGCGATAATACCCATGACATCTTTCAGATCCCCCCTGACCCGGCCAAGCAGTTCGTCGTCACCCATGTGCACATAGTCGGGAAAACAGGCCCCGCCCACCATGCTGCGCAAAAGCACCCTTCCCTCCGGCGCCCGGTTCTCGAACATGCTGGAGTCCCAGAGGGTTCCCAGGATGCTGCGCCCCTCTTTTTTGGGGATCAGATAGCCGAAACCGTCCAGGGGGTGGCTGACCCGCTCCCGCTCATAGCCGAGGCAGACCACCGTCATGCTGGCATAGGGGATGCTCTCCAGGATCGAAGCGATCCCTGTGTCACAGTCGCGGAGCATGTCGCTGGCCGCATGGGCCGGCGAGGCAACGATCACCAGATCGGCGTCATACTCGCCGCCGTCACGGCAACCGACTCTCCAGGCCGCGCTCTTCCCCCGCCTGACCCGGCTCACCTCCCGGTCCGCCATGACGATCCCCCCCAGGGAGGCCGCCAGACTGTCGGTGAGATACTGGATGCCCGGACGGAAGGAGGTCAGCACCCCTCCCGGTCCGGCAGCAGAGGAGACCGCCTTCCCGGCGGCCCGTTCCCGCTTCTTCTGTCTGGCCAGCCTGACCATGGCCCTGATCAGGCCGCCGTACTCCCGCTCCAGCTGGGCGATGCGGGGGAAACAGGAGACCAGCGACATGGTCTCCGGGTCGCCGGCAAAGATACCCGAGACCATGGGTGAGATCAGTTTGTCCAAGGCTTCCCCTCCCAGGCGGCGGCGGGCGAAATCAGCCAGGGACTCGTCAACCCCCGCAGGGGCACGGGCAATGAAGGGGGTCGGCTCCAGGGCCAGGCGCAGCTTGCCGGGCCAGGAAATCAGGCGGCTCTTGAGGAACGTCCCCCCCCCCTCGGGGAGGCGGTGCAGCTCTCCGTCGGAATAGATGAAGCGCTTGCGGGCATTGTCGTTGCTGCGCAGCAGATCGCTGCTGACGCCTACGGCGTCGCACAGTTCCAGGGTCTGGGGCTTGCTGTCCAGGAAGCCGTTGGGGCCCCACTCGCAGATGTATCCATCCTCGTGGATGCTGCGGATCTTCCCCCCTGGCCGCTGCTCCTTTTCCAGCAGCACAAGCTCCAGTTGTATGCCGCACGCCAGCGCTTTCTCCCGCAGCAGCCAGGCCGTTGCCAGGCCGGATATGCCGCCGCCGACAATGATCGCTCGTTTCATGGGACGTTTCCCTCCATGGCGTGGATAGTACGTTGACGAAAAGTGGCTGTCAAGGTTGGGCGGCCGTATTGACATGCCGGGCAAGGCGACTTACATTGTTCTCAAAATCAGTGTATTTATGGGCAAAGGAAAGAGCATGTCACAGACCGATTACTACAAAACCCTCGGAGTGGACAAGAAGGCCACCCCCGATGAGATCAAGAAGGCCTTTCGCAAGCTGGCGGTCAAGTACCACCCGGACCGCAACCCGGGCGACAAGTCCGCCGAGGAGAAGTTCAAGGAGATCAACGAAGCCTACGCCGTGCTCTCTGATCCACAGAAGAAGGAACAGTATGACACCTACGGCTCCAGCGGCTTCCACAAGCAGTACAGCCAGGAGGACATCTTCCGCAATTTCGACTTCGGCGGAACCTTCCGCGACATGGGCATGGGCGGGGGCGAGGACATCTTCTCGCGCCTGTTCGGCGGCGCGTTCGGCGGCGGCATGGGCCGGGGCGGCCGGACGGGACGGGGAGGATTCAGGCCCGGCCCCCAGCGGGGCAGTGATCTGGAAATGGAAACCGATGTGAGCTTCCGCGATGCGGTTAACGGCGCCGAGAAGGTGATCGCCTTCCGCCGCAACGGCGTTCGGGAAGAGCTGAAGGTGAAGATCCCGGCCGGCGTGGACAACGGCAGCAGGATCCGTATCAGCGGCAAGGGGAGCCCGGGCGAGGGGGGCGGTCCGTCGGGCGACCTGTTCCTGGTCATCCGCACCCTGCCCGACCCGGTATTCACCCGCGACGGCGGCGACCTGTTCGTGGAGCGCTCGATTTCCTTCAGCTCGGCCTGCCTTGGGGTCTCCCTGGATGTGCCCACCCTGGAGGGTGACAAGCGCATCAAGGTGCCGGCCGGCATCCAGCCCGGGACAAAGATCAGGCTGAAGGGGTGCGGGGTCAAGACCCTCTCGTCCAACACTAAGGGCGACCTGTACGTGAAGATCGGCGTGCATGTGCCGGAGCGGTTGAACGGCGAACAGAAGAAGCTGGTTGAGGAGCTGGCCCAGAAAGGGTTGTAGACAGAAGAAAATGAAGTGAAGCGGGATTCAGGGGCGGGTCATCAGACCCGCCCCGTTTTTTTCTGAAATCAATTAACCATGGTTCAGCACGGGACGTTAAAATCACGTGCTTTTCTTCGTGGTCTTCGTGCCTTCGTGTGAAAATCGGCATTTTGAATCATCCCTTGCCGACCATCAGCACCACGGCGTGAGCCGAGATCCCCTCCCCCCTGCCGGTGAAGCTCAACCCCTCCTCGGTGGTGGCCTTGACATTGACCCGATCAACCGTGCTCTTCAGCACCCGGGCGATGTTCTCCCGCATGGTTGCGATGTGGGGCGCCATCTTGGGACGCTGGGCGATGATGGTGGCATCCAGGTTGCCCAGGCAGTACCCCTTCTCGATCGCCAGGTTAGCCACATGCTCCAGAAGTTTCAGGCTGTCGGCCCCCTTGTAGGCCGGGTCGGTGTCGGGGAAGTGCTTGCCGATGTCCCCTTCGCCCAGGGCGCCCAGGATAGCGTCGGCAATGGCGTGCAGCAGCACGTCGGCGTCGGAATGCCCCAACAGTCCCTTCTCCCAGGGGATATCCACCCCCCCCATGATCAGCTTTCTCCCCTCAACCAGTTTGTGGACGTCGTAGCCGTGTCCGATGCGCATGTGCGGTATTCTCCTTTTCAGTCGTTATTTCTGTTGATCAGGTTCACGATCACCTTGACGATGGTTTCCTTCTCCTCGGGCCGGCTCTCGGCGATGAGGAGCGTCAAGGCCACCAAGGCGTTGTCCGCCAGCCGCTTGCCGCCGTCGGGGCGGTAGAGGATGCCGTTCATGCCAAGAAAGTAGATGAACAGGGCCGCGGCGATCCGCTTGTTTCCGTCGCTGAAGGCGTGGTTCTTGACCACGAAGTAGAGCAGGTTGGCCCCCTTCTCCTCCACGCTGGGATACAGTTCTTCACCGCCAAAGGTCTGGTAGATGGCACCCAGGGCGCTCCTGAAACCCTGATCCTTCTCCACGCCGAACAGTCCGTCAAACTCCCCCTTCATGGATGAGACAAGCTCCATGGCCTCGTCGTAGCTGATGACGTGAAGCGCCTGGCGAGTAGTCTCCTCCATGGCCAGGGTGCCGTGGTCGTAGCGATCCAGCAGCGTCAGGGCATAGGCATAGTCGCCGATCACCCGCATCACATCCTTGCCGGTCTCGCTCACCAGTTCCTGATTGGAGAGGGTGCGGGTGAGGAGTTCCATAGTGCGGCGCATCTCCTGCAACCTGGCGCTCTCCTCCCTCAGCCGCTGCTCGTTGACCGTATACCCTTTGACGATATGCTCCTTCAGCACCCGCGTTGCCCACTGGCGGAAGCGCGTACCCTGTTGGGATTTGACCCGATAGCCGACGGAGATGATGACGTCGAGGTTGTAATGGCTGGTATCGTAGGTTTTACCATCAGCGGCAGTTATTCGGAAATTCCGAATAACTGCCGCATCCTCAAGCTCACCTTCCTTGAAGATGTTTTTGATGTGTTCATTGATAGTCGGCACTGTTTTCCCAAACAATTCCGCCATCTGCTTTTGCGTCAGCCAGACGGTTTCCCGGTCGAGACGGACCACAAATGAAGTGGAACCGTCCGGGCTCTGGTAGAGGATTATTGAACTATCAGCTGTGGCCATCCGCCTCACTTTCTCATCGCCTCCTTCTCCTTTCGCGCTAGCCGACCGATCCGGCATCACCGCCCCCTGCGTCTTCATCCGCCAGGAGACTGTGGGGAAGAATGGCATTCGCCTCGCTGACCGGGAGTTCCTGCACATCCCTGAGTTTTCTCCCGACGGCCCGTGATCTGGTCTTGGCCTTCTCGATGGTTTCCGAAGCCTGATGGAGCTTCTTCTGCACCGACTCCAGCACATCACCGTATTTGGTCCACTCGGTCTTCACCGCGGCCAGCAGGTTCCAGACCTCGCTGGAGCGCTTCTGGATGGCCAGGGTGCGGAAGCCCATCTGGAGACTACTCAGAATGGACCAGAGCGTGGTCGGCCCGGCAATGACGACTCGACACTCGCGCTGTATGAACTCCGTCAGACCGGTCCTTCGGATCACCTCGGCGAAGAGCCCCTCCACCGGCAGAAAGAGAATGGCGAAATCGGTGGTCTTCGGCGGGTTCAGATATTTGGAGCAGATATCCGTGGCGCAGGCCTTGACCCGTACCTCCAACTGCCTGCCCGCCGCCTCGACCCCATCCAGGTCGCCCCGCTCCTGAGCCTCCAGAAGCCGTTGATAATCTTCCACCGGGAACTTGGCGTCAATGGGAAGCCACACAGCCTCATCCCGGTCGTTGCCCTGCCCGGGAAGCCTGATGGCGAACTCCACCCGCTCGCCCCCCCCCTTTGTCGCCAGGTTGGCGACATACTGATCGGGAGTCAGAACCTGCTCCAGGAGCGCACCCAACTGCACCTCCCCCCAGGTCCCGCGGGTCTTCACGTTTGAGAGCACCTTCTTCAGGTCGCCGACGCCCGATGCCAAAACCTGCATCTCGCCCAGTCCCTTATGGACAAGTTCCAGCCGCTCGCTCACCTGCCTGAACGATTCCCCCAGACGCTTTTCAAGGGTACCCTGGAGCTTTTCATCGACGGTCTGGCGCATCTGTTCCAGCTGCTTCGCGTTATCGGCCTGCATGCTCTGAAGCTTGCCTTCCATCGCGGTTCGCAACTCTTCCAGTTTCTTTTCGTTGGACTCGGATAGCCTGCCGATGGCCAGAGACATGGACTCCAGTTGCGACTTTTGCTGGTTTGCCATCTCTCCCATGGTGGTCGTAGTGGATTCCGTTATCCCCTTCAACGTAGAGATAACCTCTTCCCTCAACTGTTTGGCGCCCACGGCGGATTCGCTCCGGATACCATCGAGCTTTTCACCGCTCGTCTGGGTCAGGTGCGTGATTTTCCCGGAGAAGGCATCCAGCTGGGCCTTTTCCGCAACCGCCAGATCTCTCAAGGTCCTGACCATGGTCTCGGAAATGCCGTTCAGCGTGGTAACCACTTCTTCCCGAAGCTGTCTGGCCCCGGCCGCTGATTCCGTTCGAACGGCGTCGAGCTTATCTCCGCTGGCCTGGGTAAAGGCGGAGAGTTGGTTGGAGAAGGTATCCAACTGCATCTTCTGCAAACTGGCGGCCTCAACTATCCGTTGCATGAGGGATCCGCCGAAGCTCTTGAAGACCTCCGCAAGTTCCTGGCGCTGATCTCTCGCCGCCTTCCCTGATTCATCCCTGCTCCGGCCTGCTTCTTCCCGTACGGCACGTTCCGTCCTGTCCAAAGCCGGCAAAAAAGAATCAAGGCGGGGAGCAAGGAAGGAGACATCGTTCCGGGATGTCTTTTTGAGGATAATGAGCAGAAGGATTACGGCGGCTGCCAGCAGCGCCAACACTGCGAAAAGAATACTATCGGTCACAAAAAACTCCCCTGGATGAACCATCGATTCTACGTCAGTTTCCTGTCTTTCTTCCGCGCCAGTTCCGGATTCTCGATCTCCCGGATATGCTCGTGCCCGACCCTGGCCAGCCAGCGCTTGAACGGCTCGGCCTTGGGTGAGGGGATGGATTGAATGATGCGGAAGAGACCTTCGGTGTTGGCGCACAACATCCGTTGCAACCCACCTGAAGTTTCAATGGAAAGGGTATGTACAATCTGTACCCAGCCTTTACCAAGCTCCGGATCACGACGCAGGATCTTGTTGTTTCATGGATTCTTTCCGTTCTTTACGAACAGTCCGGTACCTCTGTTTTGAATGAGTGGGAAGTTCCGGATACTGGGCTTCCAAATCCCCACGCTTCAGCATGGGTATCACGTAGTGAATACGTACACTGTCAGGTTTTCTGCCCAACAAATCCGCCAACTCCCGCAGTGATCTGAAATCGTTCCGGCACAACTCCAGAATAGTCTTCTCAACTAGGAGTCGATTTATGCGTCCCTTTCCTCGCACCAAGGAAGCAATTTCCCATAACGTATCGTTGTATTCGGAGTCTTGCCGGTAATGTTCGGAGTCCT
>MTLE01001732.1_pt1 | contig 15455 bp, 12 predicted proteins | sample 1982461 | NCBI WGS metagenome assembly MTLE01 (sample SAMN05712605, study PRJNA340218) | biofilm metagenome | isolation source: sample SPL anode biofilm adapted to -200 mV | place: USA | collected 2012-02-03
AATAACAACCTGCGTAAGAAGCTGTCGGGATGAAAACCGATAAACTTCTGCCACCTCAATAAATTTACGTGGAATATTCCGGATACTTTGTTGTGTATTTATTGTGACAGGAATTAATGCTGCTTTAGCTATCACCAGTATCTTCATTGCTTCACCAATACCTACCAGCATAATAAGCAACGGGATCCAGCCTAAAACGGGGATCTGGCTGATGGCTTTGAATGACGGATAGACATAAGTTTCAACTGTTTTAGATAGCCCAATGGCGACGCCTAAAAGTAACCCGGCGCTCGCACCAATCAAAAATCCCCAACTTACGCGGATTAAGCTGATTTCCAGATTGCTCCAGAGTTCACCTGAAACCCATAAATCAACAAAAGTCTCTTTTACTAATGCCGGTTCTGGCAAAATCATCGAAGGTAGCCATTCGTGAGTCGTTGCTACCTGCCATAACAGCAGCACCAGTAGTGGTAATAAAATTGCCCAGAAAAAATTTTGAACAGGCAAACCTAACCATGAAAAATGCCGCCATTGATACGAACTGATAAATGATCGGTAGCGCGAGAATTTCCTGTAAAACGGCAGGCTGGTATCAATAGTTGTTGTGTTTTCTTGCTGTGACATATCCCATTCCTCAATTGAGTGATGAAAGTGAAAACTGGCTACGAAAGATCATGCGTAATGCGGAATAAAACAGAGGCAGCGCTAATAATAAAAATGCGGATTGCAGACTAAAATAATCCCCCCAAAAGCCACCGAGAAATCCCCCTGTTAATCCGCCGGCAGGGCCAACAAGAGCAATGACGCCGGCAATGTTTCCATGACCATGAACATTACTGATGCGGGAAAAACTTGACAGATTTACCGTTTGTAATAAACCAAGTGATAAACCGAGCAGTAAACTGCCTGGCCACAAGATCCATTCAGATGTTGTTGAACCAATGATGATGAGTGAAAAAACAGATAACAACAGGCTGAAGATATAGACTTTTTGCAAGCCATATACCGGAATCATTTTTCCAAGAAAGAAGAGAGCAACGATAAAAGATATCCCTTCCGCTGAAATAAGATTGGCGGCTGAATGTACAGGGAAGTGAAAAACATTAATAGCGATTGGGACTATAAAGAAACTAAAATAACCTATCGCTGCCTGAAGAAAGAACTCAATAAGACAGATTTCACGTAATGGTGCTTCAATAATAATATTACGTAATTGTTTTACTAATTCATCCAGGGTTAACAGACGATTACGCTTTTGCGAGCGGTTATAGTTTTTGAACACAGCGGATGCTTCAAAAATGGTTAGCAAGAATATAGCAGCAATGGAATAATAAGCGCCTGAGAATCCAAACCAGGCAACAATCAGAGTGGCAAGCCCGGGGCCGAATAGTAAGACTCCGATAAGCGAATTTGCTCTCATCCATCCAGCTTTTGCTTCACCAATAAGACTTAACTGAGACATAAATACCGTATTAAGGGATACAAACCGAAAAGACATAAAAAAACTAATTACGGTTGTCGTCATCATGAGAAATAATGGTGAAGAAAAAAGAGGTGTAATAATGTAGCCAAAGCCAATCAGCAAGCTGCCAATAATAAACAATTTCAATGGTCCGAACTGTTCAATAAGAATACCTATTGGTAATGCCATGAACAAAAGACCAATACTTTGAGCGGATGCAATTAATCCTAGCTGGGAGGATGAGGCACCTAAATCCATCGCATACAAGACAGTTACTACTCTTGCCAGGCCGAACCCGGTTCCGCTTAATACTGATATCAGGAAAAAGTGTAACCAGAATTGTCTTTCTTGTATTGAGTATTTCAGATTTTTCCATCTGCTCATTCGCTGTATTCTCCCCGATTTATTAGTGTATTATTTGCACATGAGTAGATTGGCAAACAAACCTATGAATAAGCCTATATAAAAAATTAAAAAGCGTATCGCCATATGACGATACGCTTCAAATATCACGATTTTATATTTCCATTTGCATCACGAGCTTGCCAGAAATTTTGTAATCCTAAGTCTTCCAGTCCTTTTTTAAGGTATTTTGTTTCAAACCAACTATCCACATCAATATCTTTACGGATAAGTTTGAATTCTTTAGCTGCTGCAGTGGCTTCTTTGTAATGCTCAATAAATGACTCATCAAGTAATGGGCTCAGGCGATCTTTAAATGAAACTCCATCATGATCTCGTTTATATGCTTCATAAGTAACACCGGAACGGGCCCAATATTTCAGATTCTGGTCACGGTTGTTTTCGTCAGAAACCCATGCGTTTTCTTTTAATATGGCTGTCACTACACGTTGCACAATTTCAGGATGCTGTTGTTCGAAATCATCGGTGACTAAAACATGTGTAGATCTGGCAAAATCTGGTGATTTATTTTTAGTGCTATAAACAATACGGGCTAATCCTTTGTCTACTAATGGGTAAATTTCAGGGCCAAACCAACCGCCATCAATATCTTTTGTAGCCAATGCGGTTTGCATTGTGGCTGAATCCATATTGATGGTCTTAAAGTCTTTTTCTGTTAAACCCAAACTTTTATATACCTTGATTTGTACTAACTGAAGATTTGTCCCTTTAAAAATGGCAATTTTCTTGTCTTTCAGGTCTTCAATACTCTTTGCTGTTGAATCAGCAGGCACTGCCAGATAAGTAGGCGATAAATGATCAGAGGCCAGAATCAGTTTGGTTTTCAAACCACCGGCACGAGCTACAATAGCGGGTAGATCGCCTTGCCAGGCAAAGTCGAGTTGCTTATTGGCAATCGCTTCATTAACTGCCGGGCCAGCACCTTTAAAAAAGCTCCACTCAATTCTGATTCCGTCCTTTTTGAACTCATCGTCGATTGTTCCTTTGATCTGGGCAGTGTTAAATGCGGTTCCGCCAGCAACCGGAATACCACCAACACCCACAGATGCGATACCAAAATGAATTACTTTTACCGGCTCAGCGGCTTGAGATGTAGAAAGAAAAGAAGCTAATAACATTAAGCTTCCGATAGCCTTTTTATTAAATTTCATATGCTTCCCTATGTTTTAATCAATGAGTTTTTGTTTTACATGAATCGCCGTGATTTTTTAAAGTAAGGGTTGAATCTCTTTAAAATTGTTTTGATGTTTATTTATGGTCGCATAATTAACCGGGTCTTTTGAAATATCAAATAGTAAGATTTATAAAAAAACCATCCGATATATTAATAACGATGCATTGGGATTGCTTATGAACACAGCCGATATAAACCGGCTGTGTTCATTGCAGATGCCTGTTATAAACCAGCATCTGCTCTCAGTTGTGCAACTTTGTCTGTGCGTTCCCATGTGAAGTCAGGTTCGTCGCGCCCAAAATGACCATATGCAGCAGTACGAGAATAGATAGGTCGTAATAAATCAAGTTCCTGAATAATACCTTTCGGACGCAAATCAAAATTACGCTCGATAATAGCGACTATCTGTTCATTGCTGAATTTACTGCTACCCCATGTATCTACGGTGATACTAACTGGTTTAGCTACACCAATTGCATATGCAACTTGTACCTGTACTTGTTTGGCAATTCCTGCGGCGACTAAGTTTTTGGCTACATAGCGGCCTGCGTAGGCTGCTGAGCGATCCACTTTTGACGGGTCTTTACCGGAAAATGCACCACCACCATGAGGTGCGGCACCGCCATAAGTGTCGACAATAATTTTACGCCCAGTCAGGCCGCAATCGCCTGCAGGCCCGCCGATAACAAAACGCCCGGTCGGGTTAATCAGAAATTTCGGATTTACTAACCATTCTTTAGGAAATACAGGTTTGATAATTTCCTCAATCACTTGCTCTGAAAGCTGTGCATGTGAAATATCCGGGTGATGCTGGGTAGATAAAACGATGGTATCGACATCAATGACCCGACCAGTGTCACCATCATAACGTAATGTAACCTGTGATTTAGCATCAGGACGAAGCCATGGCTGGCGGCCATCTTTTCTTAGCTCAGCCTGACGTTCAACCAGACGATGGGCGTAATAAATCGGAGCTGGAAGTAACAATGGTGTTTCATCATTGGCATACCCAAACATTAACCCCTGATCACCCGCACCCTGATCAAGATCTAACCCCTGATTTTCATTAACGCCCTGTGCAATGTCGGGTGATTGCTTGTCATAAGCCACCAAAACAGCACACGTTTTATAATCAAAACCTACTTCCTGGCTGTCATAACCAATACGCTTGATCGTATCGCGTGCAATCTGGGTATAGTCGACATTTGCGGTCGTGGTAATTTCACCGGCAAGCACTACCAGTCCAGTATTGATCAGCGTTTCTGCTGCTACCCTGGCATGCTTATCCTCTGTCAGGATCGCATCAAGAATGGCATCAGAAATTTGATCGGCCACTTTGTCCGGGTGGCCTTCAGAAACAGATTCAGAGGTAAAGAGAAAATCAGTCATGTATTTTTTCCATTTATTTATCAATAAGAAATTAAACGTTATTTACTAAACGATCCAAATGGACGGTATTGGGATGTCTTGCTGCTTCCTCTGCATGACGAACAGCACCGGTTTCATTAATCACCTCATCCGGCTCAATCACCCACACACCTGCAAGGTCGACATCACCCCGGCGGGCACGAAATTGTGTATAGTGTTTTTGATAGAGCGGCCCGGTGATATGGTTATGGATAGGGCGGCCCTTGATCTGAAAGCTGCGGCCGTCTTTAGCACGTAAATTGATGGCTACTTTTCGGTTGAACCAGATGCTGTGCGTCAGATTTTTATTACTCTGCGAATGTTCCAGAACTTGCAATAAATGCACATTCCCATCTTCTCCGGCATGAATCGATTGTTTATGCACTACGTGAGGAACACCGTCGAAACCTGTAGTGGCAAGCACTTTTATTGTTTCGTTATCGTTCAGCAAGGCGATCAGCTCAGCCGTTAGTTTTATACTCATGATTAATTCCTTTTAATAAACGCGGGCCAGATCGGAATCAGGGTGATTGCCGCAACGGCGATAATCATCAAATGTGACATCCAGATCATATTTGGTACGGATAGCCTGCAATCCTTTTGCTAACTTGATGTAGTAGTCGAGAGATGGCGCGCGCTGATCATGAAACTCCGAGCCAGGGCGGGGAACCCAAACGGTATGAACTGTCGTTACACCGTGTTCGGCTAAAGCTTCAGCCTCATCCAGAGTGGAATTCAACGCATCAGATTCGTTTTTGAATCCGTAAGGCAACGCGAGTTCAACACCACCAACAATGCCGGTACCTACGTTCCCGCGACCAAAAATATCAACAGCAGCTATCAGTCTGCGTCGCCATTCCTGATAGCCGACAGATTTAGCCTTACCCGGACATATCCAATTGAATAGATCTTCATTAAGCACTTCCAGGTCCGTCGTATAACTGGTGAGACCAGTTTCTTCATATAACTGGGCTAACTGCCGTTCATTAAAGGCGGATGAAATCAGCTGGCTGGAGAATTTTTTAGTTTTGAAGTTTTCACCGATAGCCTGCAATGTATCGATATAGAGTTTTACCTCGCGATCAAATAATTCTTCACCATTCAATACCGAGCCACCGGTCAGGCAAATAGCAGTGAAATTCCCCGATTCTTTCAGTGCTTCGCCTACAGCATCACGGATTTCTTGCAAACGCAGTTGAGGGGGAACTTTTAGCTGTGTTTGCTGGGCTTTGTTGTGCGTATTAATGTCGCAATAACGGCAACCACCGCCATCAGCCCAGAAGTAGCAATAGCTTGATTGCATAATATTCAGGCGTTGTGGGCGGGCACTAACAATATGCTCAAGTGGAACACCTGAAGCAGAAGTCTTGCTGTAATAGGCCGGTTTTCGCCAAAGTTCTACAGTTTCAATAAACTCGCCATCATCCAGGATCACAAATTGATTATCGCGAAAATCAATAATATATGGGTGATCTGCAAGTGGGGTGGGATCTGCAAGAATGGAGGTTCCGTCTCGTAGCAACAGCGATTGTGGCACCGGCTTGAAAGTGTTATCCCGGGATCCAAATAATGATGATGTTCTGACCTGATGAATTTCAGGATTAACATTGGCCAAAGCTGCATCGGTATAATGCACACCTCGCCGCTGCACATCTATTTTTATGGCAATGAATCGGGGGAAGTCGGGGTGTTTGGAAAGAGTCTCACTAAATGAAAGCTCATTGCGTAACTTATTTTGCACAATAGAAACCATTCTCTGTCAGCCTTATTTTAAGACAAAAAACAATGATTAATTATCAACAGGTATGAGCATTTTCTGGAAATATTCTTTGCCAATTAACTAATTAGATCTTAATTCATTAAGAAATGTCTTTTTTAGCTTTAGATGTTCGGTGATTTTTAGTGGCTATTTGCATAAAACAGAAAAGCAAATGAGGGTGGTCTTGATTACCATATTCATGGCGAGTTCTTTTTATATAAAAATTCATTCATTTTAACTTTAAATAGATTCGAACAGAATAAATGCATGGTAGAAGATGTCAGCCATATCATGTTGTCACGTGTATTGATGGAGCTATATATGAAAAAAACTAAATTGGCGTCACTAGGATTAATCGGCTTGACGTTAAGTATGGCCAGTGTTCCGCTGTTTGCTCAGAATTCACCATCTTCAGATAATAAATCATCGGTTATTCATGAAAAATCAGACAGCACAAACATTACGAAAGAGACACTGGATTTTTTTCGTTTGAAACCAAATCACAAAGTGATCGATGTATGGCCTGGTGACGGTCATTTGACAGAGAATTTAGCACCATATCTGAAAGAAAATGGATTATTAATTACAGCACTTGAACCTGGTAATACCCCAGAGCGAAAACTTCATCGGACGGAATTTCTGAATAAACTGGCTGATGATAGTGACAAATACAGTGATACCCGGCTTGTAACTTTCGATGCGCCAAAAGGAAATCTTCGTCCCGTTGGTGGTGTTGATCTGATTGTTACAGATAATAATATCCAGACATGGGAAAAGGAAAGTGCACTAGATGGCACGTTAGCTGCGTTTTATGTGGCATTAAAATCAGGTGGGGTACTTGGTGTTATTAATAATCAGAATGAATCCGGAGTAAAAAATGATTTGATTATTTCTAAGGCCAATGTTGCCGGATTCATTACTGATGGGCGCCAAAATGTAGGCGATACCGGTTCTCAGGCTCTTCGTTTTAAAAAACCGGCAGATGCACCGGTTCCATCCGATGTGGTTAAATTTGTTCGTACTGAATGATGTATTTATGTAATAAAAAGGCCGCGATTTACGCGTAATGCCAGTCAGTTAAGAAACTGACTGGCATTTTTCAGGATAACGTTTAGGTCTTCGTTTCACCACTCTCGGGCAACTTCTTTCCCGTCGGCCCGGTAAAATCAACACTTCTGCCATCTCATATATCGTATTCAACTGACGTGGTACTGCGCCCGGTGAATTGGTATACGGCAACCCAATCAACAGTCTGAATATCTGTGCCAGCATCCCGGTAAAACTGAGTTCGCACGGATAATACTCGCCCTGTAAGTGCTGACTCATTTTGAGCATCTGATAACGCACCAGGTTGTACGTGAGTAAGATGCCCCATAGTTCCTGTCTGACCATCTGCGGTAATTTACTTCGCAGCGTCAGACGGTTTCCTAACATGTATTGTTTCTGTTCCCGGAAACCTAATTCGATTTCCCAACGATGGGTATACAACTCTGCCACATCATCCACCGGATATTTCAAGACATCTGTCATTGATGTCAGCACCTGGGTTTCCTTCCCTTTTACATTCCGGGTAATTAATCGCACTTCAAGTTGTTCCGGTAAATCCGGCCATAATTTCCGGGCTCGTGGATTTGAACTCAACCGAACGATGGCTTGTTTCTTTCCAACCCTGCGCACCACTTCATATTGTGTGCCTTTCTTCAACGGAATTAGCCAGTGTCTTTCCGTTCCACTGCTGTGCCAGCGATGCAATAATCCTAATGAATAGAAACCCTTATCGAATAAAGTCAGGCTATGGTCAGGTGTATTGTCAATCAGTTGCTCGGCCAATTTCATTTCATTGACGTTGTAATCATCAAACGCACTGGCGGTAATAAGATGACTACTCAGTTCCATCTGACAAACCATTCTGACTTGTGGGTATTCACTCGGTTTGCCTGTAGTGATTTGTCGTGAATAGGTCTGGTTGTTTTCTGGCGTATCAGGTAATCGCCAAACCACACCATCAACGCCGAGCAGAGTTAAACCACAAAATACAGGATGGTTAGCTTGTTGGTGCCAGTAGGATTGCGTCTTTTCAAACAGCAGGCGGACAGCGTCCTCGCCAAGTGACTGGCGGCGCTGGATGACGGCACTGGGAGCAACAAAGGGCTTGCCATCACTGTTCACGATGTCCATCGTATTGACGATAGTGGCCATCGATTTATCGTTGTAGATAGCCATGCCAATCAACAGCCAGACCATGCTTTCGAGCGGTAATTTGCGCTTTCTGAAGGTGACGGTATCAGTCTGAGCCAAAGCCTGAGAAATTAGGTCTGCGGGTAAAAGGTCATGCAGTGAGTCAATCCGCGAAGGTGCATGAATATTGATAATATCGAGAGCGTGGGAGAGCTGCATAAAAAAATCCAGTGACCTGAGATCACTGGATTTTGATCCTTCTAACCAATCAGTCAATGCTTAACTGATCGGCATTACCTCTTGTGAGGCGCTTCTTTTTTCGAATAGTAGTCGCCCCCATAACAATAACCACCACGCTCATAAGTACATTAATTTAATGCCATGTGAGTAAGGTAACTGCGTCCCCCCTAAACTCGTGCTACCTTGCCTGATACTTCTGATCGTCCTTCAGGGATTGATCGGTTCTTCAACATTGATTGCAGCGTTAAGGAAAAACTATGCGAAGGGATGTGGTTGCCGGTATCGATTCATCAACTCAGTCTTGCACTGTGATGTTAAGGCACCTGGAAACCGGAGAAGTGTTGGCGTTAGCCCGCAGCCCGCATCCTGCGACCACGCCGCCATGCAGTGAACAGGATCCGGAAGCCTGGTGGTCGGCACTGTGTGCGGTATTCACGGAGTTGAAGCCGTGGTTACCACGGATTGCTGCCATTTCCGTGGGGGGACAGGGTCATGGCCTGGTGCTTCTGGATGAACATGACAAACCGCTGCGTCCTGCCAAGTTGTGGAATGACACCGAGTCAGATCCGCAAGCCAAAAAGCTGTTGCAGTTATTTTCCCCGGCGGAATGGGCTACGCTCACCGGCTCCGTTCCCGGGCCGGCCATGACGATATCGAAACTCGCCTGGACAGAAGAAAACTGCCCGGGACTGTTAGACCAAAGCCATAAAATCATGCTGCCGTTCGACTATCTGGTCTACCGGCTGACGGGGCATTGTGTAACCGAAAGAGGCGGCTCATCCGGGACAGGATATTTTAATCCGTTCACAAACGAATGGGTGCCAAAATTGGCCGAGGCGATCAATCCGGCGATAGACTGGATATCCTGCTGGCCCCAGATTGTTCCCTCCAACTCACCGGCCGGACTGGTATCAGCAGCAGCGGGGTTCCCTGAACTGACCGGCGCCGTGGTGAGCGTTGGCACCGGCGATAATATGTCGGCCGCATTGGGCATGAACCTGAAAACCGGCGATCTCGGCATTTCGATCGGTACCAGCGGCACGTTATATGGGATCAGTGCTGACGGGATCACCGATGCCAGCGGCACGATTAACGGCTATGCGGATGCTGCCGACCGCTATCTGCCCATGATCACCACCCTGAATGCTGCAAAAGTAACCGACGCCTTTCGCCGCATGCTATCCGTCTCGACCGAGCTGTTTGATGAACTGGCACTATCCGCCCCGCCCGGCGCCAATGGCGTGACACTGATTCCATGGCTGGACGGCGAACGCACGCCTAATCTTCCGGAGGCTACCGGCACCCTGGTGGGCATCCGCACCACGACGACGAATGCGGATATCGCACGAGCCACCGTTGAAGGTGTGCTCTGTGGTTTGCTGGCCGGCGGAAAATTTCTGGAGAAAAACGGCGTGAAAAATACGGGGCGTATCGTTATCACCGGTGGCGGCGCAAAATCAGCAGCGTATCGGCAGATACTGGCCGATCTGACCAATAAGCCGGTATGGGTATCGCCACTGACAGAAACCGCCGCGGCAGGCGCCGCTATTCAGGCAGCCGCGGCTTTAAATAATTGCAGCAATGACGCGATGGCGGAAAAATGGCATATCCCATGGGTGTGTACTGCCGAGCCGGAACATGATGCCCGTGCTGTTCTGGAGCAGTACATTTCACGGATGAATATATTATCTGAAATTGTTTGGTAAGAGACTTATAAATGAAAAACTTAATATTTGATTTAGGCAATGTGATAGTCAGATGGGATCCTCATGGAATAATCGAGAATGTTCTTGAAAGCAAACCTTCAGATATTCTTGTGGAACAGTTTTTTAACCATCAGGACTGGTATGACGTTGATCGCGGTCTGAAAAAATTCGAAGACATTATCAGCAACACCTCCGCATTAACCAATCTGCCTGCGTTAACCGTCAAGGAAATCTACGATTCGGTTCCGGCATCGCTGCAAGTTATCGATGAAGGCCTGGCGCTATTACATAGAGCCAAAAAAGCAGGCTATGGTGTTTATGCCTTAACCAACATGGGGCTGGAATGCGCAGAATATCTTTCCCAAACCTATGAATTCTGGCATGAATTTGATGGCATGATTGTTTCGGGTGATGTGCACCTGATAAAACCGGAGCCGGCCATTTTTGAATTGTTGATTGATAAATTTCAATTAAACAAGGATGAGTGTGTATTCATCGACGATTCGCTGAAAAATGTAGAGATTGCCAATTCAATCGGAATCAAGAGTCTGCAGGTCGTGGATCATGGCGAGTTAAACGCACAGCTGCAGCAATTTTTTGATTTTTAAAAAATGATGCATCAGAGAAGGCAGATACGTTCAGACGAACGCATCTGCCTTCTCATCCATTATTCATTAATCAATTTTATCGCTGTCTCAAAATCGGTAATCAGGGTATTTAAAAGTCCTGAGCGCAATGCGGCGAGTATGGCCTGATATTTATCTTTACCACCGGCAACACCGATGACATTTTTGGTATTCCTGATCTGTTCTGTCGAGATCCCGAAACCTAATTTATCAATCGGACTGCCAATAATCTGGCCGGTAGAATCAATGAATGTGGTGCAAACGTCCGCGCATACATCCTGCGACAGCAGAGACGATTTCCATTCATCGGGCATGATATTGAGCAAGCCGGATGAACCCGTTTTCCAGTTGCCGATCCCGGTCACGATGACATCCAGCTGGGAATATAACTTCCTCGCTTCCGCAACAAACTGATCGGTCGCGATCTGAGACGCCAGTTCTTCACTTTCGACCCACATCGGCAAATAGATAGGATAAGCTTTCCCACCACATGAGTTCGCAAATTTGTGAATGAGATCGATAGGGCCCAGGCTGAATTCTATTTTTGGATGAACACCAGCCAGTTGCACGACCTGTAATGGTGGCAAATCATGCAATGCATTGACGGTAGATGACATTACCCTGCCCCAAGCCACGCCGACTTTCATGTCGTGTTCAAGAACGGAACAGAGATAATCGGATGTCAAATGGCCCAACTTGTCATTAAGAAGAGACAAGTCACCATAGGAATCCACCATGGACAACACGAGGGCATTGTCTAAAGAGTACTTTTTACAGATCGTTGCCGATAACTCTTCATCCAGCCCCTGCTGCTTGGGAAAAACAAACTTAACGTATTCGTTTTCAATCGCTTCTGTTAATAGGCGTGCGACTTTGAAACGGGAGATCCCCATCTCATCCGCTATCTCGCTTTTTGTTTTCATATCCGAAAAATATCTTTTCGCGACAAATGAATAGATATATTTAGGATTGTCAGAAAGCCATTTATTTGATTTATCTTCTGAAGCAGCGTCTGCCATCAAAATTCCCACCGAAACTGTGTGCCATGCCACTCTGCATTTGAATAGTACAGAGTATGATTTCAATCTTATCACGCATGTATAGCCAAAACATCGCCGTTCCTATCAGGCGGATCACAAAATCTTTGCTACGCCACAGAGAGCCGCCCGATCACAACATCGGTGTTTTTCAAGGTAAGTAATTGCTGAATAATTCGGTTTGGGTCAGTTGGGCAGAGAAATCACATCATCATCGACAATGATCTTAAAATTACCAATCTGTTCATCAGGCCAGACAATAGGCATTCCGTTTGCGGTTGCTGATCGCACTGAGCTTTGATAAATCAACTTACCGTTCTTCTCATACACCCGAATGAATTGGGCATCAGGCATAATCAAGCAACCCAATGGCACATCATTGACGTTATAGAACCTGACTTCAAACCGACCGTCAGGGCTCGTGCTGGTGAATGAGTAACTGTAGGCATGACATTCAGGATTTATATATGCGAGCCATCCAACATATATCGTTGCAACAAAAGTACAGATAATAAGGATGGCTTGTACTGGTTGCCTATAACTCGACATATAGATCCTTTTTGGCTCGCCATACCTGCCCGCATTATTCTCCAGAAAAGAAAGACATACATTTTCTAGACACCTGAAGATGAATCAACTTCAGCCGGAAGTTAGCTGCGTCGCCTGACTTGAGGTTGAAAGATATTATCCTTCTGGATCTGTTTGGTTGTATCCACCAGTCCGATATCTGGTTCACGTTCTTTTGTATTTTCTGAAAACGGAGAAACAGAAGAAACTCAGGTCGATAATCTGGAAAAAGGCATAAAGGAAGCGAAAAAGACCTCCAGCTCGTCCATTCATTTGTGCGGGAAACCAGATCAAAAAGACTGGTTTGAATGCTACAACTACGATTCGTGATATAAGAAAAACCGCATTAAAACTCATCCATAACCTCTTCCAGGTTATCCAGAGAAAAACAACGCTGATCGACTGTGTAGTCTTTTATATTCAGTTTCGACAGCAGATGTGCGGACTTGATCAGAAGCTGGTGCGGATTATATTTTTTAGACTGCCGTTTTACTTCCGCAATCAGAATGCGCTTACCCAAATCGTCAATCGCAACGATGTCTATTTCATTCTCACCTTTGCTGTCCCAGTAACCACCTATCCGGTTAAATTGCTTTGACTCGATCAGAATGGCTTCAAACAGTGTTTCCAGTTCTTTTCCTGAATACGTGTTGAAATCACGATCAATGACCTTCCGGAGGTATTCGTAGTTCTCCATCTCCACCGCACTGCGATTGGAGTAGATGAACCGGAACCAGAATTTTAAAAACGGATCGATAATTTCATACCGCACATCACGGGAAGTTTCTTTGGAGGTGATCGGGCGCATTTTTCGAATAATATCGAAATCGAGTTCCAGCTTTTCCAGTACTGGACCAACCCCGGCATCCAGATACGTTTCAATTCGTGGACGGGTGGTATGACCGATTGAGATGGCACCCAGCACATCAAAAAAAGCACGATGCTCGGAACCAAAATCTTCCACCAGACGATGAGCACCTTCTTTGATCAAAGGTGATGAGGCTGAAATCAGTTCATCAAATACACCGTCACGGGCATCATTCAGCCATTCGAGATATTTAGGTATTCCACCGGACAAGCACCACCAGATCAGCAGATTTGTCGCACTATAGCACTGATTATCCTGCATTACCTGCCTGATATAGCCTGGCGTGAGAGGCTGGATTTTAAAGAAGAGATCATCCCGGTTCAGGAGTGGCTGCTTCTGACCTTTAAAAATCTTCGTCATTAAATTGTAGAGAGAGCCGCAACAGACAAAATGCAGCATGGATTCGTTTTTATAACTATCCCAGAGATTCTGAAGGTCAGAGAACAGACTATTATTAACCTTCTCGATGTCCTGAAACTCATCAACAACCAGTGTCAATGGTGTCTGTCTGGCGTAATCGAAGAGGTATTCGAAAATATCCCGTAATGACTGTGGCTGGAAAAATCTGGCTCCCAACTGCTCAGCTATCACGGTATTAAACTCATCGACCAGTGCAGCTTCCGATTTACGGCTGATAAACAAGTATAAATACTTGCCTTCCAGTTTTGAAAAAGCCTCGTTGAGCAGGCGGGTTTTACCGACCCGTCGACGCCCGACGACAACACTCAAACGTCCTTTGGTTTCCGTAATATTGCATGACAATGCCCGAAGCTTCGCGAGTTGTTCTTCCCGATTATAAAACTTTTGCATAGCACACCCAATTAACGTACTAAAAATTACAGTAATAAATAGTACGGTAATTAATTGTACAATACCACTATAAAGCTCAATCACCAGAACACATAAAGCTGGTACTGAGTTTGGGGAAGATCAACTCATGCTGCAGATAACATATCGGGTGCTACGCCCGCCGGCATCGGTTTTAGACAAGCACCCCAGCTCCACCAGTTGTGTCAAATGGCGTGTTGCAGTTGCCCGGCTCACTTTAGCCACTTTCTGATATTGGCTGCTGCTGATGCCGAGTTCAAATTCACCATCCAGCAGACGGTTAAGCACCCTGACCTGTTCTGCCGATAATTGAGTCTGGTCGACACGTCGCCAGAAATTGGTTTTAGCAATGGTTTGATCGAGGCTATGCAAAGCATGCAGTAACGTGTCGTTCAGCGTCTCCAGAAACCAAACCAGCCACGATGTAATATCCATCCCGCCTTTCTGGGTCGACTCCAGTATCTCGTAGTAAGCTTTTCGCCTTTCCAGAATACTCACTGACATTGCATAAAAGCGGATCGATAACTTTTCACCCTGCGCCAATGCCAGATCCGTTAACAGCCGGGTGATACGCCCATTGCCATCATCCAGTGGATGCAAGGTCACAAACCACAGATGCGTGATAGCCGCACGAATAAAGAGATCTAATTCAGTTTCTGTTTTGGAACGATTAAACCACTCAAGGAATTTTTGTAGTTCAGCATCAAGAACAACGCGGGGTGGCGCTTCAAAATGAACTGTTGGTTTATCAATCCGGCCGGAGATCACCTGCATAGGCGTGTCACCTCTCCGCACACCACCCTGCACCGGATTAAACAGGGTATAACCAACCGGAAATAACCATTGATGCCAGCGTAAAATCCGCTCAAGCGATAACGGAGTATCAAGCTGACTGACCGCATCAAGCATCATCTCAGCTAATCCGTTCGTTTGTTCTGTCGTCGGGTATGGTTGTGCGTCTTTGATGCCCAGTTTATTAGCCAGCGAAGAACGCACGGAAAAAGCGTTAAGCTTTTCACCTTCTATGGCACTTGAATGAATGATATTCGCCAGAAGGGTATCTAACGTCGCTTGCTGTTGATCTTCAAGGCCCATACGGCCTAACAACAGACCCTGATTGAAATGCGTCTGGCGTAATAGCGGTGCCAGCAGACGGTCGTCCCAATGAAAATCAGGCCAT